>Ga0208900_1001805_pt1 | contig 10684 bp, 7 predicted proteins | sample AntAceMetag02UKK_FD_184763 | JGI IMG/M metagenome (GOLD analysis project Ga0208900, IMG submission 184763) | Saline lake microbial communities from Ace Lake, Antarctica - Antarctic Ace Lake Metagenome 02UKK (SPAdes) (version 2) | ecosystem: Environmental > Aquatic > Non-marine Saline and Alkaline... | reverse complement strand
CTGCAGGTTGACGCCTTCACCGGCGGCATCTGTGGCAATGAGGACAATCACTTCAGGATCATTTCTGAACTCTTCCTGGATTTTCCGGCGCTCATCCCGGTTGGTAGCGCCAGATATGATGCGCACGGCATGGGGATTGCCCAGCATGTCCCGAATGCGGGTGAAGAGATAGTTCAGGGTGTCTTTATGTTCCGTGAAGATGATGAGTTTGCGCCGGGTGCCGCCGGGGGTGAACATCTCCGGGGTGTCCTGGATCAGGCAGGAGAGCTCTTCCCATTTTTTATCGTTGCCGGACTGGACCACTGTCAGGGCCTGGTGTTCAATCTGTTTGAGGATGGTGATTTCCGCTTCCAGCTCGGGCACGGTTTCTGCGGCGGTTGCCTGGTCCACCACCTGCTGTGCATAGGTTTCGTATTCTTCGGCGTTGAGTTCTTCATCCAGATCGTCAAAATTGTCGGGTACATCTATTTTCTTTTTGGTGGTGTATTGAACCATGATTTCGGCAACGCCCTCCTGGTTCAGGGCTACGCCCCGGGCCAGGAGTTTTGTCTCTGCCAGGCGGGATTCCAGGCGTTTGCGGCGGCGTTTCAAAGACTGGAAGATGGCTTCGGGGCTGGATGCCAGGCGGCGCTGGAGCTGGGTTAAGGCAAATCCCACGGTGTTCTTTTTATTGCCGGCGAGCCGGTCGGCCCGGTTCATCTCTTCCCTTACATAGGTGGTCACCTGCTCGTACAGGGCCGCTTCCAGGGGAGACAGGGTATAGTTGGTGGTGTAGGCCCTTCTTTCGGGGAAGAGCTTGGTGCCGTCAAACTTGAACAGCTCCTCCTTGACCATGCGCCGCATCATGTCCGACACATCCACTTTATGGGCACCTTCCCGGAATTTTCCGTAAAACCGATCCCCGTCCAGCAGGGAGAGCCAGATCTGAAAATCCTCTTCTTTGCCGTTGTGAGGGGTGGCCGTCATCAGCAGAAAATGCCGGGTGATGGCCCCCAGCAGCTTGCCCAGTTTAAAGCGTTTGGTCTCTTTAACCTTGTTGCCAAAATAGTGTGCCGACAGCTTGTGGGCCTCATCAACAATAATGAGATCCCAGTCGGTGGCTTCAAGTTTTTCCTGGAGTTCTTCACTGCGGGAGAGCTGGTCCAGACGGCAGATGAGCTGATTGGCCTCTTCAAAATAGTTGCCCGATGCACATTGCTCCTGCTTTTCCCGGCTGAATATTTCAAATGTCACGCTGAATTTTTCAATGAGCTCATCCTGCCATTGTTCTGTCAGGGAGCCCGGGGCCACGATGAGGATGCGTTTGGCATCGGCCCGCATCAGGAGTTCCCGGATGAGAAGGCCTGCCATGATTGTTTTGCCGGCTCCGGGGTCATCTGCCAGGACAAAGCGCAGGGGTTGTCTGGGGAGCATGGATTCATACACGGCGGAAATCTGGTGGGGAAGGGGTTCCACATTGGAGGTATGCACTGCCATCATGGGATCAAACAGGGCAGCTTGGGAGATGCGCCAGGCTTCCAGGCCCAGTTTGAACTCGGCCCCGGGTGCATCAAAGGCCCAGGCACGACCGGCTATTGCCAAGGAAAGGCGGGATTCGTCCGAGCGGAACAGCATCTGCTCACCAAGTTTTCCCTGGCTGTCTTTATAATAGACGGTGAGGGCTGCGTCTCCCACGGGCTCCACCTGCACAATGCGTACGATTTCATCAGGCTGGATGCCGCTGATCTGGACGTCTTTTTTGATTTCTTCGAGTTTGAGCATTTGTTTTTCCACTGCGTCTCTGGATCAGCGAATAGTGCTGATATTAATGTTACCTCAAAATTTTATCTATTGCATATGCCCATAGGAGGGTTGAGTCAAGGGTTTTGAATATAAGAATGTAACTTGATTACATTCATTTTTGCTTTGAACTACTGCATCACCTCATACACAATGAAAGATCAATTATGATTTATTTTATCAATCGAGATAGCCTTCCATCCCCAATTACCATGTTTTCTGTCATAGTTGAGCAGAGCAACACCACTTACTATGTCATCGTCTTTAATGTCCTCCCGACTTACTAAGGGAGGGGGAATGAAAATATCGGTCGAGGTAAATCCCAGTCCATTATTTATCCGAACACTTTCATTAAAAGTTTTTCGGATAGAGGAACCTGGTTCCTTTTTTGTTTTAACGGCTGCCAGAACTCGAAACCGAGTTCCCTGTTTGGTAATATATTTTGAGAGCTTAACCGCGATTGAATCCCCCTCTCTCAGTGGCTCATTTATCTCAGAAAAAGGAATTACGCCGTCCACATTTCGATCAACGATGAAATGTATCAGCTTTTTCTGTTTATTTACGTGGTCAACAACCCCCACCCTTTCGGTAAATACATCCCAGCGTTCTCCTCGATCCCTTTTTGTAACCAGATAAACTTGAAATCGCTGTTTGGAATCCACCTCACCCTTCACGCGGATAGCTTCTCCGATTTCAACATCAGACAGTGCAAATTTTTTCTCCGGGATAACCACTTCTATTGGCTCAGAGGATGTTTTGATAAATAATTTTCTTTTTGGCTTGTCTTCCTTAGCAGGAAGCGAGAAAACCTCCCCCACACTTGAATCAATCCAGGGTAGTTGGCTAAACAGAAGCGTCTCCGCCTCTACTACATGCACCTTGTAAAAATTGTCGTTCGAATCTGTTTTAGAAATTTCGGAGTACCAGGGTTGTGCGACAATTTTCTCAATATCCGGTGGAATTTTAAATTTTTCTCTGTTCCTGAAAGTGACAACTCTGCTTACCTCTTGTTTTGCTTCAGCAAAATCACCAATAGCAATCAAAGATTTCGCCAGTTTCATCCGCACCTTTCCGGTAAATTTGTCATCAGATGAACACAAAAGCGCCTTGCAATAGCAACTTAATGAAACCTCATTGTCAGAATCAGCGCTAATATCACCCAATAACTCCCAAGTCCAAAAATCGTTCACTTTTGCACGGGTAACATCCAGTGCAAACTTAAGAGCTTCTTCATTTCTACCAAGCCCTAACAGAACCTTTGCCTTGTTCAAACGAAGCCAAATACTCTCCGGAAACGCCACAATAGCCTTATCAAGGTATGGAATAATGTAATTTAGACTTTCCTTGTCATTTGATTTCGACGCTTCTTTGCTTGCCTGCTATATAATTTTTTCTGCCAGCGAAGGGAGCTCTTTTTCGTCATCCGTAACAAATTTCTCCCAATCATCCGAGCGAAGAAATTCAAGCCCCCATAAACGAGAGAACGCCAACATGCTGAAGCGTTCTTCACCAGCAAATTTGGATGCAAGCTGCAAAAAACAGGAATGCAGTAATGAGGGTTTTTCAACAGTTAGCTGAAGATATTCATACAAGTTCTTTTTAACGAAGTAAACATTTACTGGCTCATGAGCCATCAATTCTTTAGACATTTTATACAGTTCCCAGCCTAAAGAAGTCCGTATGTCTGCATCTCCGGCCCCCTTATCGCACAATTTTCGATAAATATTTGCCGCATCGTTGTGTTTTCCGGACTTGCTGAGCTGTTTTGCCTGGGCCGCTATCCGCCCGTTTGGGTTACATAAAGAAATCGCAAGCTGCCGCTGGTTTGTGAGGATATCGTCGCTTCCAGAAACCTCTATGGATTCCAACTGCTGACGGTAATGGTCAAGGTTTTGAAACTTGTTGGTCCTTGCATCTCGCTTGATCAAATCGATCAAGCACCAGGCAAAGGCTTTAACGTCCCACTCACTTTTCTCCAGAGAAGCCATCAGTTGCAAAGCCATCAGGTAGGCCTCGTCGTACTGTTTTTCCCGCCGCTTGTCGAATACTTCCTTGCTGGTAATCATGCGCTAAGTCCCTCCGTCACCATTATTTGTACATCTCCAACCAGGTTACCAGGAGAACAAGCTGTGATTAAAGGTTCGCATTTAGTGAAGCGATTCTTGCCATTGAAGTAAATGTCGTAAACAGCAATTTCACTTTCACGAATGAAAGAGTAGCGAAGATTCCACGGATACTTCTCCACATTCTGAATCTCCATTCCCCTCTCTTCTGACAGGGAGACTAAGCGATTATGGAATTCGTTAAGGAAATCCTCCTCAAATATGAAATGACTCGGTGTAAAAACTGCCGCATTAAATATCGGTGCATCTTTTAAAGGTTCAAGTAATTCTATGATTTCCGACGAAAGCTCAGTCAGGTGCGGGGCGGTGAGCCTTGTGACTTTTTGTTTTCCGTTATATACAACATCAACTCTCGAGAATTCATCAACACGTCTAAAAAAATAGGCTTCCTGATACCGGTTATGACTAATATCATCAATGGCAATACCAGATCCTTGAACCAAATCCCTCACACGGCCCAACAAGGCGAGCAAGAACGGAGCCGTGGATGGAATACCATATGATTCAGAATTATCATCAGCTTGGGAGGCTGCCATCATAGAAATACTTGGCGGATGTCTACTCAATTCGTTCTTCACAGTTGGTTCATTCGCAAGCTGAATGCTGTTCTTCGCCATTTTGGGCGAATCAGCTTTGGTTATCCCCGCTGGAAAACATATGCCTGGCTGAGAAATTGCTTTGATACCACTACCTATCTTGAGATTTGGTGGATCTAAAAGATAAAGTTTTTTGGAAGTACGTGTGATAGCTGTATAAAGCCACCGAAAATATCCAGACGACAACTGGCTTTGATTGCTTTTGCATTTCACAAACACATGATTCCATTCACTACCCTGAGCCTTGTGACAAGTAATAGCATAACCGAACTTCAATCTCAATGCATTGAAATAAAGATCCTCCCTCAACGTATTTTTAAACTCCTGGCTCCCACGCTTGAGACCTCTGTGACGCATACAAAAATCTACATACAGCGCCTTGTTATCGTCAGACGACAAGGTGGGTTGCTCACTATAAAGCAGGTCTTCTAAAATTTTGGCTTCGAAAAAATGCGGCGTACCATCCAGATCCTTGAAACCAATCATCACATCACGGAACGTCAGAGTAACACTGATATCCTCAACCACTCCTGAGTCTGAATTCTTGCGTTTAAGCTTTATGCTCCGCCGCTCTGCTTTACCCAGCACTTGTTTGATCAACCCGAAATCACCATTGGATATAAATAATCCATACTCGTTACTGTTGCTGACGGCCATTACTTTGTCACCCGCCACAACCTCTGTGCTTCCTGGAAAAAAATATTTTCGGATACTCCGGTTATATGCAGTTACATCCGCATTGGAGTGGGCAATCACAATGGATTCACCATTAATCTGGCTTCCACAGGAGTCTATATAGCATTCTATCAAGTCACAATGCTCCACCATGGCAATATCTGGGTATTCCATATTCATCACCAAATGGTTGAATACCCTACCTCTCAGTGCATTTCTCAGCGTGATGGCGTTGTGCATCACGCCACTATCCGCCTTATGGCGCACAACTTCTGTCAACTCATATTCTTTAGAGCCAACACTGTATTCCTGATACAGGCAATTTGAATCCAGAGCGGGTGAGAAGTTCATACCAATAGGAGGGAGTTGGGCATCATCGCCAATAAAAATAACTTTTTTCCGATGATCGTTATGATCCAAATTAACGAATTTTAAAAAGTCACGCAGCAGGTAGCCCGAACCAAATTGGAAAAACTCTGCTTCATTATAAATGTCTGAAATCATTGATGCCTCGTCTACAATGAAGACGGTATCTACAGACATTTCATTTACAGCAAGCTGTCCATAAAACTTATACGTCTCGGTGCCATCCAGCTCCTCAACCTTGTATTCGGAAACATCCTTGAAGGAATAAATGGTTTTGTGGATGGTGAAAGCCGGAGATTTGGTTTTTTCTGCGATTACCTTAGAAGCCTTGCCGGTTGGAGCCGCCAGTACATAGTTTCGCCCAATCGAGCGAAAATATTCTATAAGCCCTTTGGTCATAAATGTTTTACCAGTCCCTGCATAGCCTTTCAACAAAAAGACACTCTCGGTATTGTCTGAGAGGAATTCCCCAAGATCTTTAACAAGCTCAGCCTGCCCTTCATTTAGTGTGTATTCGGCAAAAGCATCCTCAATGCTGAGCAAGTGGCGAGTGCTTTCCTCATCAAGATTCATGGTACTTGATGCTCGAGTGGACGAATTTCGGAAAACATCCAGCCGCGCCTGATCGAGTGACTGGTTGAGGTCCGAAATCGCCTGCTGTGCGGCACGCTCGGTTATCTGTAATTCTGTCAACTCCTGCTTTACCTGGTCCAGCTGATGTGCAAGTTTTTCATTTTTTTCAACGAAATTTTCAGCAGATGAATCCTTTTCAGTAGGCTCCCAGAGCAAAAATTCAGGATAGTCTTCATAGATTTCTTCGCTATAGGTTTTATATAGCCATTGCCCAAGTAAATAAGCTTCTTTCAGGAGCTGTTGAGCTTTTTCAATACTAATATCACCTCCGTGAGCGGCTTTGTTGCCGAGGCAACGGATAGCATGCAACTTCTGACGTATGGGACTTTCAACGACTTCTTCAAAGTGTTGCTCCTTTAGTTTCTCAAAAAAACCAGCACCAGGCTCATTGGGAAGGTTCAGTTCACGGTGAATTGTGTTAACCAACGTTTCTGCAAAACAACGCAATTTGATGGTTGTCGTATGCGGGTCACTGTGTACGTACCTTTCTGCAAAAGCGGCATGTTTATAAAGTTCTGGCCATTGGTATTGGAGTAGTTTAAAGTTTTTTGATTTCATATTCCACAGATTGAATAAATTATTTAATAATTGAAATTACTCTGTTAAAAAATTGTGGTTCAAGGCAAAATAATTGGAGATAAAGCCTCCAGCTCTTAAATCCATACTCCCACCAAAAAAACATGTCAACGATTATATCAAAATGTAACACCATGAATTGACCAACCCCGGTATCTGCATGAAAGGGATTGTCATCATCTGGGGTGCTGGATCATCTATATGGAAAACCTGTGTCAATCTATAGTGCTGGCCACATGACTTGATACTAAAAATAAACTTTAAAACAATATAAAACAATGGGTTATGATTCAAAAACAGTATCAGGTCATGTGACCGGCACTATAATTTCCCGGGTCCCGGTGCTATCGTCACTTTCCAGGTAAAGGAAAAATCCATACAAACCCCGGGATTGCCCAGATGGAAATGGTCACAGAAATGATCAATTGATGATAACACGATTTTCTGAAATTAATTTATCAAGAGCTTTCTTTTCATACATGACATAACGCCCCATTTTGACGTAATCAGGACCTTTCCGGGTGTGCCTCCATGTTGCAAGTGTCTGTCTTTTTAATCTGAGATATTCCGCAGCCTCATTTGTAGTAAGTAAAAGCCTCATTGTTTTCGCACCGTCACTCGCTGGTGATTCCTGCAGCAATTCTTTTTTCGTTAATTTTTCCATGGTATCCCCCTTGATCGCCCCAGGAAGCAAATTTTCCCAAAGCAATTAAAAATCAGTACAAGTCAACAGAACTTGGTTCACCAACTGAATGGGCCACCCGCCGGACTACCTGGTTTGCTGGAAGGTAAAACCCGGCATTTGCTTCAACGGCATGTGCCTTGTAAGCCCGGACAAAATCCCGTGACCACCATTTCAAATCATCTTCCTTCACCCTGGATGCCCAGGTGTGATACCGCCACCGGTGGCCCATCAGGTGTTTGGTGATAGGATCATCAAAAGATGGGGTAACCTGACTTCCAAAATAATGCAGGTGGTCCAACACCTTCCCTGCCTCGATCTCCGCCCGCTGCTCTGTGTTAATCCTGACCACTCCGTCCATGGCGTTGATTATGTCGCCAACGGTGGGCATTGAATTATATCTGTGGGTTCTGACAAGCTTCATGGCGGCCCTGGCCACCTGATCAATGGAGAATTCTTTCAGGGCGGCAAACCTGAGCTTCAAGCCGTTGCTGGTGAGGACTGCTCCAGGGTAATTTTCGGCAAGCCCCATCATGATTTCCGTGAATTGCTTGATGTCCTGTTTTTCCATACCTACACCTCCACACCCATTTCAGCCATAAATTGAGCCGCAGCTTAATAATTGCTATCCATTCGGGGAGAACCAGTCACAGTGCCATTTGGGAACCTCCCGGCAGGAATCGTACCAGGATACACGGCAGGGGGGGTGATGCTTATGGTGTCCAGATATCCGGCCGCCCACTTGTTTTTAAGGGTCTTGTCCAGGTAGGCCTTGTACTGCATCCACCTGCCTTTCACATTGGCAGTGGAATACACAATGGCCTCTTCCACCTCCAGGGCGGCGTATTCCTTTGGGTGGTTCTTTAATGCCTGCATGGTATCCATGACTGCTTGCAGCTTGCTTGTGACTGTGGCTTTTAGTGGTTTTGAAATGTAAAGGTGTGGGTGTGGCGGTGTTCTTCCATAATAGGGCCTCTTGGTTTGAATGTTCAGCCCTGATCGTTCTGCGAAAAACAAAAAGACCAGCAATGGAGGTTCGCAGACCGGACCAAGAGACCGGCATACCTGAAGGTATCCCCCATGCTGCCCAAAGAAGGCACGCATATAGAATATAAAAAAAGCGTTCACATGTAAATGTAGACGCCTTTTGCGTTTTGGTTCCCGGCTGCGAAACCGGTATCCCTGATTTGGCAGGGATATTTTATAATTTCCACAGGGCAGGGTATAAACCTTCGCCTTTAGGCGGAATTGTCTTTAGCAACACTTTCTTCTATGGTAACTTCCAAAAGCTATTGGAGGCTATAGATGGAACGTGCGATTGAATTATATCCATATACTCGTCAATGTTCCCTCTTATCTTTTGCCAACAAAGATGGCCCAACATCTAAAAGGAAAGAGTTCCTACCGATTACAAAGAGAATTCCCTCAATTGCAGAAAAGATATTGGGGCAGCCATTTTTGGGCACGTGGTTATTTTTGTTGTACAGTTGGTTCGGTAACAGAAAAACAAATTAAAAAATATATTGAATAATCAGTCCGATGAAACAGGCAATTTTATAGTTTGGAATAAACCTGAGAACCCTGACTATAGAGGTTATGAGCTTTAGTCGGCTTTAGCCGAAATATTTATATGACTTTAGTCTTAATGGGCGTTTACGCCAAAAACAACCTACCGGCTTTAGCCGGTAAGGTTATTGAGTAAACTGGTGGTGGGTTTGTGTTAAGGAACCAGTCTTAAATAACTTGCCCATTTCAGAACACGCTACCGTTGAAGGATAGTGTTCCCCAATTTTTAAATGGGTATGTTATTTTGGACTCATTCCTAAGGGGATTTTTAAAATTATGCAGCAATCCTATTCATAAAAGACGCTCCACCTTTTCTAAAATCATCCAAATTTAAAAATTGCTTATCGGCATTTTGAAGCAGATAGGTCTGTTCTTTATTCGGCAATGAGCTTATATCTTCATGCACAACCACTCCGATATACTTTAGTCCTGCTTTTTGAAATTCAAGCATCGAAATAGCGCTATTTTTAGCTTTGTCCTTATTGTTGATAGCAAAGACATAAAAAGTTTTTCCAGCGCACGTCAACCTGTAATCGGCGCCTACAGCCAGATAATCATCAAGAGGTGAAACGTCTTTTTCAGGGTTGAACTGCGACATGCTTTCCTGGATAAAACTTTCAAGATCTTCCATGAACATGGTTCGGACAATCTCACGTCGCCACATTTTCATATTGAGAATCTTCTGCTGACACCCTGTGAATTGCATCAAGCTTGGGAAGAGCATGTCTATATGGCTTTCAAGGATTAACCCTCCTTCAACCTCTTTTATCCCGCTTTGAAGCAGTATCTTTTGAAAAATATTTTCCTTGGATGGGCTATTCAGTTCATAAGAATATGATAATTTCATCAAGGTTGTTCCATAATCAACAAGTCTAACTTTAAAGTCGTCTCCTGGGATCGGTTCCATATAAACATCCACCATGTCACCGTCTTCATAGTAAACCGGCATTAAGATTTGGTAGAGGTCGTCTTGCTTCTTTTCCAGCCTGATCCGACCTTTGCATGTTTTTTCTATAATTTTTTCAATGTCATGTGTCATGGTTAAATATATCCCATTGCTTTTCATCTTGTGGAAAATACTTATTTGCATTTTGTATGCCGGTTGCTTTGAAAAAATGGAACCTGGCACTATCAAAGGTTGAATACTTTTCTGTTATTTCTATTTCACTGGGTTCTGTAATTTTTTTTGCCAATAAAGATTCGTTTGTCCTGTGAATGTGAAAGTTGCTTGGGTGGTCGTCCTTGCTTGAATCCTTTGCTTTTGTTGTGTGTTGCCCATTATATCTTAGAATGATTACTTTGCCTAACTGTTTGTCATGAGTATGATATCGGAGGCCTATAGAAAATTGCTCATAAAATTTGGTGTTTTGCCTGAAAAAAACATCAAATTCATGTCCACCATCACAGGACGTCAATATCATTTTTTTTCTCATGACAAAGCCATTCCGCTTGTCCTGAGACATTCCTTTGGCCGGTGATGCCTCTATGATTTTTTTGGGATGGTCAATAATGTAATCGATCATTCCGAGGCAATGTCTCTAAAGGTTAATCTTGTTGTTGATTTCTTTACTGTTGATATAAGGGTGACGGACGATGGAATAGGTGTTTTTAAAAAAATTCAAGATGATTTGGGGCTTATGCATCCAAACCAGTCTATCTTAGAGCTTGCAAAAGGGAAGTTTACTTCT
>Ga0208900_1001802_pt1 | contig 10696 bp, 7 predicted proteins | sample AntAceMetag02UKK_FD_184763 | JGI IMG/M metagenome (GOLD analysis project Ga0208900, IMG submission 184763) | Saline lake microbial communities from Ace Lake, Antarctica - Antarctic Ace Lake Metagenome 02UKK (SPAdes) (version 2) | ecosystem: Environmental > Aquatic > Non-marine Saline and Alkaline... | reverse complement strand
CGGTAATATACTTAGGAATCCAATGCTCTATCCACTGAGCTACGGGGGCATATTTTATTCAATCTTCAGTTTTTGTCCGGGAAAAATTTTACTTCTTTTATCGAGACGATTCAAGGCCAGAAATCGATTTAAATTCATATTATGTCGTTTGGCAATTAAAAAAGGGCTGTCCCCTGATTGAACTTTGTAGGTGCTGGAGCCTTTTTTTGATACAAGATCATTGGAGGGTATATATAAGGTCTGTCCTATGTGCAGATTGGTATTGGGCAATTTATTAACTGCTATAATCTGTTTGGTGGTGGTGGAAAACCGTTTGGCAATAATCCATAAATTGTCGCCGCGGTTGACTTTGTAGCGAATTGGTTTGCCTTGGCCGCTCCTCTTGATATTTTTTGTTTTGGCAACAACCGGATTGCTTTGATATTGCCGACTGGGGATCTTTAATACTTTCCCAGCATAAATTCTATGGGCTCTGGAAATATTGTTCGCCCGGGAAATGGTCGAAACCGAAGTTTTGTATTTTTTGGAAATACCCGACAAGGTCTCCCCTTTTCTGACCCGATGGTAGACATACATTGGCGGAGGGGAATAGGTGGTTTTGATGTTGTCCAGTTTGCCAAGAAAAATAGAGGCTTTTTCCTTGGGGATTTTTAGTTGATATGTTTCTGGCGGGAGCAGTTTATATCGCAGTTCCGGGTTTAGTTTGGCCAGCAATTGGGGATTAATATCAATTGCCTTGGCAACATCTTTTAACCGGATCTGTTTTTTTACAGCAAAAGATTCATATTCCAGGGGGAGCTGTGGATTCTTGATTTCCATATTGTATTTTTCAAGGTTGTTTACAATATGAAGGGTTGCCAGGAATCGGGGAACATACCGGGAGGTTTCACGGGGAAGGTTCTGGTGTAGATCCCAAAAATTGTCCAGATAGTTGATCTTTTGACGGCGAATGGTTCGAAGGACCCTATATTCTCCACAATTGTAGGAAGCCAGTGCAGTTGTCCAGTCCCCAAAAAGAGCGTGAAGTTCATTTAAATAAGCAATGGCGGCAAGGGTTGATTTTTCTGGATCCATACGTTCGTCAATGTAATGATTCCTGTTGAGGCCAAATTTATGGCCGGTGGAGGGGATGAATTGCCATAGTCCCAGTGCTCTGGCAGAAGAGAGTGCCCGCAATTTAAAACCGCTTTCGACCAAGGGGAGCCAGGAAAGTTCTTCAGGCAGGCCAGCTTTTTTTAATTCTTCGACAATATAGGGCCTATACCGGGCTGCCCTTTCCATGGATTGGATGAAAAAGTGTCTTTCGGGGCCGGTAAACCTTTTTATTTCAGCTTTAACATAGGCATTCATGGTTATGGGGATTTCATCATGTTGCCCGGTTACAACGATTTGGCGGGAGGCATAAATTTCAAGAATCCGTTTAGAGATCAGATACCGGACATCTTCCTTTTGCTGGCTCAGCTCATGGACAGCAGTGTGATCTATTCCAAGGATCAGAGAGTAAGCAGAATCAAGGTTGTTGAGTGCCTCGTCGAGGTTGCCCTCTTCCCACATTCCCTGGGCATAATTACAAAGCTCCAGAGCCTGGTCAATTTTGTCCTGACCTGTTTCTTTGGTTTCTTCTTTGTCTTTACATGGAATTGATTTGTCGTTTGAATCGGTTTTAGATTCAATAACAAGGTCTTGGGTTTCCTCAACGGCCTCCAGGTTTAATCCCCCCGGGTATAGGGAACCAGTGTCTGCAATTTTGGTATCAGACTGAACGGGCTTTGCAGAATTTAGGTTGGCTTGCTGGCAACTTGCCGATAAGAAGAGGATAAATGTAAAAATAGCCAATTTTTTAAATGTCATTTTTCTCCTATGATCAGAGGTATTAATTTAATATATTGGCATTAATTAATAGATTCGAGTGTCCTTGTCAATAGAGTCCGGGTGTTTTTAGAAAAGGTTAATGGATTTGGAATGTTTTTTTGGGCTAATTTTAAGAAAAGCTTGAATTAACAAGGTTATTCATTTATATTAGATAAATTGTTCTTGAGTCTCAATTTTAAGCGAACCTTTTGGAAAAAAATCATTAGGTTTGGCAAATGATTTGAAAAGAACAGAGGATATAGGGGCAAATCAAAGGTTTTATGGCATCTATTGGTCTTAATCGGTTTGAATCGGATGAGGTGGCCTTAAATTGCGGTTGATAAACTTGAAATGCTCTGATATATTCTGCCGGTCTTTTTGAGGTGACAAAGTTGTCACAGTTTTTAAGATAAGCCGATATAGCTCAGTTGGTAGAGCATCTCACTTGTAATGAGAATGTCCTCCGTTCGATTCGGGGTATCGGCTCCAGAAATGGAAATGCTTTGGTGGGGTTCCCGAGTGGTCAAAGGGATCAGACTGTAAATCTGACGGCTCAGCCTTCGGAGGTTCAAATCCTCCCCCCACCACCAAAAGTATTGTGTAGGAGATCTTGAGTAGGATGGATCGTTACTACATAGTCGATTTTGGTTTATTGACTATATAAATGATTATGCGGGAGTAGCTCAGTTGGTAGAGCTTCAGCCTTCCAAGCTGAATGTCGCGAGTTCGAATCTCGTCTCCCGCTCCATGCGCAATTTCTCTTTTAAGCTTAATTTGTTTTAGAATCAAGCCCATGTAGCTCAGTTGGTAGAGCGCTTCCTTGGTAAGGAAGAGGTTCACCAGTTCGACTCTGGTCATGGGCTCCACAATGTGATATGATAACGGCATATTGCATGCGTTTTGAGGCTTGCTAGGGAAGGTGCCCTAGGGTCGATGCCGGTGTTATCGGTGAAATCGTTGAATAAATACCAAGGGGTTTAACAGTGGATAGAGTACTTATTGCTCTTGCATGTACAGACTGCAAGAGACGCAATTATACAACTACAAAGAACAAACGGTCAACTCCAGACAAAATTGAACTTAAAAAGTACTGCAAGTTTTGTAATAAACATGTGGTGCATAAAGAGACCAAAATAAAATAATTTAAGTTTGCAGGTCAGTAGCTCCAATTGGCAGAGCTCCGGACTCCAAATCCGGCGGTTGTGGGTTCGACTCCCTCCTGACCTGCCAAATTTTTTTACTCTTTGATCCGGCTAAATCGTTTGATCAAAGGCAGCTCCAGGAGTTTTATGTCACGGATACAGAAAAAAAAGCCTATTGGTGAGAAGAAAAAGAGGGACATTGATTCGGAAGAAATGGCGGATTCAGGCACCAAACTTTCTGGGTCCAAGCCAGCCGCATCTAAGGGTTTGCAGAAGCAGGAGAAAATAATTGTTGAGGGGAAAGTGGGTGAGCCTAATTTCTTCCAACGGTCAATTGATTTTTTCAGGGAAGTCAAGGTCGAGTTGAAAAAGGTCACTTGGCCAACGCGCAAGCAAACAACGGGAACAACCATCGTGGTGATTATTTTTGTTTTTGTTGTGGCAGCTTTTCTTGGGCTTTTCGACTATGGTCTTTCCAAGCTTGTTCAGGTTGTCCTTACATAGATTAAGGGAAATAGCATGTCTCTAAAATGGTACGTTGTTCATGTGTACTCTGGTCATGAACAAAAAGTAAAAGTAGCTTTGGAAGAAAAAATTGATGCTTCCAAGCATCCTGAGAAATTTGGGGATATTCTGATTCCAACCGAGAATGTGGTTGAGTTGGTGGATGGGAAAAGAAGGGAGTCATCCCGTAAATTTTATCCAGGATATATATTGGTGCGAATGCACCTTGATAACGAGACATGGCATATCGTTAGTTCCACTCAGAAAGTAACCGGGTTTCTGGGAGGGAAAAACAAGCCGGCTCCCATTACAGAACGAGAAGCACAGAGTATTATTGACAAAATGCAGCAGGGCAAGGATAAACCCCAGCCAAAATACTTTTTTGAGCCGGGCGACGAAATCAGAGTGGTTGATGGCCCATTTGCAAATTTTAATGGTACGGTTGAAGATGTATCCCCGGACAAGGAAAAAGTAAGAGTGCTGGTAAGTATTTTTGGAAGGGCAACCCCTGTTGAGCTAAATTTTATACAGGTTTCCAAGGTTTGATTGGTTTTCCCTATTTTTATTTTATTACCTAATTTATTTTATTAAGAGTTAAGTTTCAGGAGTATTTAAAATGGCAAAAAAAGTAATGACACAAATAAAGCTTCAGGTTGAAGCAGGAAAAGCCAATCCATCTCCACCCATTGGTCCTGCCCTGGGTCAGCATGGAGTAAATATCATGGATTTTTGCAAAGCTTTTAATGCAAAAACAGCCAATGACGCAGGGTCTATCATTCCAGTTGTCATCACCGTTTATCAGGATAGATCATTCAGCTTTATAACAAAAACACCTCCTGCATCAAGATTGTTGCTGGCTGCAGCAAAATTAAAGAAGGGATCTGCCGAACCTAATCGAAACAAGGTTGGAAAGGTTACCCATGATCAGCTGGTTGGGATCGCAGAATTAAAAAAAGAAGATTTAAACGCCTCAGATATAGATGCCGCTGTGAAGATTATCGCCGGCACTGCAAGAAGTATGGGGATAGAAGTAGTTTAACTTTAAGTATAAAGAGTGATGAAAAATGCCAAAGCGGAGTAAAAAACAGATAGAAGCACAAAAAAAAGTCGATAGAACTATCCAGTACGGTCCACTGGACGCCTTGGAAATCGCTGTATCTTCAAGTTATGTCAAGTTTGATGAAACCGTTGATGTGGCCGTGAGATTGGGCGTTGATCCGCGGCATGCCGATCAGATGGTTCGTGGGACTGTCGTGCTACCCAATGGACTTGGTAAAGACGTAAAGGTACTTGTATTTGCCAAGGGAGAGAAGGAAAAAGAAGCCCTTGATGCTGGTGCTGATTTCATAGCCACCGACGAGGTTTTGGCCAAGATAAAAGAGGGTTGGTTCGGGTTTGATAAGGCCATTGCTACGCCTGATATGATGGGTGCTGTCGGTAAACTGGGTCGGGTCCTTGGACCCCGAGGGTTGATGCCAAATGCCAAGACCGGAACAGTTACCTTTGAGCTTGGAAAAGCCATTGAAGAGCTTAAAGCAGGGAAAATTGAATTCCGGGTTGAAAAAGCCGGTATTATTCATGCTCCCGTGGGAAAGATTTCCTTTGGCGCTGAAAAGCTTTCCGAAAATGTGACGGCTTTCCTTGATAAGGTCCTTTCCTTGCGACCTGCTTCCAGTAAGGGCGCATATATTAAAACGATAACGATCTCTTCAACAATGGGCCCAGGGATAAAAGTAGATCCCGCCCTGTTAAAGTAAGAGCAGTTAAAGTAAGGCTGTGATAGAATAATTGTTGATGAAAAACAGTCTTTTTAAATTAAAGGCTATTATTAAACGAGTATTTTAATACCTGTCCTAGACAGTAGGTGTGTCAAAGTGATGCATAATCGGATTTGCCGGCCTGCCGAGATAGAAAATTAAATTTTGTTTTGGTTTAGTTGGCACCTTCGTAAAAATTAATTAATGGAAGGAGGTGTATGTAAATTGCTGAATATTTCTCAAAAAAAAGAAATCGTTGAACGGCTGTCCGCTCAGTTGGCAAGAGCTGAAATCACAATACTTTTTGACTATAAAGGTCTTGATGTATTAAAGATGACAGAGCTTCGCGCAAAGCTGAGAGATGCGGGCGTTCAGATCGAAGTTGTTAAGAACACGCTTTTGACAAGGGCTGCAAAAGGATCTGATTCTGCTCTCATGCAAGACCTTTATAAAGGTCCCAATGCAATCGTTATTTCTGCTGATGATCCCGTTGCGCCTGCAAAGATTCTTGTTGATTTTGCAAAAACCAATGAGCAGCTGGAGATTAAAGCCGGTACGCTTGCAGGTAAACTTCTCTCTGTAGAAGAGATAGCCCAGCTGGCTAAAATGCCGTCCAAACAAGAGCTTCTCACGAAACTGGTTTGTACCCTTAATGCAGTTCCAACCTCATTTGTTACTGTTATTTCAGGCGTTCCCAGGGCTTTTGTTAACGTTCTTTCTGCAATTAAAGATCAAAAAGAAGCAGCTTAAGCGATCTGTTTTAATTAAACGGGCTTAATCAAAATAGTATAGTTAAATTAAAATATATTATAAATATAAATATAAAAATTACATTTTAGAAAGTGTCAATTTAGGAGAAAAAAAATGGCGGATATCACTAAAGATGATGTTATTGAATTTATAGCAAACATGAGCGTGCTTGACCTTTCAGAGCTCGTGAAAGAACTTGAAGAAAAATTTGGCGTGAGCGCTGCTGCTCCTGTTGCATTTGCCGGTGCGATGCCTGCTGGCGATGCTGTTGCTGCTGCTGAGGAACAAACTGAATTTGATGTTGTTCTTGAAACCATTGGAGACAAGAAAATTAATGTCATCAAAGAAGTAAGAGCCATTACAGGTCTTGGCCTCAAAGAAGCCAAGGCATTGGTTGAAGAAGCCCCCAAAGCTGTTAAAGAAGGAGTTACCAAAGATGAAGCCGAAAAGATCAAAGAAAAGCTTGAGGGTGCTGGTGCACAGGTTTCTGTAAAATAGTTTTGCATAGCTGATTTACACGATAGACAACGTGTATTAACTATATGCGGGGGCAGGGCAATATTGCCATGTCTCCGCTTTTACGGTTGGAAAAACTCACACTGGGAGATATCATGACCGGAAGTCTTTTGACGAATAAGCGTAATAGAAAAGAGTTTGGCAGTAAGAGAAAGATAATTGATATTCCTGATTTAATCGGAATGCAGCGCAGTTCTTTTGAGAGTTTCCTTCAAAGAGACACCCTTCCCCAAGACAGGGAGGAAAAAGGGCTCCATTCTGTATATAAATCGGTATTTCCGATCAAGGATTTTACCGACACCTCATCATTGGAATATGTTTCCTATTCCTTTGGCGAGTCAAAACATTCCATGAAAGAATGTATCAGTCGGGGGATGACCTACGACATCCCGGTTAATATCCGGGTTCGGCTGGTTGTTTATGACCGGGATAAGGAAACGGATGTCTCGGCCATCAGAGATATTAAAGAACAAGAGATTTATTTTGGAACCATTCCGCTGATGACCCCCCGGGGTACCTTTATCATTAATGGGACGGAAAGAGCGGTGGTAAGTCAGCTTCATCGATCATCGGGAGTGTTTTTCGACCATGACAAGGGCAAAAATTATTCAAGTGGTAAGATCATCTATAACGCAAGGGTTATCCCTGTGCGCGGCTCCTGGATTGATTTGGAAATAGATGCCAAGGACATTGTCAACATTCGCATCGACCGTAGAAGAAAATTTCCTGTTTCCATTCTATTTAAATCTTTTGGATATACCAGTGAAGATATCTTGGATTTCTTTTATAAAAAAGAGAGAATTATCAAGAAGAATGGATCTTTTTTTAAAGAATTTGTACCGGATAATCTTGTCCGGCAGCGGGCCAGTTTTGATATTAAATCCCCGGAAACCGGTGAAATTGTTATCAAGACCGGTCGAATTTTTACAAAACGTGCCATCAAGCAGCTCAGTGATGAGGGCCTCGAGTTTATTCCGATTTCCAATGAAGAACTCATTGACAAGGGATTTGCCAGTAGTTTTGTTGATCCCAAGACCAATGAAATTATTTTTAAGGCCGGTGATTTGATCGCCGAAGATACCTTTGAAATAATGGAAGAGAATGAAATGGATGATTTCCACATTCTCTTTTTGGAGGCCAGAAGTTCAGACTCCATGCGTAAAACGTTGGTGTCGGATAAAACCGAATCCAAGGAAGAAGCGCTCATGGATATCTATCGGCGCCTTCGCCCTGGGAACCCTGCCACAATCGAAGTTGCCCAGGATTTTATCGACCATCTTTTTTTCCGCCAGACATACTATGACCTTTCCAAGGTCGGCCGGCTTAAGATGAATCACCGGCTTGGGGTGGACACAAAAATTGATGTGAAAACCTTGAGAAGAGAAGACGTTCTTTTAACCGCTGCAACCCTTATTGAGCTTAAAGATACCCAGGGCCAGGTGGATGATATCGATCACCTTGGTAACCGTAGGGTCAGGGCTGTTGGAGAGCTGCTTGAAAATCATTATCGGATTGGATTGGTTCGCATGGAAAGGGCTATCAAGGAAAAAATGAGCATGCAGGAAGTGGATGCCATGATGCCCCATGACCTCATTAATCCCAAGCCGGTTTCTGCCGTTGTCAGAGAATTTTTCGGAACGTCTCAGTTGTCCCAGTTTATGGATCAAACAAACCCCTTGTCCGAGACAACCCATAAACGAAGACTTTCTGCCCTGGGACCAGGGGGGCTTACTCGGGAGCGAGCAGGCTTTGAAGTCAGGGATGTTCATCCTTCCCATTACGGAAGAATTTGTCCCATTGAAACCCCTGAAGGACCCAATATCGGTTTAATTGTTTCCCTTTGTACCTATGCCAGGGTGAATGATTTTGGCTTCATTGAAACCCCTTTCAGGATTGCTGAGGATGGGAATGTTTCAAAAAATATCCGACATTTAAGCGCATTCGAAGAAAAAGAATTGCCCATAGGCCAGGCCAATGCCCCTCTGGATGTGGATGGAAATTTTCTCAATCCCCTGGTTTCTGCCCGGGTGGGCGGCGAGTTTGAAATGATTGAAAATAAAGACGTCAAATTTATGGATGTATCCCCCAATCAGTTGGTGTCTGTTTCGGCGTCCTTGATTCCTTTTCTTGAAAATGATGATGCCAACAGGGCCTTGATGGGATCCAACATGCAGCGCCAGGCAGTGCCGCTTATCCAGAGTGAAGCACCTTTGGTGGGAACCGGCATGGAAAGCGTTGTCGCAAGGGATTCCGGGGTTACCATCGTTTCAGAATTTGATGGGGTTATTGTGGAAGTTGATTCCAAACGGATTGTTGTTAAAAATGATGACAAACAAGACAGCAATTTCGAAAAAGCAGTCTCCATTTATAATTGTACAAAATTTGTCCGGTCCAACCAGAATACGTGTTTCAACCACAGACCCATTGTTGAACGAGGTGAAACCGTTAAAAAAGGTCAGGTAATTGCGGACGGTCCCTCCACTGAAATGGGAGAACTTGCCCTGGGCAAGAATGTCACAGTCGCCTTTATGCCCTGGGACGGATACAACTATGAAGATTCCATCCTGGTCAGTGAGCGACTTGTCAAGGATGGGGTATACACCTCTGTCCATGTCGAGGAATATGAAGTTCTTGCAAGGGACACGAAACTTGGCAAGGAAGAAATTACCCGGGATATCCCGAATGTGGGTGAAGAAGCACTTAAAAATCTGGATGAAAGCGGGATTATCCGTTTGGGAGCCGAGGTTCAATCTGGTGATATCCTTGTGGGTAAGATCACGCCTAAAGGGGAAACCCAGCTTTCTCCTGAAGAAAAATTGCTTCGGGCTATTTTTGGGGAAAAGGCGGGGGATGTGAAAGATACCTCCCTTTGTGTTCCCCCTGGTGTAAAAGGAAAAGTTATTGATGCCAAGGTCTTTTCAAGAAGGGGGCTTTCCAAGGATGACAGAACCCGGCTTATTGAAGATGAAGAAATAGAACGGATTGAAAAGGACAGAGATGATGAGATTAAAATCATTTCTGAGGTTGCCAGGGAAAAGGTGGAAAATATCCTTGCCGGCCAGAAAATCCTTGCAAATCTGGAAAAAAATGGAAAAAATATTGTCAAAGCAGGAATGATCACAGGACCCGGGTCCTTTGCAGGCGTTCCTATTTCTGTTCTGGTGAACGTGGCGGTAAGTGATCCCCTGCTGACCGAACGCGTCCAGATTATTCTAGAACATGCCCAGAACCAGATCAAAAAGGCCAGAGAACAATTTAATCGACAGGTATCCAGATTCGAAAAAGGGGATGACCTTCCTCCTGGAGTGCTGAAGTTGATCAAAATATCCGTGGCCCTGCTCAGGGTTCTTTCGGTGGGTGATAAGATGGCAGGTCGTCATGGAAATAAAGGGGTTGTTTCCAGGATTTTACGCCAGGAAGATCTGCCCTATTTTGCAGATGGTCGGCCGGTTGATATGGTGCTGAATCCCCTTGGCGTTCCTTCCCGTATGAACGTTGGACAGATTCTTGAAATTCATCTGGGCCATGCAGCATTTGGTTTGGGTCAGCAGATAAATGAGCTGCTTGAAGAGGAGAAGCTCAAACAGCTGAGGGAAAAACTGAGAAGTATTTTTACCTTGACCAAAACCCAGAAGGCCGATTCCATTGAAGATGCCCTGGCCAATAAAATCGATGCCATGTCCGATGATGAACTCATTAAATTCGGTAAGATGTATCGTTGGGGAGTCCATACGGCAACACCTGTATTTGACGGTGCCACAGAGGAAGAAATTAAAGAAATGATTGAAATGGCCGGCTTTGATACCTCGGGCCAGGTTATATTGCACGACGGCAGAACCGGCGAACCTTTTGATAAGCCGGTCACCGTGGGGACCATGTATATGCTCAAGCTTCATCATTTGGTTGATGACAAGCTTCATGCTCGTTCCATTGGCCCCTATTCTCTTGTTACCCAGCAGCCCTTGGGCGGTAAAGCCCAGTTCGGCGGGCAGCGACTCGGGGAGATGGAGGTTTGGGCAATGGAAGCCTATGGCGCCGCCCATGCACTTCAGGAATTTCTGACCGTAAAATCAGATGATATGACCGGAAGAACACGTATGTACGAAAAAATAGTCAAAGGCCAGAATGTTCTTGAACCCGGGATGCCTGAATCTTTCAGGGTCCTGACAAAAGAAC
>Ga0208900_1001801_pt1 | contig 10702 bp, 9 predicted proteins | sample AntAceMetag02UKK_FD_184763 | JGI IMG/M metagenome (GOLD analysis project Ga0208900, IMG submission 184763) | Saline lake microbial communities from Ace Lake, Antarctica - Antarctic Ace Lake Metagenome 02UKK (SPAdes) (version 2) | ecosystem: Environmental > Aquatic > Non-marine Saline and Alkaline... | reverse complement strand
ATGGCCTCGGCAACATTCGGTGTAACCCGCCGCTTATCAATGATGGCCAGTGATGCTGAAAGCCGTTTGGCGAATGCACGGGCCCGTTCAACCCCCCCTGCATCGGGGGAGACGATCACCAGGTCCCCATGTGTGTTATTCTGGATGTATTTCAGCAGGATGGGGGCTGCAAAGATATTGTCAACGGGAATATTGAAATATCCCTGAATCTGGCCTGCATGAAGATCCATGGCCACCACCCGATGGGCTCCGGCCGTGGTAATGAGATCTGCAACCAGCTTGGCACTGATGGGCACCCGGGGTTTGACCTTGCGATCCTGCCGACTGTAACCGTAGTAGGGAATCACGGCAGTGATGCGTTCAGCGGAAGACCGCCTCATGGCATCCATGATGATGAGAAGCTGCATCAGGTTGTCGTTTACCGGGGTGGAAGTGGACTGTATGACAAAAACATCACGTCCTCTGATATTTTCACCCAGTTCAACCCGGGTCTCGCCATCGCTGAATGTTTCGGCCAGGATTTTCCCGGGACTGATGCCGAGGTACTGACAGACCTCAAGGGTCAATGCAGGATTGGAAGTTCCGCCGAATAGTTTTATGTCATGGTTCAACGCTGGATCCTCATGGGTTATCGTTTTTTTAACATGGCTGGGGCGGGAGGATTCGAACCTCCGAATGCGGGCACCAAAAACCCGTGTCTTACCACTTGACGACGCCCCATGAATTAATTCCATCCACCACAAAAACCCGGCCTAAAGCTGCGGTATCAAGAACCGATTTTGCACGGAGAGCCTTTGCTTTGGATTCAAAAACGCCAAAAACGCTGGGGCCACTCCCTGACATCAAAGCGCCGATGGCTCCGGCATCCGTCAAGGATTGCTTTATTTCCCTGATAATTGGGAACCTGGAAACGGTGACCCGTTCCAGATCATTCTCCAACAGACGACAGACTCCCATCGGCATTTTTTCTAAATTCCTAATCATAAAGTAAAAGTCGTCAGTTGTCAACTCAAATTCCCGTTTGTCATCTTTCAAGACCGTAAAAGACGGTTGGTCCAGGGCTTCGTAAACCTTTTCTGTTGAAACCGAAATATCAGGCATAACAATGATATATGACAATGACGGCCATTTTTGGATGGGTTCGAGTATTTCACCGATACCGTGAGCGATGCAGGGCCCCCGCTGTAGAAAAAAGGGTACGTCAGCCCCCAGCTTCAGCGCCAATTCCGCCAGAATTTCCGGAGGGAGCGGCTGAGATGCACAAAGGGTTTTGTTCAGGGCCATAAGCACAGCAGCCGCATCGCTGCTGCCCCCGCCAAGCCCGGCGGCTACAGGAATCTTTTTGGTGAGGGCTATGGAAAGCCCCTTTTGCCGGCCGATCCGTGAAAAAAAGGATTGTGCGGCACGCCAGACCAGATTTTCGGCGTTTGCCGGCGCCGAATAGCCCCGGCAGGTCATGTTAATCCCGGGTTCCTCAATGAATTTCAGCTCCATGTGGTCAAAAAGATCCACCGGCACCATAATGGAAACCAGTTCATGATAGCCGTCAGGCCGTCGTCCGATGATTTTAAGCCGAAGGTTTAATTTGGCGGGGGCAAGGACGCTTAGAGGCTGGTTAAAAGTAAAGGTTGACATGATGCTTTCGCCGGATGGTTTTTGATGTAACGTTTACGGTTATGCTGAAGCACGTGATTATTTCTTCTCCTTCACATACCGCAGCCGAAGGTCCGTCAGGACATTTTCAATGAATTTTTCTTCATCACCGGTCAGGTTTCCTACTGTTTTTTCCTTTAACATGGCAATGGTGTCAATGGCATGCTTGGCCAGTGGAATATCTTTCTTCTTTTCATTGGTCTGAGGATCGGGCAGTTCGCCCAGATGGAACAGGGCGGTGGAGCTGAGGCTGAAAATGAGTGATGGAAAGTTTATTTCAGGCATCGGTATCTGAGACGGTTCCTGGGAAGGCTTTTTTTTGGTTTCCTCTTTTTTTATTTCCCCGGCGGTGTCATCGGTTTTCAGCTCTCCTGTTTCATCCCCGTTTTTATTCCCGTTTTTATTCAGGGCGCGTTTATCTTTAATCACAAAACCCTTTTCGTTTTCTTCCGGCATATGTCAGCTCCTCCCTATTGGGTGTCTTTTAAAGGTTAATCCTGCGCACTGAGATAATGTGTTTTAAATTATTGATTTTTTGAATGATATCATCATTGATCATCTCACTGATGGAAAGAAAAATAACATTTTCCTTATGTTCCCTTTCTTCACCCACCTGCATCCGGTTGATGTTGATGCCGCCTTGACCCAGGGTGGAGGCGATGGCGCCGATAACCCCGGGGACGTTTTCGTTATGGATTAACAGATTGTGTCCTTCGGGAATCGCCTCCAGATAAAAATTATTGATCCGGAGAATTCGAGGCAGTTTTTTCCCGAAGATGGTGCCGGAGACAATATGCTCATCCTCCAACGTTCTGACGGTGAGTTTCACAAGACTTGCAAAACCTTCGCTTGTGCTGGTCTTGGATTCCACTACCTTGATGCCCCTGTCGGCAGCAATATAGGCGGCATTGACAAAATTGACGTCGTGTTTGAGGATGGGCGTGAGCAATCCCTTGAGCATGGCGGTGGTCAGCGGTTTCACATCATATTGGGTGATGACGCCGGAATAATCAATCTTCACTTCCACCAGGGCGCTGTCGGACAACTGGGCTTGCAGGGAACCCATTCGTTCCAGCAAAATGGCGTAGGGCCGAAGAACGGTCATCAGTTCAGCGCTGATGCTGGGGACATTGACGGCGTTTTTGACAGACCCATGGAGCAGGTAGGCGATGATCTGTTCAGCAACTTCCTTTGCCACATTATCCTGGGCTTCTCGGGTGGATGCGCCCAGGTGAGGGGTGCAGATGAAGTTGTCCAAAGACATGAGCCTGCTTTTTCCGGGGGGTTCAGTTGCGAACACATCAAAGGCCGCGCCGGCAAGATGTCCGGATTCAAGGGCTTGACAGAGGTCTTCCTCATTGACGATGCCGCCGCGGGCGCAGTTGAGCAATATGGCGTCCTTTTTCATTTTGGCAAGGGCATCCCGGTTGATCATGTCGAAGGTTTCTTCGGTTTTTGGCGTGTGGATGGTGATATAATCCGCCCGGGCAAGGAGTTCATTCATGGACACCGGTTCCAGATCAAGTTTTTCAATGGCTTGCGGCTTGATATACGGATCATAAACGATCACTTTCATTTTCATGCCCCGTGCACGATCGGCCACAACACGACCGATGTGGCCGGCGCCGATGAGACCCAGGGTTTTGTTGAAGAGTTCACGGCCTTTAAGGGCCTTTTTTTCCCATTTGCCTGCTTTCAGGGACGCCGTTGCCTGGGGAATGTTTCGTGAAATGGCCATCATCATGGCAATGGTATGTTCTGCGGCTGTGATGGTGTTTCCTTCCGGGGTATTCATGACAACGATACCGCGGCGGCTGGCTTCAGGAATGTCCACATTATCAAGGCCGATACCGGCCCTGCCGATGACCCTGAGGTTGTGGGCTGCCGCCAGAATGTCTGCGGTGACACGGGTAGCACTGCGGATGACAAGACCGTCATAGCTACCGATAATTTCTTTGAGCACCCTGGAGCCGAGTTCGGTCCGTACCTCCACGTCGATGCCGGGGGTTTCCTGAAAAAGTTGAATGCCCACATGGGAAAGAGGGTCGCTTACCAGAACTTTCATGGGTTTTCTCCTGAGCGCTTACGCAGTTCCCGTTGGGGGGCCTTTGTAAGCTCCGGTTTTGTCTCAGCATCACTCGAATTGTGCCGGGAAACCTTTTTTGAACCAATTATTCTTGCCATCAAAATGCAATTTTCATACTATCATCAACAACCCTCAGAATGTCAAGAGAGATGGTGGCCGAAAATGAGGAAGATTTTTCTTTTTAACCGAGACGGAATCCGGTTTTCCGTGCCGTCCGGGGGGCGGTGGGGAGGTATACCAAAAATTATCCCTTCGGAAGGTTTGAAAAATGCTTGACATTTTCTTCATAACTTGCTAATTCACTGTGACAAAGGATCAGTATGGATACATATAATTGAAAGCGGCTGTCAGACAGCCATATTTTTTTCATGAAAGGAGGCGATATTTGAAACGATTTTTAGTTTTCAGTGTTTTTTTTAACGTCTAACCCGGAACAATTCTTTTTTTAGGAGGAGAGAGTAATGAAGAAGCTATTTATTATTGGGATTGCGGCGCTGTTGCTGGTTGTTTTTACCGTACCGGCCATGGCAAAAGTGAAGATGGGTGGTATCATCTTTACCGATTTTTACTATCTGGACAGGGATAAAGAAAATTCCGCAGCTTGGGGAACGGGAGCTGATCCTTATCAGGTCACCACCATCCAGGTGCCGAACATTACCCGTCTGTATGGTCGCTGGACCAACGAAGACAACGTGGGAATGTTCATTGAGCTCGGTGTTGGCCAGACTTCAGGTGCTATTGGCTTGAACAGCTCAAATGGCGTTGCCTTGAGGCATGCCTACGGCTGGTGGGATGTGAACCCCAATTTCCAGATTATGGCCGGTAAAAGCACCACGCCCTTTTCACCCCTGAATCCTTCCCAGATGATTGGAACCCGGTCCGGATCGGTCAACATCATCGGCGTCGGGTATGGTAACTACTACAGTGGTCGTTTTGCCCAGGTGAGGGGAACTTTCAAATTTGGAAAAATGGGTCGGGTGGCCGTGGCTCTGGTGGATCCCAACGGTGGCCAGCGGTTTAACAATGCACTCCTGAACTATTTCCCCGTTGAGTATGCAGGTGCCAAGCTCAGCACGGACTATCAGACCAATACCAAGCTGCCCCGGATTGAAGTCGCCGTACCCCTTTACTTTGGTCCCGTCAGCCTTTATCCCGGTTTCTTGTACCAGAACAGGTCCGTTGATATGATCAACCCCGCTTACAGCCGGTTTGATGATTCCCTCGATACCTACGCCGGGACTCTCGGTGTCAAGGGTGGTTTCGGACCTTTTGGTTTTGCCGCGGAAGGTAACTGGGGTCGCAACTTGGGTAACACCCGCGGTCTGGTCGGAACATCAGCACCCGCCATGATCGCTTCAGCCCTGCCGAATCCGGATGGGAAAATCAACAACGCCACCACCTACGGTTACTGGTTCGACGTTTGGTACAAGCTCGGCCCGGTGACGCCGCATGTCATGTTCGGCCAACTGCATAGTGAAGTTGATTTAAATTATAAGAGTTTTGACGCCGCTTCCACCATGTGGGGCTTCAGTGTCCCCATCGATCTGGCCAAAGGCTTCAGGCTCCGCCCCGAACTCATGTGGTATGATGACGGTGAAATTCAGTACGGCGGTAACGACTATGCGAAATTTGGAAAATACGCCATCTACGGTGTTCAGTTCCAGATCACGTTCTAAATCGTTATCCGGGTTTTTTGCCCTCGGCTTACGCGAGAGCATGAGCATTTAACCTTGCCCCTTCCCCTTAATTTTTGGGGAAGGGGTTTTTTTTGTGGGCAATGAGGTGTTGTTGTGGATATCCTTGACTGACATAAGTTGTTCATGTTAGTTTGCAAACAAATGTCTGACAGGAGTTTCGCAGTGGAAATAATGGAAGCAGTCAAAAAAATATTTCAGGACATGATTGTCCCTGAACTGGGGAAGATCCGGGAAGAAAATCAGAAAATTGTGGCCATCCTTGAACTCACCAACAAGCGCCTCGATGATATCAACACCCACCTGGCGGATCAGAGCCGCCGCATTGATGATACGAACAAAAGGATTGACGAAGTAAACAAACGGTTTGATGCTGTAAACAAGAGAATTGATGATACGAATGACAGAATTGACAATGTCCGAACTGAATTGACTTCACGAATTGATGATGTCCGTTCCGAATTAACTTCCCGAATCGACGACATGCATTCGGACCTGGTTAATCGTCTGGATGCAAACAACGAGCGAATAGACCGCTTCTTTTTGACGGCCGCAACCAAAGAAGAGCTGGCCAGAAACGATGCGCGGTTGTTCCGACTGGAACAAGGTCTGGAAGAAGTCAGGCAGCGGTTGGCTGCGTGATTTCACTCGAGATCATATACCACCAGCCTGCTTTTGGGCAGTCCGATAAAATAACTTTCGCTGGTGACATTGGCCACCACCAGTTCCTTCAAGCCGTCGTTGTCCACATCCGCCACCTGGTACCCCACAACCGTTCCGGAAAGCTTCTGGCTGGTCCACCGGGAAACGAGACCGGCTTCATCCCAGTCCATGAAATGAACCCGTCCGCTGCCGAACCACCGAAAATCCGTAAATAATCTGCCGGCTTTGGAATTGTTTTTACAGATGACCACTTCTTTTTTTCCGTCTTTGTTGACGTCGTAGGTGAAGATAGGGGATGAAATAAAAACCCTTACGGCCGTTTGGGCCTCATCGTTTCCCGATGAATTTGGATCCATCCATGCCATATAGGAGAGGCTTCCGCCAAAAAAGTCGTCGCTTTTCCATAACCGTTCACCGGCCGGGTTGTATACCTGAAGATGTTCCCAGGGGCCGAGGAGCGTTGTGAAAACAGATCCTTTTCCGGAAAGATCAGACTGAGCAAAGTTGAACACGTTGCTGAACCGGGGTAAATTGAGGGCCTCCACTGAAACCAGTTCATTTCCCTGGCGTTTCAACCGGTGAACGCCGCCAATATAATTGCCTTCAGCGTTCCGTCTCTGGCCCAGGATTACTTTTCCCTTGCCCGGCAGATCCACCACGCGAATGAGCCATGTCTGGCCGTGGATGATTTCCTTGAATTTAGCCCCGTCCCATTCCAGGACAAGAGATCCGGCATTGGTTGCGGTGAGATTGCAGATGTAAATTTCAGCTTTGCCGTTTTCGTCGAGATCAGCCACCGTCACGTAGATGTAATTGGGGGACCAGCTCCCCTCAATGGTTTTGAAAAGATAAGGGCCTTTTTTCTGCCATTTATAAACATAAACGCTTGTTTTATCGATTAAAACCAGTTCGGTTTTATCATCACCGTCCAGATCCCCCACGTCCAGGCCCCTGATTTCAAGTTTAAACCGTTTAACGAACGAAGGCTTTTTGTAAGAACCCGTCGCGTCCTTGCCGATGTCGATCAGCGCGCCCTCGTTACCCCCCTGTTGTGCAAATTCACCGGGTCTCTGTTCCTTGTAAGGAACATCCTTTCCCATAATTTTCGCGTTGATGTTCTCCGCAAACTGGTTGACCGTGGGAATGACACCGTCCATGCCCTTTGACTGATCGTAGGCGGTGATCAGAACTTCCGATTTTTTCACATCCAGGATTTTGGCATCCAGGCTGACGCTTTCCCCAAATACGGTGAGGCTTCCGAAAATAACAAAATCCGCTCCGAGCGCCTTGCCGATTGTGAGCGCTTTGGATTCATTCATGGGTCCCGGCACTGCGGCAAATTCCTTTTTGACAACACCCTTTTCAATGATTTCGAGCTTGTTTTTCCAGGCAAGCCTTGAACTCAGCATGTCCATGATGCCTTCCCGAAGAAAATTAAGGTCGCGGTCGGAATTCATGGTGAAGGGGAGGATGGCCAGTTTTTGAGGTTCCTCGGAAGAACCGGATACAGGGCTCAATACAAACAGCATGGATAAAGCAAAAAGGGTTAGGCTGCAAACGATTGTTTTGGTTTTCATCATCATCCTTTCCGGGTTTGAGGGATCTCTTTTCGCCGGGCCGACGGCCACCTTCGAAATGTTCCCACGCAGAGCGTGGGAATGAGAGCGAAATGCAAATTGCAAAGTAACCCTTTTGGGGTTAGAAGATTTCTTTCTTTCAATTCACTACCGTGAGCGATATAATAATGACCTCAAAACCCAAAGGCAAGGCCTTATTGAAAAAGTAGGGTCAATAAAGTGCGATTTGGGGATGCATTTTTTCAATCAGGATTATCAGAGAGGAAACAAAGGGAGGAAACAATATGAAAATCAAAAACATCGATCACATTGGCATTGCCGTCAAAAGCATTGAGCAGGCCGGTAAATTCTACACGGATGTGCTGGGGCTTGATATTGAAGATATTGAAACGGTGGCGGAACAAAAGGTGAATGTGGCGTTTATCCCCATCACGGATAGCGAGGTGGAATTGCTGGAGTCTGTAGAACCCGATGGCCCGGTGGCAAAATATATTGAAAAACGGGGTGAGGGGATCCAACATATCGCTTTTCGCGTGGACGATATCAACCGGTCCCTTGAGGAACTCAAGGAAAAAGGGGTTCGGTTGATCGACCAAACGCCGCGTCACGGCGCCGGGGGCGCAAAAATCGCATTCATCCATCCCAAAGAAACCAACGGCGTCCTGGTGGAAATCTGTGAAAGGGATTGATTGATGCGGACCGGACGAAGGCCTAAAAGCGGTAGGTAATCAAGCCATGGGTTGTATCATATGGAGATACGCTGACCTGAACACGGTCGCCAACCATCACTTTGATCCGGTGTTTTTTCATTCTGCCTGATAGAACACCTCTCACCGTGATGTCATTTTTGCATTCAATTTCCATGGTACCACCGCCAAGAACTTTGGCAATGACGCCCTCCAATTGAATTAAATCGTTTCGACTCAAAATGCTCCTTTCCGGGCAACAAAGCCTGATCTGGATTTTATGCGTGTGGCCGTTTCTATTTTTAACAACGCCCACACAGCTTGAAAAAGCAACTCACCATATCATTTTGTGGGCGGATGTCAATCAAAATCAAGGGATACTGATATGGACGATGGGTTTATAGGCGGTGTTTCAGGGGTTATTCTTGCGGGAGGGAAGAGCAGCCGTTACGGAAAGAACAAAGCCCTGGTCGATATCAACGGTATCCCCCTTATCAAAAGGGTGTTACGGGTTATGGAACGCCTGTTTCCTTCTATTGTGATCATCACCAATACCCCGGACGCCTATGCATTTTTGAACCTGCCCATGTTTGAGGACAAAATAAAGGGGCTTGGTCCTCTGGGGGGTATTTTTACAGGCTTGGAGGTCATCTCTGAAAACGCCGGCTTTTTTGTGGCCTGTGATATGCCTTTCCTCAATTCTGATTTGATTCGATATCTGGCGAGTGTTCGTCAGGGCTTTGATGTGGTGGTGCCGACCTTCTCCGGGAAATTTGAAGCGCTCCATGCCCTTTATACCAAAAACTGCCTGCCGGAAATCGAGCAGTTGATTCATGAGGGTGTATATCAGACCATTCAGCTGTTTCAGTCCGTATCTGTCCGGTATGTGGAAGAGCATGAGATGCGACGGTTTGACCCGGAACTCAAATCTTTTTCCAATATCAACAAGCCTGAAGAACTAAGGAGAATGGAGCTCAATTCCTTTTAAAAGTTAACTGCTTGAATGGCGGAGGTGGATTCGTGTTACAGTTGATTCTTGCCGTTGGTTTTGCCATTTTGATATCTGCCGTATGACTAACTGATGGTGAGTTTCATTTCCCGAACATCCACTTCAGCACCGAGATTTTCCAATAATTTTTTTATTTCCCTCCTTTTATCGGCACTGTTTTCTCTGAAAGAAATGATGATTTCCTTGACAGCCTGCTCGGCTAGGATCTTCTCAAGGTCATTGATTCCTCCCAGCACCGGATAACCGCGAACCCGTTTTTGCTGAATATCCCGATTATCGTCTATGAAGCCCTTGATGGTCATGGATAGGGTTTTGTTGGTTTCGATTTCTTTAAGGAGCATCTGACCGCCAAGCCCGGCCCCGTAAACCAGGACGGGTTTACCCTTTTCATTTCCCCGGCGAACCCCCTCATCCAGCAGGCGGAAAGAGAGGCGGGTAAGGCTTACCAGCATCAACATGAGTCCCCAGTAAATCACAAACACGGCCCGGGAAAAGCTGTAGAACCGATAAAGAAACAAGAGCAGCAGAATGGGTGCAATGGTTCCTGCGGTGATGGCTTTTCCATAAGAGATCAGATCCCGAACACTGGTGTTTTCCCATAACCCGCGATAAACACCGAAAAGGAAAAAGAACAAAATCTGACAGGCAATGACAATGGGAAGTGATTTCAGAAAAAAATCAAAGTTGGCGCCGAGAACGCCCTCAAAACGGAGAAGATAGGCCGTATAATAGGCCACGGTAATCAGAACCAGGTCTAGGAGCACTTCAAAAAGCCTTCTTCGGTAGGTCATTTCGATGAGCAGGGGTGTAATCATACCGGAGGGATGATCGGAGACTATGGATTTTTCCGAATAGACTTTGACCTTGGCCAGATAAATCCAGAAAAAAAGGATAAACAACAGATACAATACGATAAGAACCGCACTGGTGCCGACATTAAGACGGTTTATGGCCAGGGCCAGCAAGCCGGATGCAACGGAAAATGCATAAAGAACCAGTACTGCTTTTTTCTCGGAAAAGCCGATGGCCACCAGGCGGTGGGAGGAATGGTCCCGTCCCCCTTGAGAAATGGGCCTCTGAAAAAGCTTGCGCATGAGGCTGACAAAACCCGTATCCAGAATGGGGATGAAGAGGATCAGCACCGGTATCAAAATAACCGAGAGCAGGTGGAAAAAGCTGCTTTCTCCGCCCGCAGCTGACGTGTTCCCTGTCATGGCAAGGCAGGCCAGAACAAAACCGATGAAGAGACTGCCCGCATCCCCCATAAATATGGAGGCGGGATTGAAATTATACACCAGAAAGCCGAGGATGGATCCCAGGTACGTACACAGCAG
>Ga0208900_1001798_pt1 | contig 10713 bp, 9 predicted proteins | sample AntAceMetag02UKK_FD_184763 | JGI IMG/M metagenome (GOLD analysis project Ga0208900, IMG submission 184763) | Saline lake microbial communities from Ace Lake, Antarctica - Antarctic Ace Lake Metagenome 02UKK (SPAdes) (version 2) | ecosystem: Environmental > Aquatic > Non-marine Saline and Alkaline... | reverse complement strand
TGATGATGTAAAAACAATAGCCTCATTTTGCTCGATATTATAATAATATTTTTGTGATGCTAAAGCAGATGAAATAATGGTTACTATTAGGAACAACGTCCCAACATAAAACGACAGTTTTCGATTGCTGCGCTTTTTTGAGATTATAAATAAACCAATTGTTAGAATAAGAAAAGTAAAGGATATTAATGAAAAAATGGCCCATGCATCAGCACCCAGTGCATTGTAAAAGAAATTCCACCACTTTTGATAGAAAAGCTCCGGTACTTTCTCAATTTTGTCAACAATCATGCTGTTTGCAATGCTTAAATTATACTGAACATCCTCATCAATTGGTAATAGTTTTTTAGCTTTTTCATAATAAAGTATTGCTGAAGCAATATCATTATTCTTAAAATAAGCATTACCCATATTATAATACAACTTCCCTGATTCAACACGTGTGCTAAGCACCTGGTTATATGTGCTTAATGCAGAATCGTAAAGGCCATTATTATAAGCATTATTTGCTGTAACTATCAATGAATCGGGGACAATAGCAAACATGTTTACAGTTATAATCTGTAAACAAACTATGAAAATATACTTTAGAATTTTAATCATATCAATTCTTGATTCTTACATCCTGTTTCTTGCATCCTTCTACTTCAACGCTTTTTCGGCTTGTAAAATTGCTGTTACCGATTCATTATAAATTGTTTCCATCTTACCACTTGAATCACCGGGCGCAAATCTGGCAAATTCAATATTATTTAGAGTAACAACAAAACTTTCAATTACAATATCTTCAACAGCTTTATTTTTAAGGGCATCTACTACTGTTTCAATTGACAGTTCTGATTGTTGTAAGCTAAACTTGTCAGCGATATATCCCCAAAGAGCTTGTGCAATTTCATCATAATAGGCTTTCTCGTCGCCTGCATCTTTATACTTACCAGCCAATTTAAGCCGAGTTTTAGCAATTTTATTTGCCTTTCTGTTCTTCATTAATCCCACATCCGATTTTAGCTTAACAAAACGAGAAATTACAATTATTATAATAATAATAATGATAATTGGAAGTATGAGCAAAATGAAAAAAGTATTTGATAAAAACAAAAATTTTCCTTGCTGTTTAAAGCTAAAAGGAAGCGTTTTTATATGGTGAATATCTTTCCCGATAAACCTTATATCTTCCTGTGCTGAGGAGCTATATGAGATACCTTTTGATGATGACATCTCCCCTTTATCAACATGAATTTTATAGTCTTCGGAAGAAATATTGTAATACCGTTTATCTGTTGGATTAAAATAGCTGAATGTTATGGGTTTTATCTCAAAATCGCCCCCATTACGTGGAATTGATAGATATTCAAATTTCTTTTTCCCTGAAATACCCGTACTACTTGTTTTAATGTCACTCGTGATTTTAGGGTCAAAGCTTTCAAAATCAGAGGGAAAAATAACCTTTGGAAGCTCAATTAATTCCAAATTACCTTTTCCTGATATTGTATAAGTAAGGGTAAGGGCATCATTTGCAGTTAAATTTGTTCTGTCAATACGGCTGCTTAATCTAAAATTACCAACAGCACCGCTAAAACCCTCAGGTTTACCCTGCTGTGGAAGTGGTGCTACGTTTACAGTTATTGGTTTTGATTTTAGAATAGTAACTACATTCTTAACATTCCTGTTAAAAAATGGGTCATTAAAAAATTCATCAAAAGGATCACCGCGTCTTCGTTTACTTTGAACTCTTAACTGTACAGTGCATTCCATTTCAGCAGGTTCAATTATGAGTTTGCCGGTTTTTTGTGGGAAAATAGCGAATTTGCTAATTTCTGCTACAATATATTCCTCTCCATTTATTATTTCTGTTTTTTGTTGATATTGTCGATTATCATCCATCAGGCTTTTCGACCAAAAGCCTTGAAAGGATGATAGTTTTTTTACCATGAGGTTTGAAATAGGTACCTTTGTGTAAATCTTGTAAGTAAGTATAACCTGTTGCCCAATAGTTGGTTTTGTGTTACTAATATATGCTCTTATATAAACATCTTCATCCTGTAATATACCTTCCTGTGCAGGTTGCTTAGTTTTATTTTGAGTGACATTTCTCTGCTGAGATGCGGTTCCTTTTACAATCTTTATCTTTAAACTATTAGACTTAACTTTTGTTCTGTCAACAGTTGCCGTAGCCGGACTAATTACAACATGACCCTCCTTAGTTGCCTGAACAATATAAGTATACGTCTTGGTATAGTTCTGAGTCATTTTTCCATTTATATACTGAATGCTTGAATTACTGGAAGTGCTTGGGCCTGACAGCACTTGTAAGATCCCAAAATTAGGTGAACGAAAGTTGTCAGCATCCTGATTTATTTCATACACTACACGAAATCGCTCACCAACTTTAACATTTTGTTTGGCAGTGCCAACAAAGCGCACTTCACCATCGGCATGGCCAATTAGTCCAGAGGTTATTATTAACGATAATATTAAAATTCGTTTAATCATACTTATATTTCAAAGCTTCAATACTCTAACAAAAAATATTCCATCTTAGTATCTATAACACTTCTAATTATATTTTTATTGGTAATATACCAACTAGTCCAGTTTTAGTTACATTAACTTTACCAGTCAATATCACTTTTCTTACCTTTTATAGCCTCTGCTTTTTGCTTTTGCAATTTCTGCAAAGTCTTTTTTTCATCATTATTCAAGGCATCAAGCATTCGCTGGGCATCTTGTTTAGATATTTTTTGAGGTTCCTGCTTTTGCTGATCCTTTTTTTGATCTCCATTATTCTGATCCTTCTTTTCCTGATCTTTTTTATCCTGGTCTTTATTTTCTTTATCCTGATCCTTTTTGTTTTGATCTTTTTTTTCTTGATCTTTCTTATCCTGGTCTTTCTTATCTTGATCCTTTTTATCTTGATCTTTTTTATCCTGGTCTTGGTTTTGATCTTGATTTTGTTGCTGCTCTTTTAATTTCTTCCTGGCATATTCAAGATTATATTTTGCGTCAGGATCATTGGGGTTCAAACGTAAAGAATTTTTATATGCGTCAATACTTTCCTGGAATTTATTTTCCTTCATATAAGTATTTCCAAGATTATAGTATGCCGATGCTTTTTCCTCAGGACTTGTTATGCGCTCTGTAACCTCGGTAAACAGCTTATTCGACTCTTCGTAGTTCTCTTGCTCGTACATGGCATCGCCAAGATTAAAAGTCCCTTTTGTATATCCCGGTTTTTCCATTAATGCCTTACGATATTCTTTTTCGGCTTCAGAGAAGTTTCCTTCTTCGTATTCAGTATTGCCTTGCCGTATTCGCTTTTTTTCTTTTTGAGAATAAGCTGAAGTAGCACTCAGGATAAAAACCAGAAATATTATAATAATTCGCATATCTACATTCTTATTTTCCAAAAAAATCAAACTTCTTAGCCCATCTTGTTTTTCTGTCGGCAACCAACAACTCAACTATCAATAGAAATATGGCTAACCCCATAAATATCTGAAAGCGATCTTCATAATCAGTAAATTGCCTTGTTTCAATCTCCTTTTTGTCGATTGCATTAATGTCATCAAAAATACGTTTTAACCCTGAGCTGGCATTGTTAGCCCTTGCGTAAGCACCTCCTCCGGCTGCCGCTATTTGCCTAAGCATATCTTCGTTAAGCTTAGTAACAACAGTAGTATTTTTTTTGTCTTTCTTAAATCCGGTTTGAACCCCGTATTTGTTATATAGTGGTATAGGAGCTCCTTCGGGTAATCCCATTCCAATGGTAAAAACATTAATGCCTAGCTCATTTGCCATCGTGGCAGCTTCTATTGCATCGTCTTCATGATTTTCTCCGTCGGTAATAACAATAATTGCTTTGTTATGATCAGTTTCTCCAAAGCTGAGCGTTGCCAATTCAATAGCTTCTCCAATAGCAGTTCCCTGCGTTGGGACAATTTTAGTATCAACAGCAGACAAAAAGAGCTTTGCAGCTGAATAATCGGTAGTTAATGGTAATTGCTTATAAGCATTTCCTGCGAAAATTATTATTCCAACTCTGTCGCCTTGTAGCTTGTCAATCAATGTTGATATTGCAAGTTTGGATCTTTCCAACCTGTTAGGCTTAATATCTTCTGCTAACATTGAAGTAGATACGTCAAGTACCAAATACAGGTCGATACCTTCTCGTTTTATATTTTCAAGCTTCGATCCAATTTGGGGGTCAGCAATACCAATAATTATAAATGTAACTGCTAATAATATTAATAGAAATTTAAGAAAAGGTTTTGACGAAGAAACTTCAGGCATGAGGTTCATAATTACTTTTTCATCACCAAATCTCCTTTTTGCTTTTTTGAGCCACATACTATAAAGCCAGTACAAAATGGCAAAAACAAAAATAAGTGCCAAGAGAAAGAAATATTCTGTATGTGCAAATTTTAGCATTTGTTGTTAAGTTATCAAGTTGTCGTTGTTATCGTAGTTTTCAAGTTTCAATTTAATTATGGAAATTTTCGGAATACCAGATATCTTAAAATAATTTCCAATGAAAAAAGTGCTAAAGCTATCAAAGCAAACGGCAAGAAGGCTTCATGTTTTTTTCTGAATTCCTGAACATCAATCTTTGATTTTTCAAGGGAGTCAATTTCTTTATAGATTTCTTTAAGTTTTTTGTTATTGTCAGCTCTAAAATATCTTCCTCCTGTCGTACCTGCAATCTCTTGAAGAAGCTCTTCATCAATTTGAACTTCCATTTGCTGCATTTGAATACCATATGGAGTTTGAACAGGATAAGGCGCAGTTCCCATTGACCCTATTCCAATGGTATAAACTCTAATTCCAAACATGTGTGCCATTTCTGCTGCCGACATCGGGTCGACTGATCCTGAATTGTTAACTCCATCAGTAATAAGAATAATAACTTTAGAAATGGCATCCGAATCTTTTAATCTACTCACGGAAGTTGCTAATCCATCTCCAATTGCTGTTCCATCTTCTATCATACCACTCTGTACCTCTTCAAAAATATTTGAAATCATAGTGTGGTCAGTAGTAAGTGGTACCTGGGTAAAAGCTTCTCCGCTAAAGATAACCAGGCTAACCCTATCGTTAGGCCTTCGTGAAATAAATTCATCCGCAACATCCTTGGCTGCTTCCAATCTGTCAGGATCAAAATCCCGAGCTAACATACTTCCCGAAACATCAATTGTCATTACAATATCTATACCTTCAATATGTACATTTTGCTTTGTAGATACTGATTGTGGACGAGCAAGCGCAACAATGAGGAGGGCAATGGCTAATATTCTAAAAACAAACAAGCTATGAATTAGCCATGTTCTGGGGCTAAGAGTTATTCCTCCAAATGCTTCTACTCCCGAAAACCTTAGTTCGGCATTACTTGAACTATTTTTAAACCAATACCAAACAATCAACAATGGAATTACCAATAGTATGTATAAATATTCTGGGTTTGCCCAATTATCTATATTCAGCATTTATAGGCTATCTTTAGTGTTAGTATTGTCATTTTCTTCAATATGTGTATGCTCAGCTACTTTTTTTGTTTCATTAACAAAATCGGTAGAATGCGTTAGCCCCAAATCATTTTCCAAGGATGTGGGAACTGCTTTCGCAAACTTAACCAAATCCGATAAGTTAAGCACACTCTCCATCTTAGACATAGCATCTTTATTTATATCAAGCTCATGTAATTTGGAAATAATCTCATAGCTGGTCATCTCCGGGGCATCAAAATCATATCTGTTTACCATGTATTCTCTAACGATATCGGTAAGCTTGGAGTAGTATTTTTTAAGATGACCGGTTTGCCAAACTTTAGCTAATCGTAACTCTTCAAGCTTGTTAATTGCCACCACATGAGCTGGCAAAACCGGCTTGGGCTTTCTTTTAAAAATCGGTTGACGTTTTTTTCTCTTTACAATGTAGTAGATTATTAGTGCTATAAATAATATGGCAGCAATGCCGGTAAGTATCCACGGTAGCAATTCCTTAAAAGTATATGGCTCACTTATTGGGCCTGCCAAAGGTTTAAATGCTTGTGTTGTATCTACTTCAGGAACATATACTTGTAAAAAAAGCATGCCTGTTGATGTTGTATAGATATTACTATCTCTAACGTGCCTAAACTTAAAATTAGTGGGAGGTATTTCGAAATAACCTGAATCAAACGAAGTGATAACAAACTGCTGTTTCATTGAAATGCCAACATCTGTATAAGCTGTATCCAGTTTTCCTGAACTAATAATTTCAATATTCGAAGTAATGGTATCAATCAACAACGGCCACTCTACAATTATACTTTCAGGAACTGTTATTCCAATCTCATAATTTACCTGATCACCAATCATAATCGCATTCGAGTCGAGTGATGACCATGCTTCAGTTTGCTGTGCAGTTATTACACTACCAAACAAAAGAGCTAAAATTAATAACAATATTTTATTTTGACTTTTCATTTTATTCATAATTATCAATAATAAATTATCAATAATAAATTCTTCTACTTTCTCGCCTCGCGTTTCTTAAACAAATTCATCAGAGGTTTAACATAATCTTTACCTGTATATACTTTTACCATATCAACCCCAAAACGAGCAAACATATTATCCAAGTATGATGACTTTGAAGCAATTTGGCGGGCATAATGTTTTCTAACTTTGGAGCTGGACGTATCAATCCACATTGTCTTGCCAGTTTCTGCATCTAACATCCTCACCATTCCAACATTCGGAATTTCTTTTTCACGTTCATCGTTAACCCTGATTGCTATAAGGTCGTGTTTATAATTAGCTATCTGAATTGCTTTATCAAAGCCTTCATCCATAAAGTCGGAAATAAGAAATACTGTAGATTTCTTTTTAATGGCATTAGTAAGATAACGTAAGGCTTCTGCGATATTTGTGCCCTTATTTTCAGCTTTAAAATCAATTAACTCTCTTATTATTCTTAATATATGAGACGATCCTTTTTTGGGTGGAATAAATTTTTCGATTTTATCGCTAAAAAATATTACGCCCACTTTATCATTATTCTGAATTGCAGAAAATGAAAGAACAGCTGCTATTTCGGTTACTACATCCTGCTTAAGTTGATTTTGGGTCCCAAAATTATTTGACCCGGAAACATCGATGACTAATATTACTGTTAATTCGCGCTCTTCTTCAAATATTTTTACAAAAGGATGATTAAATCTGGCTGTAACGTTCCAGTCGATACTTCTGATATCATCACCAAACTGATATTCTCTAACCTCGCTGAAAGCCATTCCTCTTCCCTTGAATACACTATGGTATTCACCTGAAAATATCTGATTTGACAATCCCCTTGTCTTTATTTCAATTTTCCTTACTTTTTTAAAGATTTCCTGTGCGTTCATGTCTTTTTATAATCAGTATTCAGTTAACAGTCGGCAGTCTACAGTTAACAGTCAGCAGTCTACAGTCGGCATTCAACAGTCTACAGTACATAGTCTGGTACGTGAAGACTGCTGACTTCAGACTTTTTTTTCTTAACTAAATTTTTCAGGGTTTATTAACATATAATTTAAAAGTTTTCCAATTTCACTTGATTTATTATTATAGTCATCAAATAGTTCTTTTGAAACATAATTGCATGACAGAGCAAAATCTAACCACACTTGAGTTTCAGTATTCTCCATATCAGCATCTGAGATTTTACTTATAAAATGTGCCGGATATCTTCTCTTTCGATAGCCTTCTCCTATGTTGGAGCAAACTGACCTTGAAGAATTCCTAATTTGAGAACTTAATCCATATTTTTCTTCAGAAGGAAATGATTTAATGAGTTCAAAAATTTCCATCGCCAAAGAGAAACCTTTTTGATAAACCAATAAACTTCTAAATCCTGATGCCATCCTTATTTTAATTTATGTTTAAATAATCTATACAAGCTAAAATTATATAATTTCATTAATCAATCGCCAACTGCCGACTGCCGACTATTGACTGCCGACTGCCAACTGCCAACTGTAGACTACCATCTACCTAAGGTACTTCAACGGAGTTAAGTATTTCGTTAATTATATCTTCGCTGGTAATATTTTCTGCTTCAGCTTCGTAAGTTAACCCGATTCTATGGCGCATAACATCATGGGCTACTGCACGAATATCTTCTGGAATAACATACCCTCGTTTGCGTAAAAAAGCAAGAGCTTTTGAGGCCAGAGCCAGGTTAATACTTGCCCTTGGAGAAGCTCCGTATTGAATCATGTTCGTGAAGTTACTTAGTCGGTAATCAGCGGGATACCTAGAGGCAAAAACAATATCGGTGATGTAGTTTTCAATTTTTTCATCAAGATATATTTCACGAACAAGCTCTCTTGCGCTGAGTATATCAGCAGTTTTAAGTATTGTATTAGTTTTCGATTGCGTGTTTGTAATATTTTGACGCAGAATTAGTTTTTCTTCTTCCTTTTTGGGATAGTTGATTACAACTTTTAGCATAAAACGGTCAACTTGTGCCTCTGGCAAAGGGTATGTTCCTTCTTGTTCAATTGGATTTTGAGTGGCCATAACCAAAAATGGTTCTTCAAGTTTATACGTAGTATCCCCAATTGTTACTTGTCGTTCCTGCATTGCTTCGAGCAAAGCACTTTGTACCTTGGCTGGTGATCTGTTAATTTCATCAGCAAGAATAAAATTAGCAAATATGGGACCCTTTCTTATCATAAACTCTTCCTTTTTTTGACTATAGATCATTGTTCCTATTAAGTCGGCAGGAAGTAAATCAGGTGTAAATTGTATACGACTGAATTTTGCATCGATAATATTGGCAAGAGAGTTAATTGCTAAGGTTTTTGCTAATCCGGGCACACCTTCCAATAGTATATGTCCGTTTGCAAGTAAGCCAATCATTAACCTCTCGGTCATATGTTTTTGTCCGATAATCACCTTGTTCATTTCCAAGTGTATCAAGTCGGTAAATTGGCTTTCACGTTGGATTTTTTCGTTTAGTTCCTTAATATTTGTTTCTACCATTTTTAAATGATTATTTGTACGGTACAAAAATATTAAATTGATCTTTTGGATCGTGTTAATAATTGTTAAAGGACATATGACTTGACACTAGTTTTGCGGCAGGGATTGAAGTGATAGCTTGTTGAAGTGGCAGCTGATATTTTTGTTGGCTGGCAGCGGCTGACGCAGGAAGCCCATGTACAGTTTACAAAAATACAGCTGGCATGAAATAACTATAAACGTAAAGCCCGGCTGCCGCCAAAAATAAAAATAAAAAAAAGTAACCTTGATTATAAATAAGTACTATCGGAAAGCAGCCATTAGTAACTCCAGATCCTGCGCGGGAATTCCGAACATACTGCCAATATAATTATTAGTGAGAGTTCCATTATATATGTAAACCCCTTTTCGGAAACCAATATCCTGTTTAAGCATTCGTTCGATGCCTCCATATTCAGAAATACGCATAAGCATTGGCGTAAGGATATTACTCAAAGATGAAGATGCCGTATTAGGCACACAGGATGCAATATTTGGAACGCAATAATGTGTTACCCCGTGTGTTGTGTAAACAGGATTATCGTGAGATGTTACTTTGGAAGTTTCGAAACACCCACCCTGATCAATACTTACATCTATAATTATTGAACCTGATTGCATGTTACGTACCATTTCTTCACTTATGAGACATGGTGATACACCGTTTGATGTAAATTTGGCAGAAATAACGACGTCGGCCTGTTTTAATGCAGTTTTTAAGGAATTTGATTGTAGTGTTGCTGTTGGTATACTATATCTCAGTTTGTTTTGAATACTGCGTAATTTGTAAACAGAATTATCAAATATTTTTACAGAAGCACCCATGCCAAGGGCTGTACGTGCAGCATACTCGGCAACGGTTCCAGCTCCAATTATAACTACTTCTGCAGGACTGACTCCCGGAAATCCACCCAGCAGCTTACCTTTACCGGATTCGATGTTCATAAGCTGTTGCGATGCAATTAGCACTGCAGTATTTCCAACTATTTCGCTCATTGATTTCATAACCGGTAATGAACCCGATTTGTCTTGAATATATTCGTAGGCAATTGCAATTGATTTTTGCGACATTAGCCTATTGAAGAAACCTTTTTTGGAGTTTGGCAAGAATAATGAAGAAAACAGGACTTTGTATTTTCCCATCATCTCAAGTTCATGCTCAGTGGGAGGCGCTACTTTTAATATAATATCACTTTGGTATGCTTCCTGGTAAGTGCTTACAATATTTGCGCCGGCACTTGCATATTGCTCATTACTAAAGTTTGCCCCTTCTCCGGCCCCATCTTCTACAAGTACTTTTTGACCGCTATCAACAAGTTGTTGAACGGCTTCAGGTACAAGAGAAATTCGGTTTTCATTATCAGATGATTCTTTAGGCAGACCAATAACGATCTTACTTTTTTGCGGAACAGATTCCAACATCTCTTCCTGAGGCATCAGTTGATCAATATTGGTTAATTTAAGGAAACCTTTACTCTCGTCGTTCATTATTTTTTGAATAACTAATTATCCGTTTACCACCATCTTCTTCTTCAATTGATATGTATACGTATAAATCGGGTAAAAGTTCCAATACTAGTTCGGGCCATTCAATAAAACAATAATTATCACTATAAAAATATTCTTCGTAACCAATATCGAAAACCTCTTCAATTTTCTTAATTCTATAAAAATCAAAGTGGTAAACAGGTTG
>Ga0208900_1001797_pt1 | contig 10713 bp, 8 predicted proteins | sample AntAceMetag02UKK_FD_184763 | JGI IMG/M metagenome (GOLD analysis project Ga0208900, IMG submission 184763) | Saline lake microbial communities from Ace Lake, Antarctica - Antarctic Ace Lake Metagenome 02UKK (SPAdes) (version 2) | ecosystem: Environmental > Aquatic > Non-marine Saline and Alkaline... | reverse complement strand
CGACATTTCCAGCTCAATTACCCGATAGCCTTCATTTATTATGCTTGCTTTAATTTTTGGATTTCCGTCCGGGAGCAATACATGGCCATTTATCCAAACGCAATTCGCGGCGTAGCTCTCATCATTATCAACCCATAACTTCTTGTACGAAGAAAATGCTTCCTCAGTTTTATAAGCTCCGGCAATAACCACCGTATTATTTTCGATATACGAGATGCCTGTTTTTAGGTGCAAAATATCATTGAGGTACACCACCGATCCGGAAAACCCATATTTTTCAAGGATTAGGATAAGCTGATCGGCCCCGGCTTGGTTGGTACGTTCGGACAGTCCGATATAAAAATGCGCTCCTGCCATCATCACATCGCCGGCTTCGAGTGTTCCCGGCTTTTCGATTCTTTCAATACTTTGGTAAAACGAACCCAAAACTTTGCCCAAGCCCAGTTCCTCACCCCGCCTGCTTTTTGCCCCCGGCCGGGTAACAACGGCACATTTTGAAGTGAGCAAGGCCACATCTTCCATAAACACAGAATCGGGAAAACGTTCTTCTTCATCAAGGATAATCACTTGCAAACCACACTTTTTCAGTGCATCAATGTATGCCTCGTGCTGGCAACACATTTTGGAATAATCCACGGCACCAAGCCCAGCGGTTGTTATTCCATCAACCACCGACTTACCGGGTTTTCTTACTATAGCTTTTGTAAACATGGTTTCAAAGGTAGTGCTTTAATGAAAATTAAAACTGTCTATGAAAATAAAATCTGTGAAAGATATTAGTAAGCTGTCCATGGTGAGCCGAAAAGAAAAATAACCGTTATTAATGTAGTCCAGGATACTTTTTTTTCAAAATACCTTTTTATTTATACTTTTGCTGTAATACAATTAAAAACTCAACATTTTATGAGCACGGCTGAAATAAGGAATTCGATTATTGAATCGCTGGCATTTATTGATGACATTTCATTTTTAAGTGCTTTGCAAACAATAATAACTTCAAAAGCTTCTGATACAGTTTATGAATTAAGCGATTTCCAAAAAGAACGAATTGAGTTGGGAAGGCAACAGATAGAAGCTAATCAAACCATTGCTAACGATGATTTGCAAAAAGAAATTGAGCAATGGTTAAGTTCAAAATAAATTGGTCCGTTGAGGCTCGTTTGGATTTGATTGATATTTTGGATTATTACAATAAACGGAACAGATCCAATACCTACTCCATAACACTAAATGGTAAAATCAATGGCAATGTAAAACTGTTATCTAAAAATCCATTTTTAGGCACCCCAACGAGTTATACCTCAGTCAGAGCGTTGGTTACGGGCGATTATCAAATCATTTATGAGTTGTTTAACCATTTGATTTTGATTATCATGATTTGGGATTGCAGAAGAGATCCGGAAGATAAGGTTATCGGTAAAATTATCAGTTGCGAGTAACAATTTTGATGTGTTCATTTTTCCTTTGTGTTTCTTAGTGCCTTTGTGTCTTCTGCCAAAGGCATCACTATGTGAGTGGCCATCCCTCAATCCTTTGCCACAAAGGCTCGAAGACACAAAGGTTCACAAAGTTTATTATTTGCGACATAAAACTACGACAAATTAGGATATAAAAAAAACACCCCACAACAAAGAGTTGCAGGGTGTTGGGGGAAAATTAGTAATTCTCCAATTTAGGGGCTTAACGCTTTATCAGTTTATCGACAAAGCTGGTATCGTTCACATTAATTTCGAGTAGATAAACGCCTGCTTTTAAACTGCTAACATCTATGCTTGTTTCCGTGTACTGTATTTTATACTCACCCATTGGGCGGCCATCCAAAGCCCTTATGCGCATACTACCCTCAACTTGCCCAACATTGGTTAGCTTTAGGATAAATTCGTCCTTGGCGGGATTTGGGATGATTTGTGGCCGGGCAAGCGTTGAAAATTCACCGGTTCCTGTTGGAGAAACCTTAAGCGAAGCCAAAGCCGAAAGCCCGTTATTATGGAAGCTTAGATCCGAGTTCGGAAAGTTTTCATCAAAGGCAACTTCCAAAATATGCTCTTGTCCTGTTTCCTTTTCCAGCAGTTTAAACATGAGCAGTTCTCCTTCGGTAAAGCCATCTTTCGCAGGTGTGGTTGGGTCATCGCCGTAAAGTGTGAGGGCTGTGTTTTCCCCGTTCCATTCCGCCATGCCGAAACAAGAACCCGTAACATCGAACACGCCGATAATGTCGCCGATGGCCAGGCTGTTATTTCCGATAGCCGAAACCGGCAGGGCAATGGTGTGGGAGATTGGTGTTGCATAAACCCCCTCCCGGCCTCCCCCTGGAGGGGGAGGAGTGCCAGCGCACTGGCCTGTTGTTCCGTTTTGGAGAGTACCAGTCCTCCCCCTCAAGGGGGAGTTAGAGGGGGTCTCGCACTCCGGAAACTCAATCTCTTCCTCGCTGCTCATCAGCGCAAAATATGCTTTGCCCGGCTCCAGCACCTGCAAGGTATTTATGCCAAACTCCGGCCAGTAGGTGCGCCACCCGGCCACTTCTTTTACTATCACCACACCATTAGCTGCAAACAAATCCTCAACATCCACCGCACATTCTGAAAGCACAGGGATGAGGTTCCACTGTGGAGACATTTGGAGTGTATGATTTTCTGTTCTGCTTCCCGAAACCGAAAGTTCAACATTTCCGGTAACTTTAATGCTGTAGCCCGATTCCATATTCCAGTTGCCAAGAGTATTCACATTTTGGCCGGGCCAGTACATGCCATTGTCGTTTTGTAGGATGATGAGTTGTGATTCGATGCCGGAAAACATATTTTCGATGGCGGCATCGGCAGGCTCGATGTAAGAAGATATGCCGGACCAACCCTGCTCAAGTTCTATAATATCATATTGATAATCTTCTACATTAACGGTGTCCATCGAATAAAGGCTCCAGCGCATATTGGCATCCATGGCACGGACATAAAGAAAGTGTTCACCCACGGTCAAACCAACTACTTCCGCTTCAAAGGCCATTTCGATAGTGTCGTTGAATTCACTAAGCGGAACGGAAATTCCATTCCAAAAGCCGGGGTCATCATCAAAAAAGTATTCGATGGCAACGATATCAGGTGGCGTTATTGAGCCTGAACCGTGCATTACATAAATAGTCTTTTTAGTGTAAAGGCTCCAGCGGTCGAGTTCATCTTTGGCTCGCACAAATATATTGTGGATGCCGGGAGTGAGTCCCGACAAATCGGTGGTGAAGGTAAACTCGGCAATAGCGGCTGGCGTGATGGGCACTGCTGTACCTTCGCCAAAGCCGGGGTCATCATCAATAAAATATTCTACAGCTGTCACCTCCGGCATATCAATGACGTTACCCTGGATAATATAAAGGGTTCGCTTTGAATAAATGCTCCATCTGTCAAGGCCGTCTTTTGCCCTCACAAATAAATTGTGAATTCCCGGGGTTAAATTAGACAGGTCGGTGGCAAAGGACAATTCCACGATTGAATCCGGGGTAAATGAGTAAGAGGTACCGCTGCCAAAACCCGGATCCTCATCGAAAAAATATTCTATTTCTGTAATATCCGGTGCGTTGGCAAACGTGCCATTTATGATGTAAATGGTACGCTTGGAATACAGGCTCCATTGGTTGGTGTTGTCTTTTGCCCGAACAAACAGGTTGTTTACGCCCGGGTTGATGGAACTTGTATTTGCTGTAAAAGAGGTTTCCACCACAGCAGCAGGTGTGAAACTCACGGCAGTTCCATTTCCCAATCCCGGATCGGAATTGAAAAAGTATTCGATCTCTGTTACCTGTTGGGCGTATATTGCCCCGCTTAGGAAGATCGTTATTAAAAAAAGTATAGGTTTGTATTTCATGTGCTCAATATTTTACTGGTTCGATTTTACCTTAATGTTTACATTAACCCCATCGATTGAGTAGCCGCTTACCGGTGCTGACAGATGATAAATATTTGGAATATCGGCGATACCGGAAAGTACATAAGGGTTGGGGCCGCCAAAGATGCCAATGTCTGCTCCCTCATAGCCCATGCCAGCGGCCTGAGACCCGGCTTTTAAAATATACTTACCATCGCTGCTGTAAAGTGGGTCATCTGAATCAATAAAAATTTCCGGGGCATTGGCATGAAAATTATCACAACAATTGAAAACCGGAGGAACAGTCCCAAGAAAAATGTTGTATTGTACGGTAAGGTTATCAGGATTGTTATAGCTTGATGCAGATAGAATAATATTATTCTGAATAAGAGAATTATGATTTGAAGAGAAACTGAAGGAGTAAAGATAATTATTCTCTATTGTCATACTTGAATTAGATGAGTTTGAGGTGCTCTTCAAGTAATTATTACAGATAAAAATATCTGAACAATTCTGACCTATACTTAAGGAATAAGAAACATAGTTACCATTGACAAGTACCGAAGTTATATCATTACCAATATAGAGAAGAAATATTTTATTCCTTGTAACTATGATGTTTGAAGCATTAACTTGAATTTTGTCTTCGAACCAGAGCCCATAAAATGCGCTGCCTTCTGCACCTTCTGCCACGGTAAGGGTTTCTATTTCGGCTTCCAAAAGTTGTACTTGTGTATTTTGGTTTTCACCCAAAAAGTAGCCGGGGCCTTTAAGTGTTAACTGCTTGGCCATGGTTACGTTACCATAAGATGACGGAGAGCCTTGAACCAATAAAATATCGCCAGAGCTTGCACTGTTTATAGCTGTTTGCAGGTAAGCATAATCGGCCGGGGCCCCTGGTGTATTATCCACGGTCCAGGTGGTTTGTGTGTTTGCTATTGCAGAAATTAATAATCCTGCCAATAAAAAAAGGAATGTTTGTTTTTTCATATTCTGTGGTTTTGCCGCACTTATGCGAATAATTAATTGTTTGATTTCACTTTTATTTCCACATTTATCCCATCATTGGTGTAGCCATTTTCGGGCACGTTTAGTTCGTAGATGTTTGGGATGCCCGGGATACCTGAAAGTTTGTAAGGCGATGAACCACCAAACATTCCACAATCTGTACCTCCTGTTCCGGCACCTATGGCCGGGGAGCCGGATTTTAGGATGTACTGGCCGTCAGATGAGTAACGTGGATCTGCGTTGTCTATGAATATATCATTGTAGTTTATCTCATATATATTATTGTTATTGCCGTTCCATGTAGAGTCTCCAGAAGTAAATACATTATGATGAATTTTAGGATCACCCAAAATAGGAGTTGACCCCCGAATAATATTGTTATAAGCAGTAGTGCCCGTTACCGCAGTAATCATTACATTGTTTATTAGTGTAACCGCAACAGCATTTGCAAAATTATCAGGGTAAACATTGCCGTAGCATCCTTTGTACACAATATCGGAACTGTTTCCTTCTATCGAAATAGTAATAAAACTACTATTAATCATAATATTATTTGAGCTACTAATTAAGGCTGTATGAGTTACGTAATTATTGCTTAATATGATATTGTCACACTCATTAATGCTTAATCCAACATAGCCGCTATAAGGATAATAAAATTTAAAGCCGGAAACAATAGAGCCTTCCGCTCCTGGATTAATCGATAATTTAATTTCTGCATCCTCATAATATACTTGCGTGTTTGGATTTTGATCAAGATAATAACCTGGGCCTCTCATTGTAAGTTTTTTACTTAAAGTAATACCATAACCATAATGAATCGGAGACCCCTGCACCAACAAAATATCCCCCGGAGTCACAGAATCAATAGCTGCCTGCAAGTCAGAAAAATCGGCAGGTGCGCCGGGTTTGTTGTCAACGGTCCAGGTGGTTTGGGCAAAAATGCTTCCTGATAGAAACATTACAAAAACGATAAGTTGTAGTTTTTTAATCATAATTGTTGAAATTTTGATACGTAAATTATTTTTAATTGTAGTTTGAATTAATAGTTAAAATCATCTGAGCAATATTAAGAAAGTTAAGCTATAACACGTTTTTAGAGTATTCCTGATTTATCAATCAGTATAAACTTGTACAAATTTTTAGTTGTTTTTCGCAAAATTCTTTGGGGTAAGCCCGGTTTGTTCCTTAAAAAGCTTGAAAAACAAGGACGGAGATTTAAACCCGGATTCCAGTGAAATACCTTCGATAGAATATTGCCTACATGCTGCAGGGTCGGAAAGCAAACGAATAGCGTGTTTGATTCTGTACCCGTTAATTAAAGTTGCATAATTTGTGTCGAACATTTTGTTAATTACGCCCGAAATTTCGGTCCGGTTGGTTTGCAGGGTTTTTGCAAGCATTTCCAGATTCAGGTTGTTATCCCGGTATATCTCATCATTTTCAAGACGATCAATAAAATCATTATAAAGCTGACGCTGCTTTTCAGTAATATTATTATTGTTAGTATTAGTTGGGTTGGATTTGTGCTTTTGTGCCAGCTCCTTATTTTTTTCAACAAGCTTTATTAGTGCACGCCTTTTTTTTCGGTATAGGTAAAGAGAAGCGATTAATGCCAATCCGATTGTTAGCAATAAAGCCACATACAATTTGTTAAGCGCATGTTTTTTTTCTATTTCTACCTTTTGTACTGCTATCTCCTTCTCCTTTTTTTCTGTTTCGTACTTTTCCTGCAACTCATTAATTGCCGTCACAGATTCAACATTATAAAGGCTATCCTTAAGCTCCGCAAAAATGGATGCTACATGGAGTGCCTCTTTATAATCATCCACTAAAGAGTGATATTCTATCAATGTATGATACCCACCTATCATAACATCAATTGCACCAATTTCTTTTGCTGTCGCAATCCCTTCCTTTATAAAGGCACCAGCTTTATTTGAATTATTTTTCTCCAAATGCACCATCCCCAAATTTATTTTAGTGTCAGCTATTCCATATGTATCTTCAATGTCAATACTTAAATCCAGTGCCTGATCAAAATAAATAAGTGCTGAATCCAATTCGTTCAAGTAGCAATAGCTCAAACCGATATTATTGAGCAAGGTTGCATAATTGATGCTTTTGTAATTTGTTTTTTCGATTATTTCTTTTGCCAAAAAATTATACTTCAAGGAGTTTTTATGGTCTTGTTTGTCAGAATACAGGTTTGCTTTATTTTGATAAATCTTGCCAATGCCATCGCTATCTTTTAAAATTTCGAGATACTTCAAGGCCTGATCGTAATAACTTAAAGCATTTTCGGGTTGATTTAAATTCCTGTTAATGATCCCTAAGTTTGTTAGGATTATGGCCCGCATCGTATTGTCATCATTTAAGTCGGCATATCTGAGGGCTTCAATAAAAGATTGCTGGGCTTTTTCAAGTTCACCACTGCGCTTATATGCACGTCCTTTGTTGTTTAAAGCGGAAGCCAAATAATCTTCTTTAATTGATTGCGGTAATTCAGCCATTGCTTTATCGTAATAATGTATAGCCTCGGCATATTCGCTCTTATTGTAATGCGCCCTGCCCATTCCCTGTAGTGCAGTAAAGGAGAACTTTTCAAAGTTTTTTCTGTTAGATGAAAACTTTCCTGCCCAATTAAAATAAAACATGGAAGAATCTAATGATCCAAAATACAGGAATGCTTCAGCCAAATTAATAAGAGCACTAATCTCACCCACAGGATAATCCATTTCTTCAGATAACTTCAGAGCTTCCCTGGCATAAAAGCCCGCAGAATCAAAGTTAATTTTACAGAAATCTTTCGACCGCTGATTTAGCGAATCGATCTGCCCTTGGATGTCAACACGGTTTTGTCCGTAAATTTTACAAGAGAAGAAACCCAAGACTATTAACGTAGCGAGTAAAAATCTATTCATAAAAGCCGGTACTTTTTGGTTTTCGTTTTCAAGGTTCTGTAAGCCTTTGAGAGCAAAGATAATCAAGATTAATTCAAATCAATAAAACCGACTGCACCTTAGCTTCAGGGTTTTAAAAAAAATCCATACTTTTGTTTACTAATAATAACTGAGGAATTGAAAATCTATCTTGACAATTGCACTTTTAACAGACCTTTCGATAAGCAGTCATCCATTCGAATAAGGATTGAATCGGAGGCAAAACTTTTTATCCAGTCAAAGATTAAAATGGGAGATCTTGAGTTGGTATGGTCTTACATTTTGGATTTTGAAAACAATCAAAATCCATTCAACGAAAGAAAAACGGCAATCAAAAGGTGGAAACAATTTGTTACGGTTGATATTGAGGAATCTGAATCAATAATAAAAATCGCTAACTCATTTCTTAACAAAGGGATCAAACCAAAAGATGCACTCCATATTGCATCAGCGATTGGAGGAGGAGCTGAATATTTTATCACAACCGATGATGGAATATTGAAGAAACTTGTGCGTTACAATAAAATAGTAGTAATAAACCCAACTGAGTTTATAAAAATACTTGATACATAATGAACTACACGGATACAGAAGTAAAAACAATGGGTATTGAAATACTAATTGCGAAATTGGGAGAGGTTGAGGCTGAAAGATTCATTAGCCTTATCATTCGCGAACCATTCGATTACACTAAATGGCAGAGAAATCTCTGGGAAAATAAATCTGTGGAAGAAATTAGTAAGCTGGCCATGGCAAGCCGGAAAGAAAAATAACCCTGACAGCATTACACCATCAGGATTTTGTTATTTTCAATCTTAAAATTATCCCTACTTAAAAGCCTTCTCCAGCAGCCCGTCGCCTTTCAGGGTTAGCCTGTCGAAATAAGCCGGAACAGGTTTCCCAACCAACTTATCCACATACATTTTGGCGAGGTACTGCCCGAGCATAAAGCCCTGCCCGCGCAAGCCGATAAACAAACCTGCATCGGGGTCGAGGATCATGCGGGGCTCAACGTAGTAGCCGGCCCACACAGCCTGAAAGCCAACCGAGGAAAGCTCGGGAAGCCAGTCAACGAAAATTTCCGAAACAATTTCCAGGAATTCCTTGGAATTGAGCTTAAGGTTTTTGTCGGTTTCCAAAGGTTCGATTTGTGGGGAGGCACAGCCAATAATCTGGCCGGTTTCGGCCAACTGCTGGCCATATACAGCCGTAAAGCCCTTGTACTTCCTGCGGTCGATCAGCATGGGCAACGGAATACCATCCTTGCCCATCAGTGGCAGGCGGCGGGTTATAAAAGCCTGGTGTTTCACAGAATATATGCCCGTTTCGATACCCAGCTTTTTGGCAAATTTATCGCCCTGTGGCCCCAGTGCATTAATAAAATGTTCGGTTTCATATTCGATGTATTCCCGGGCATGGGTTTTTACCAATACAATATATTTCCCGTTTTCTTTGCGCACATCAATCAGCTCGCAATCTTCTTCAATTTTTCCGCCACTGTTTATGCCCAATTGACGAATAAGGTCAACCACCTTGCCGGGGGTTGCCTGCCAGCAGTTGTGTGTTATAAGTGCCGACTGGTAGGTTTTTAGGTTTTGATTAAAGAATGGAGAAACCCGGTTTTTAAAATCTTTGGGTTCTATCATTTCCGCATCCGACCAGGCCATCGAAGCTTCGAGGGCTTTATACATTTGCTCATCGTGGGCAAAAGTTACATAGTCGATGGGCCTGAAATCGATGTTGTGTATATTATCAAGTTGCTTGAATATATCGAGGTTTTTCTCTGCAATTTCCGACAGTTCGGGTAAGCTGAAATTGGGGCGGCCACCAGCAATATTCCGCCATGAGGCACCACGCCCAAAGTTTATCAACACGGGCTTCATGCCTTCCTCGGCGAGGTAACGGAACAAAGCGCTGCCGCCAATACCACCACCGGCAACCAGCGATTTTACCTCCACCCTTTTAGGCTGGCCACCGTTAACGTGGGTAATGATTCGCTCGTGGGTGGTCTTGGGGTAAAGTTCGCCCAGCGAAACCTGGTTGGAAAGCGGCCCGCGGGGTGTAGGTTCGCCAACAACCGAAATTCCGGTTCCGGCCAAAGTTTGCCTCAGCCTTTTTATGCAGCGTTTCCCACGACAGGCACCCATCCCCAGGCGTGTTGTGTGTTTTACTTCATCCACCGAAATAAACTTGCGGTCGCCAATCACCTCCATAATCTCATCCAGCTTCACATCGTCGCAATGGCAAATATATGTTTCAGCAATTACCTCTTCTGAATTTTCTTTGAGTTCAACCTTTTCGGGATAGTTTTTCTTAACGATGAAACCGCGTACTTTTTGCAAATCTTCACCATGCACATCCAACGATTTCACACGGGCAACGTTGGTTTTGTTGGGTTTCATCAATATTTTTTCTATCACACCTTCGCCAAGCTTTTGTCCGTTATTATCCACCAGAAAAACTTCTGATTTTTCGGTGGCTTCATATTCGATGGGCAAGAACAGCCAGTCTTTTTTCAGGTTATAACCAAAAATAGCAAGCCCCGGACATTGATATACGCACTGCATACACCCGATACATTTGTCGAAGTCGAGGTGCGGAACGGTGCTGGTTGAGGTTTTGGTAATGGCACCATGTGGGCACGAAAACTCGCAGGGGTTGCAGGCAAAACCATAGAGGCAATCTATAATCACGAAAGGTTTCTCCTTCATCCGTTCGGGAGTAGGCTCGAAAGGTTTTTCGATAACCCTCACCGGGTGTTGCTGCGAGTCGATATATTCTTTTGAAACGGCGAGGTAGGCATCATAATCGTAGCGGGCACCCACATCTTCCAATATTTCAAAAGCAACCTGCTTACCACGAAGCACCGCGCTGGTTCCCTCGCCAATACGGATGGCATCGCCGGCACCGT
>Ga0208900_1001796_pt1 | contig 10716 bp, 9 predicted proteins | sample AntAceMetag02UKK_FD_184763 | JGI IMG/M metagenome (GOLD analysis project Ga0208900, IMG submission 184763) | Saline lake microbial communities from Ace Lake, Antarctica - Antarctic Ace Lake Metagenome 02UKK (SPAdes) (version 2) | ecosystem: Environmental > Aquatic > Non-marine Saline and Alkaline... | reverse complement strand
GATTTTATCTTTCCGGGTTTTAATGCGGCCATCCTGGGGACGTCTCTTTTCCGCCATATTTAACCCAGAAAGGGTTTTAATGCGGCTGAGAATGGCATTGTGAACCCGTCCCGGCAGGGTGTACACCGTGTGGAGGACCCCATCGATGCGCATGCGTACCAGACATTTTTCCCGTTTGGGTTCAATGTGGATGTCACTGGCCCGCTGCTCCAGGGCATAGGAAAAAAGGTGATCCACGGCATTGACAATGTGCTGGTCCGTGGCAGGTAGCTCATTACTGGATTTTAGCTGGACTAACTGCTCCAGATTTCCAAGTTCACCTCCACTCTTGTGCGAAAACTGTGTTTCTGCGGCGGTGATGGATCTACGAAACCCAAAGCACTCGGCAATGAGGTGCATGACATCGGTTTTGGCGCTGACCACCGGGCAGGCCTTGAACCCTGATACCCTTTCAATGTCGTCCATGGCCTCATGGTTAAAGGGGTTCGGGGTGGCAACCCGGATGGTTTTCCCCTCTATGTCCAGAGGCAGGACCAGATGGCGCAGGGCAAAGGAGTGGGGGATGGTCTGGGTCACCACATTGAGATCCAGGGTCAGGGGATCAATTTTTTTATAGGGAATTTTCCATCCGGCTGCGAGGGTTTCATACAGGAGATCTTCGTCCATCTCCATGCCGGATTCATCTTGTTTTTTCAGCTTCAGGGCCAGGAGTACATCCATGAAATAGATGGGGGGAAGGATGGTGTTTTTAGGGTTACCCTTGAGTTTTGCCTGTTGTTGTTTTTCCAGGGCCTTGCGGATGTTTGATTCATTCTTCAGTGCGGCGTTGATCTGTTTTTTGGACAGGAGTTCGCTGTTGAAAAGAATTCTGGCTATTTCTTGTGAGGGTTTCATAGTTTTGGTGTGTTGGAATGGATCTCCGGATAGTGTCAATATAAAAAGGCAAAGTTGATGGGCATCAGATCACCCCCATTAATTTTAAGAAAGTGCCATGATTTGATCCTGCATATGATCAAATCGAACTTCAAAATATTTAAATGTGGGGATGATGTTGGCCACCAAAACATCCATGGTTTTTTTGTTCAGGGTGAGGTTTTGAATGTCTTTTTCATCGGGTATGTTTTTTTCTTCCACCATTAATGTTCCCCTTTCTTTTTGTGTGTTTTGAATTCTATCTCATTGTCCAGTTTATTTCAAGCATCTCCAGCTTTTCCCGATTGCCATGTGCCTGCTCCTTTTTTTTGTGAAACGGCGATGGATGTGCTTTCTAACGGGATTTATTGATTTTTTAAATTATTATAAAGGCTGGTGAAAAAAAAATCTGTTTTATACTGATCCTTAACGTATCGGATTATGGATTTTTGACAAAAAATGTCAAATTTTTTGACAAAAAATGACTGCTATTGAGAAAATTAAGGACCGCTTGGCATAGAGGACGTTTTTCACAATGTGGGCATAGGGTATTTCTCCGGGGTTCTTTCAGCGTTTCTTTTTTTTAATTGTGTCATTGTTTGAGATTATTACCATGATGTACCATTCTTGCAGGCTCTCTCTTGTTGTATAGGGAATTCACTTGTGTTTTTAAGGCGAAAATGATTGCAGGCCTCATTCTTCCTGAATGTGCTCCCCCCTTTTTTGCAAAACATTGTGGTTCTTCTGACGCTGGTTTAGTCAGCTTAGGTGAATATAAGAAAGTCTCTGTGCCAACAGTGCAACATCGTTGGATATGAAAATAAGGCAAATGGGGTAACACTGTCCATTTGCTGGGGAATACTTGATAATGAATGAAAATAAAAAATTAATTTCAGGTTTTACTTTGATGGAATTGATGGTTGTGGTTGCTATTATCGGCATCATGGCTGGCATTGCGATTCCCAGTTTTATTGGCTGGATACCGGATTATAGGCTTCGGAGTGCAACAAGGGATATTGTATCTTGCCTGCAAGAAATGAAGTTGAGAGCTGCCGCAGAAAATTCAAATGCGGTTGTGATTTTTGATCTGACTGCTGAGAGTTATCAATCTTTTGTCGATGATGGGGGGGATGATGGTACCGGCACCGCCAATGATTATATGCATAATGGTTCCGAGGTACTTTTAAAAAATGTTATTCTGCCCACTGGTGTTGAATTAATCAGCTCAACATTTAACTCAAGCAGTGCTCCTTATTCTTTTGGATTTAACAGCAGAGGATTACCATCAACTGGGGCAACTGGTGGGACAATTTCGCTTCAAAATTCAAATTCAAAGACCATGCAGGTGGTGGTTAATTCAGTTGGTAATATTCGCGTACCATGACCGAATAATTATTTTTGGTTCTACCCAGATTTATGGGGGAAAGCGATTAAAGGTTAATTTGATGTCAAAGTTTGGAGTTAATAATATCTAAAAAGATTAAAAAGATACTTCAAATATCAAATTTTTAAAAATTGTCTTTCCCATGATTCTCTTCCTCAAATCTGGGCAGTCCCTTACTATTATGGAATGAAGATGGTGAATAAAAATTTAAATAATAACGTTGGTTTTACCTTGATTGAGCTGCTTGTGGCCATGGTTATTTCAACCATTGTAGCCGCAGGGATATTTTCTGCCTATCAAGGACAGCAAAATGCCCAGCTTGCACAGAAGCAGATTGTTGAAATGCAACAAAATTTGCGGGCTGCCCTATATGTTATGACAAGGGAAATCAGAATGGCAGGATATGATCCTGATGGTGGGAATAATGCTGGAATAACAAAAATAGGAAATGGAGCTGATGGCAATCCGTTAGGTTTTACCTTTTGGGATGACGATGCTGGAGCATTGCAAACAATTGAATACGATCTTTACGATGCTTATACTGATGGGGACATGGACATTGGAAGAAAAGTTGGTACCGCAAACCGCCAAGCCATAGCAGAAAATATTAATACACTTCAGTTTGTTTATCTCAAGGAAGATGGCAGTGTTGCAACAACTACCTCCGATGTCCGAAGTATTCAAATTTCCATTGAGGCCACCACGAATTTTGGTGCTGTTGACCACACATTGGGGAATAACCGCATGTTGTCCACCACCATTAACTGTAGAAACTTGGGAATATAGCATTAGAATATTGAGTTAAAATCAAGGCAATTTTGAATTGTGACTTGAAACTTTCTTGGGGAATGTCAGTTATGACTTTTGAATTATCGACGATTCACACAAAAGCCCGAATTTGTGAAAAAAATGGATTCACGCTTATAGAGGTGCTGATAGCCTTGGTAATTCTTTCAGTAGGGATTCTTGGTGTGGCAAAAATGCAATTGTCCGCCATTAAGGGTAACACAATAGCAAGAAAACATACCCAGTTGATAATTGCAGCGCAAAACCAAATTGAGCTCATAATGCAGATGCCATACAGTACGCTTTCAGACGGGGCAACCTCTTTGGGGCATAGTGATGATAGCACGATTCCAGAAAATTACACGCTGACTTATAATGTCAGCACTATGAGTGATTGCAAAAAGATAACGGTTTCTTTATCACACTTAACGGAACCCAATGGTAACCCAAGTGCATCATTAACGTTTATAAGAGCTGAAGACCTTTGATTCACATTCCAGAGGGATGCATAATGAGTGAACAATGCAAGGATATCGTTAATAATCAGAATGGTTCGGCCATTGTCATGGCCATGCTTATACTCGCAGTTCTTACTATATTGGGAATTTCATCAACTAACACAAGCACAATTGAGCTTCAGATTGTTCGGAACGAGCGAATCTACCAGCAAAATTTTTATATTGCAGAATCTGCTGCGTTGGAAGGACTGCAATCCGTGAAATCGGCAAGTGAGTCGGAGCTGGATGATAGAAGCTTTACTTCTATTGTCTGGCTGAAACAAATAGATCCTAATCTGGATATGAGTGATGTTGATAACTGGAATACGGATACGACGGATACGGATGCAAATGCAACGATATCAACTACTTTATTAGATGCTAAATACGCTGTCGTTGAAAATAATATTGCGTTGAAGTCCTCGTTGGATATGACCGCCACCAGTCAGTTGTACGACTATATCGGCAGGGGACAGGGAGCGTCTAATAATGGCAGGGTTTTGATTGAAATCGGTTACAGGAAAAGACATTGAAAATGTTTAAAAATGCAAATCAGGAGAATCAATATGCTATGTCCTAAAAATAAAAAATATGTATTACAATTCTTCTATGTTTGGGTTTGCCTGTTCTGTTTTTCAAACATTGCCATGGCCAAGGTGAATTTTTCCCTTAATGTCGAGCCTCAAACGGCTAAAAATGGAAATCCTGTATTTGAAATATGGTCTGATAACCTGACTAAGGTCGGGGGCATACAGTCGGGAGGTTCCATCTCACTTAGCAATAACGCAACATATTACTTTATTATTCCGGACATCAGTGGCTCTACAGGCTGCTCTCTACCGACGAATGAAAATTTGAAAACAATTTGGTGGTGGGGCTGGATATCTTATATAGAGTTACAAACGGGTAATAGTGACATAGCAAAAACCATTGAATATAATTGTGGAACCACTCTCTACTATAGGGATTTCGACGGTGATGGATACGGCAATGCAAATGATACTGTAATGGCTCCACAACCCGGTTACGTGGCTAATGCTGATGACTGTGATGATACCGACGCTAACGAGTATCCCGGACAGATATGGTATTTGGATGCAGATGGAGATAACTATTCAAACGGAACAACCACAACAGCCTGTGAGCGGCCTGGTAGCCATAATCTTCAGTCAGAGCTTTTTGGCATTAATGACTGCGACGACTCTGATGCAAGTGTCCATCCCGGGGCGGATGAAATATGCGATGATGGCATTGACCAGGATTGTGACGGATCTGTGGATGAAAATTGTGTTAATATTTATTACCTGGACGCAGATCAAGATGGATATGGAGATCCCAATAATACCCTGACAGGTTTGGTTGTACCGGATGGTTATGTTGCAAACGATGATGATTGTGATGATAATAATGCCAAAGAATTCCCGGGGCAGACGTGGTACCAGGATTTAGATGGGGATAGCTATTCGGAGGGTACAACCTTGACGGCCTGTGAACGGCCAGCCGATCATAAAGTTGAGTCGGAGTTGACATCACTAACCGTGGATTGCAATGATGCAGATGCTGGAGTTAACCCCGGTGCTGTTGATATCTGTGAAGATACCATTGATCAAGATTGTAGTGGGTCTGATGCCGTCTGTATTGTCGATAATGACGGAGATGGGTATTCTGTTGATGTGGATTGTGATGATACGGATGGCTCCATACACCCCGGTGCCATTGAAATACCCGACGATGGCATAGATCAGGACTGTAACGGTGTTGACGATACATCGTTGTCATGCATTGATCTTTCGGACACGCCGCTGGATACACAACTTGCGGCATCTGCACCCAATTTGATGCTTGGCCTTGATGACTCCGGCAGTATGGACTGGGAAATCATGACCAATGAGGAGGTGGGACTATTTGAAGTCGGGAGCCGGGATTATGAGTATGTCTTTGATGATCCTGGGGACAATCTTTACACAACGGGTACAAATTCCCATGTCCTCTATGATGAGGGAAAACAGACATATTGGAAATCCCAATGGCATGGGTATAATGTCATCTATTATAATCCAGACATGGAATACGCGGCGTGGAGCAGTACCCTGGGAGATGCAGATCCGGATAATCCCCGGTCTCATCCCTATTATGCTGCCAATTACTTTGATTTGAGTGCGGATTATTTTTCCATTGATGGTATAAGTATTAAAAATGCACACTACTATGTATGGTCTGATAGCGAAGCGACGCCTTATCTTGTTGTTGTCGATGGTAATAGCATTGATTACTATCGGCTCAACGACACCGACGGTAACGTGGCAACCGGCGAGTTGGTTGCAGCTACATCTCCCCCTGATGATGTAAAAACGGATAGAGACTATACCGGAGAACGGCAGAATTTTGCCAACTGGTATTCCTTTTACCGAAAAAGACGCTCCACTTCCGTTGCGGCCATTGCCAATGTGATTCCCAAGCTTAAAGGGGTTAATGTGGGGTTCCGGAGTATTAATGCCCATATTCTTCAATCAGTGTTGCCGATCAGTGTTAATGGGGTTGATCGAACCAATGATCTGCTGGATAAATTGTTTGCTTATCACCCCGGTACCCATACCATTGGATCTACCCCCATCAGGAAAGGATTGCAGAAAATTGGTAAATATTACCATGTCAACGAGACCATAACACCCAGCGAACCTGAATTGAGTACCTCTCCCTTGACAACGGATGCATCTGGGGAGTGCCAGCAGAATTTTGCCATTATGTTCACCGATGGTTCTTATAACGGCCAGTCGCCGGGTCTTGGAAATGTGGATGATGATGAACCTGCACCATACGGGGATTCTGCAAGCAATACCCTGGCAGATGTTGCCATGTATTATTGGCAGGAAGATCTTGCCCCGAATATTGATAATAATGTGCCGGTTAATTTTTATGACAATGCCAACTGGCAGCATATGGTCACCTACACCGTTTCCTTTGGGGTTGAGGGCAACCTGGACCCCGATGATTATGACCTGAATAATATTTCAGCTGAAAACAGGGTGTATCCCACCTGGCCGAGCCCTATTAATGAGGATAAGGAGCGGATTGACGATTTGTGGCATACAGCGGTTAATGGTCGTGGTCTTTATTTGAGCGCTAAAACTCCCCAGGAGCTGATCGCCGCCTTTGAAAAAGCGATCTCAGATGTGCTGGCTCGTATCGGTTCCGGTGCCTCTGTCTCGATCAATGGGGAAGAGCTCCAGGAAGGATTGATTTTATATCAGTCTATTTATTCAACTTCCCGATGGACCGGTGACGTGGTTGCCTATGATGTGAATGGGACGACAGGTGCCGTTATAATAAATGCCCCCCGGTGGTCTGCCAGTGAGGTTCTGGATGGCGATCTTAATTCCAATGCCACCTACTGGGATACGGGTCGAAAAATCGCGACTTATGACAATACGCTGACACTGCCTGCTGGCATTCCGTTTCGATTTAACAGTTTATCAACCACTCATAAAACAACTCTAACCTCTTCGGATATGGTTGAATACTTTAGGGGTAAACATACCCTGGAAGAACAGAATGGCGGCTCATTCAGAAGTCGGATTCTTCAAGATGAAAATGGGAATTATCTTAGGGATACAGTTTTGGCAGACGTTGTTCACTCTGCACCATTATATTATGAAAATGTCGTTTATGTGGGGGGCAATGACGGAATGCTCCATGCATTGAATTCGAGCAATGGCGAGGAGTTGTTTGCCTATGTTCCAGATTTTGTATTTAATAATTTGGATCGCCTCATAGATCCAAATTACAGCCATATTTATTTTGTTGATTTAACCCCCTATGCCAAAAAAACAACCAGCAAAGATTTGCTTGTGGGGGGGCTTGGAAAGGGGGGGAAAGGCTATTATTGCCTTGATATCACAAGTGCGCAAACAGCTATCACCAGTGAAACCATCCTTGCTGGTCGAGTGATGTGGGAATATCCCAATAGCACAACCCCTGCAGATGAGGTGGCGGATATGGGATATAGTTTCAGCAAAGCTTTTGTGGTCAATACCCAGGTTGGGTGGGCTGTTATTTTTGGCAATGGATACAACAGTGCCACCAATGACACCTGCCTGTACGTGGTGGATGCCGATGACGGAAGTCTGATAAAAAAAATATGCACGGGTGTCTCTGGTGGGTGCAACGGTCTGGCAACGCCACTGGCAATTGATGCGGATGCAGATGGTGTGCTTGATTATGTATATGCCGGAGGGTTGCAGGGAAACTTGTGGAAATTTGATTTGACCGGCAGCTCGTCAGCTGACTGGGATGTCGCTTACAAAAGTGGATCTACTCCAAAATCTTTATTTCAGGCAAAAGATGCCTATGGTAATCCCCAGCCGATTACAACAAAACCTGATGCCATGTTTCATTGTGATGGGGGTAAATCAGGATATATTATTACTTTTGGGACAGGGAAGTATTTGGGGGGGGCAGATTTAACAGATACCAGTGATCAAACCCTGTATGCGGTTTGGGATTATGGGGATGATTCAGACGATAGCGAATACCTGGGTTCTTTTGAAAGGGGGGATGCCAATGTGTTATCCAATCAGCCGGAAGCCGTAAGTCTGCTTCAGCAAACAACGGTTTTCAACGGAGAAGTGGATAATGTCACCTATCGAATTCTGTCCAATAATGAGATCACGTGGAAAACAGAAGTTGATGCTGATACTCCAGAAACCCCCAACCTCTCCAGTACAGAAGCCAATCATGCGGGTTGGTACTTTGATTTACCGGATGAAAAGGAGCGAATTGTGCGGGATCTTGTCATCAGAGGTGGAAAGGTCGTCGTTATTTCATCCATACCCCAATCCAGCTCTCCTTGTGTGGCTGGAGGAGAATCTTACCTGATGGAGGTGGATGCCTGTACAGGGGGACGGTTGGATGATGCCCAGCTCGACATAAATGATGACGGTAAAGTTGATAAAGATGATTTCATTACAATTCCTGGGAGTGGTGACTTGCCACCTTCAGGAATTAAATATCCAACCATGATTTTTCCACCCATGATTATAGATAATCCGGTTGACGACACTGAATTGAAATATTTCAGTACATCTGCTGGAAATATTATCATTGCCACCGAAAAGGATGAAGGGGTGGGGAAATATTATTGGAAAGAAATCGATTGATTTTGAATCTTTATAGATACAAACACTTGGATGGACCAAGGCTTCAGTTGTGTCTATTTTAGGCGTAATGATACAAGTACGATTTGATCTCGTTGCGTTGTTTCATCAATTGGGGAGATGGGCTATATTGCGATCAAATTCTGTTTCCCATCTGTCATAAATTTTCTGGGCTATATTCGGGCTCAATGGAATTGTGAAATAACTCCACTTTAACTTACTGTTTTTTTACTGCTTTTTCGGCTACCCACTTAAGGCGGAACAGCCTTTAAAATCAAGCGTCTTAGCAGCCTGAAATTTAGGGGTTGAAACCTAATTATCCACATGAAAAGCCTTGAGAATATCCCGACTTAAAATGAATTCTAAGGAGTCTGATAATGATTCAAAGAAATATTTATAGTGTTTTTTTTGTTCTCTTGGTTTTTTTTTGGATCTTTAATACTGTTGTCAATACAGGCGCGGAGGAAAATACTGATATCCTCCCTATAAAATTAGTGCCTGAGATTGTGGGTTCTGATCCAATTCTTCAAGAAGATTTGGAATTCAGTGGTAAAGGTACCATTCAGAGAATTGGAAAGGATGAAGTCGGAGAAAAATTGATTGTTATTGATGATCGACTGATGTATTTTGCACTTGGAATTAAATATTATAAGACTAATGGTGAGTCTGTTTCTTTTTCAAAATTTTATAAAGGGAAAAGAGTTGGCTATCGCTTTAATGAAAAAAGAAAAATAATAGAGTTGCATTTGATTTCTGATTGATATCTTTCTTCCCGCGAAAGGAGCTTTTGATGAAAATGCTCTATATCTTTTTGGTGTTGTGCTTTTTTGCACATCCCGGTTTTGCTGAATATTATCGCTATTTAAATGATAATGGAGTTATTTGTTTTACGGATAATCTTGCTAATGTCCCTGTCGAGCAACGAATCGGTACGAATACATATGAAGAAATAAAAACTTTTAAAAATGATAAAAATAATCAGGACAAGAGTTCATTATTATTTGAAAATGATTCCCCCCCAAAAGATAAAATAGAAGAAGATGAAACACTTTCAACGATGCAGCAATTGAATAAAGAAAAAGGAATTTTGGATAACAATTATGAACAACTTGTAAAAACAAAACAGGCGCTTAAAAAAGAAAAAAGAGTTTTTTTAAATTCTGTGGAGGCGAATGCTTATCAGAAAAGGATTAGAAAATTGAATCAGGATATTTCTGACTTTGAAACTCGCCGGCAAGCATTTGAACAAAAAGTAAGAGTATTTAATGCGCAAACCGGTCAGTAGTGATATTGATAGTTATAAAATTTTCAAACAGTTTGGCAAGTTTAAGATTCATAATTGCATTTCAGCTTTATGGATTATCAACAGAACTATTTCTTAGAAAACCTGTAATCCAATATGGCCAAAATTAAATGTATGCTTTAGGAGAATTTTGTATGAAAAAGATAGATGGATTAAAAAAAGGCTGTGTTTTTTTGCTGTTGGTGGCGGTATCTTGTGTCGTCGGTTGTACCACCACCGGCCTGACCCAAAAACAAGAAACACCCACACCAACTGTGGAAAAAAAAGAACCCGTGGCAGTCTACTATGACTTCAAAGACGTACTGGTGCCAGAAGAACTGAAAATTGATGAGGATGCCACGGTGATCATAAGCACCCCCGGGCTCACATCAGGTGTTCTGGCCCTGCGGGGACGGGTGGAAAAACAATCCCTGTTTAATTTTTTTCACATTAACATGATCAAGGACAACTGGAATATTGTCAGCCAGATCAAATCCCCCAAAATTACTATGCTGGTGTTCCGGAAGGTCAACCGCTGGGCCGTGGTGAACATCCGGGAAAATGATATTTACACATATGTGGAGATTGGTGTGGCCCCCACCCAGGATCAGGCCTTGCCCATGGATTCCGGTGAAACCACTATCATTAATTGAATTTGGACCTTAATTGTGCCTTCCCAGGCAATTGGATGCTCTTAATAAA
>Ga0208900_1001792_pt1 | contig 10737 bp, 10 predicted proteins | sample AntAceMetag02UKK_FD_184763 | JGI IMG/M metagenome (GOLD analysis project Ga0208900, IMG submission 184763) | Saline lake microbial communities from Ace Lake, Antarctica - Antarctic Ace Lake Metagenome 02UKK (SPAdes) (version 2) | ecosystem: Environmental > Aquatic > Non-marine Saline and... | reverse complement strand
TGGCTTTATCCAGAACCGATTTTCAGCCTCATCAAGAGCCATCCTCCGACATTGATGTTTTTTGTTGACATAAACTATCTTCATTTTAAATCTCCTGCTTATTTGATATACCAGATCAATAATCTAACTTTTTAATCATAGTATCACTTTTTGTACTTACTTGTAGGGTTTACCACTTTGGGAATTTTCAAAGGAAGTCAACTTTCAAAAGAGGTAGAGCAGAACTTTTTTACGCCTGCAACAGAATTAGAAATCCTTGAGGAGGTGGTAAGCGGAAGGTGGTGGAAAAGAAGACCGTTGAAAAGACATGATAAAAAAAGAATCCTGGTATCAAAACAACTGGGATTCTTTTTTTGTTACCGATCAGCGGCAACAGGATTTTTGTAGGTCTAATCGCATTGAATTGTGTATGCAGCCATGAAAGGGTCTGGGGTTTTAATGGAGGATCATTTGCCTTCTAATCAGAATTTTTCAAAATCAACTCCAATAAAGAATATTCTGAATGATTAGCCATGAATCAATCATATTTCCACCAAAGTTGATTTATTGAAATGCCTTTACAGACTTCAGAGATGTTGATAATCAATTTGAAGTTAATTTTTTCATTAACTAAGCCGTATATCCTACAAAACTGTATAATTATTGTTTAGGCCTTTTCTAAAATTTAAACACAAAGGAGATTCAAATGGCTCTCACCAAAGAACAAGAAGAAAAAGCGAGGCAACAGTTTGCTGAAGACATTAAAGATGTAGATAATGACGATGTCGAATATGCCTCCAAAAAAGGGAATACTAAAATAAAAAAATTTGGAGATAATCCTCCTGGGGCATTATCTAAAATATGGAATGATATCAAACTAATGATTTGTTTAATAACAGATTATGCAAAAGGAAATTACAAAGAAGTTCCTTGGAAAATAATTGCCGCCCTTACTGCTGCCATAATTTATTTTATATCTCCTATTGATGTCATCCCTGATTTTATACCAGTTGTAGGGTATCTTGATGATGCTCTTGTAATTAAGTTGGCCTTAGACTTTTCTGGAGACGATTTAGCAGCATATGAAAGATGGAAGGAAAAGAATGCCTAATAAGTAGCCGTTGCAGAGAACAAGGGACAGCTTTCAACCTTACCCCTTGTTCTCTTGGTTTCGCTTTGCCACCCCGAACTTCCACATTATAATTCAATTTTATTTTTTAACAATCAAAATCAAAATCCTTTTCTCATAATGTGATTTTTAATATATAAAAAACACAGCAGCACTTTCTTATCTGCTCTTCTGGTGAATGGTAAAAAGAAAACTGGATCAAAATCCGTATGAAAAAAAGAATCCCGATGTCAGAACAAGCGGGATTCTTTTTTTAAGATTTGTAGGTGGGTTCTATTGAAATAACACCCTTGCATTTCTTTGGTAACATAGACTCCACTTGATCCTTGATGTCCTGATTGATGAATGCATACAACTGCCCCAGTAGCAGCGTCATCACGGCCAGATCATCAGCATAGCCAATACCAGGTAAAATGTCTGGAATTACGTCCAGAGGAAATATAAAATAACCAAGAGCCCCAAGGATAGCGGATTTCGCCCATACTGGGGTAGATGATTCTCGTAAGAGTACAAATAAAGTACAAGCCGTCCTGAGTAAAGCACATCCGGCACCCCCTGGCATTTTTGTGATTTTGTTCCAGAAACCTTCATCCGTATAGGAAGCGCTATAATCTTTTTGGCTCATAACGTTATCCTCCGGTGATCTGGATGGGCACCTTCAGAGAGAGACATTCCATCATAGGGCAATGGGGCTTGAATATGCCCTTCATTAAACTGTAGAGTTTTGGCAAGCCTGGCTGCTTCATCAGCAGTCAACGGTATAAATGCTACCTCTTTTGTTTGTTTCAAACACCAGCCTTTTTGGGGATGGTGATATAATTGTTCGACTTGGACAAGATCGTGGGAATCGGTGGAGTTGGGGGACTTCCGTTCTGCCACTAAGACCTGTCGCTCCGCTTGCATTCGAGTATCAAGATCGCCAAAATATATCCTGAGCTGAAGGTCACAACCGTGCTTTTTCAGCCAGTGTTTGGCAGTATTGGTGCTGATCCAGTTTGAAACGGTTGATCTACTGTTTTCATTGACCGGGGTGCAAATCTGAAACCATTGATCGCTGTGGGATTTGTACAACCTGACAAATAATCTGCCAGACAATACCGTCATACTCTCTGTTTCAGCCATCAGGGATGCCGCTTCAGTATCATACCATACGCCATTAATTTTTTTTCTCATCTGTCTTTCTCCTTTCGTTTGTTAAAAGTGATGGGCCATCTAAAATATTATATGTGTTTATATAGTTCATTCTGACGGGAAGACTTATGTGTAGGGATTTTCAGATATTGAAACAGGGTTTGATCAGGAATAACGGAGATTCATAAAAATTTACTATATTTAATTGATTTCACAGCGATTAAGGGATATTGATGATAGTGCGGTTTGTAAATAGTTAAAAAGACCGGAAATAATTGTTCGGGATAGATAGAAATGGATACAGCTGTAAAAAACAAAACGAAGAAGTCTTTAAGTCTTTAGTTTTTTTTCTGAACTCAGCACGCTTCTTTTTCAATGTGCTGTTCTTGTTGAAGGATATGTATAAATGAATCTGGATGATTACCTGAAAAAAATTACAAATCTGCGAACAGGTCTGGTCCATGGTCATATTAAGCCACACAAACCGATAATGATGTTGGCCCTACTTTCCCTGATAGAGAACAGGAAAATTATATCCAACAGGATTGATTATTCCCCGCACCTACTTGAACTTTTCAAACGGTTTTTTGATATTGTCAGATCAGAACAGGACGCATTGAATCCGCTTTTGCCTTTTTTCTATCTCCGTGGAGATGGATTCTTCCATCACAGGCCATTCAGTGAAGAGGAGCAGTCTTACAGGGCACTCAGTGACCCAGGCAGTATTAAAAAATTTACGGGAGTTGTTCAATATGCATACTTGGATGAAGAGTTATATGCTTATCTCCAAGATCCGACTGCTTTAAATACGATGAGGGATGCTCTGATTCAATCATATTTTCCCAAACTCAAGAATCAAATTCAACACATTGTGAAAGAAGAAAAAGAAATATCAGGCTATGAGACTATTTTGAAAAGTGAACCTGATAAAATAAAGGAAACGAAATCAACTTATAGGTCCACTGCGTTTGCCCGGACCATAAGGGATATTTATGACTACCGCTGTGCTGCCTGCGGTTTGCGACTTAATTTGAATGGGTTGGTAATCATTGATGCCGCACATCTTATTCCTTTTAGTGAGTCTCAGGATGATGATCCCAGGAATGGTATTGCGTTATGTAAGAATCACCATTGGGCAATGGATAAGTTCTTAATTGTGCCGGGTACCGATAACTTATGGCATGTTTCCCCGGAACTCGATGATAGGATTGAGGGCTGTAAAGAGATCATAAGTTTGAATAAGCGGAAAATTTTGTTGCCACAGGATCAAAAGTATTATCCAAAATCAGAATCATTAACCTGGAGATATTCAAGGATTTTATAATAACTAAGTGAGTTTTAGAATGAAACTATTAAGTATTGATGGTGGTGGTATTAAAGGGCTATATAGTGCAGTGGTCTTGGAATATATTGAGAAAAAGTATGGTTTAAGAATTATTGACCATGTGGATATAATTTCAGGAACATCCATAGGTGGTATTGTTGCGTTGGCATTGGCGGCGGGTAAAAGGCCTAAAGAAATAATCGAATTCTTAGTTAAGAAAGGTCCCATAATCTTTCCTAATGAAGGTATAAATAAATATTTTAACTTTTTGAAATCTTTATTCTTTTCAAAATATAACAACATAGAACTTAAAAAAGCTTGTATTGAATTCTTCACTGAAAAAGTCACGCTCAAAGACCTATATGAATTAGATCATCCAAAACGAAAGAGAAATCAAAAATTAGGTGTTTGTATACCTTCGGTAAATTTATCTACCGGGAAGAATAAGGTCTTCAAGACACCTCATTCAGTTGAATTAATAAATGATAAAAAATATAAACTATGGGAAGTTGCTTTGGCTACATCTGCAGCACCGTACTATTTGCCAATATTTCGTTTAGAAAAAGAATTTAGAAAAGAAACATATATTGACGGAGGTTTATGGAGTAATAATCCTTCAGAAGTCGCTTTAACAGAAGCTTTGACATACTATAATAAAGAGTCAAATCGCAATTCCATTGATAAAATAGAACTATTGTCAATTGGTAATGTAAATGAAAGTAATGAAAAGGTTCCCAAGTTACTTAATCGTGGTTTTATTCCCTGGAATTTGAAATTAATATCTCTATTATTTGATTGTCAATCTCAATCAACGCACAACATAATCGATTTGTTATTTAGGCAGAATAAGTGGAACTACATTCGAATCGAACATTTAAACACAAAAATTAAGGGCATTAGTCTGGATAGCACTAATAGTAAGAGTTTAAATAGTATTCAAGAGTTGGCAATGAGTGATATATCGCAATTTACATCTTCCGGAAGTGAAATTGATAGAAAATTAAAGAGGTTTTTTGAATTGGAGGAATAATAAAATGGCAAATTGTCATAAGAATTTTCTTACAGGTAGTGATTCTTTTCATTCTAAAATTAATTTGGATGAATCTAAAGTCAGTTCATTGAGGGTCAGCCGTGACAACCTTCGGAAACATATCAGGGCTAAATTTGAAGAGCTGAATAGGCCTAAGATTAAGTTTAAAATGCAGGGTTCATTCGATATGAATACAACAGTGAACCCACTTAATGGAGATTATGATATAGATGACGGGGTGTATTTCTCACCAAGTTTGGAAGAGCGCCCAACATCCGTAACAGTCCACAATTGGATCGTTGACGCAGCAAAATCATATAAAACGGTAGATCCTCCAATTGATAAAAAACGTTGTGTAAGGGTCCCTTTCAAAAGTGGCTACCATGTGGATTTTCCGATTTACGATTTAGTTGAAAATAATAATGGTCAAGAAGACTCTGAGCCCCATTTAGCAGTAAAATTAGATGGGTGGATATTTAGTGATCCGGTCAAAATAACTAACTGGTTCAGCAAAAACGTAAAGGATACTCAAGGTCAATTGAGAAGAATTGTTCGCTATTTTAAGGCATGGGCAGATTATGAAAACCAATCAACGAGACCTAAAATGCCAAGTGGGTTAGTGTTAACCATACTTGCAACAGAAGAATTCTGCTTTGAGAATGGCGAGGATAGTGCTTTTGGGAACACGGCATCTGCTATATACGATAGACTCACGGACGATGAAAACATTTTCAACCCTGTTGATTCCACAGAAAACCTGAGAAATCGTATCACAGACGTTCAGTTTTTTAATTTTTTAGAAAGGTTGGATTATTTAATACGATCTGCCGAAACCGCAATTGAGCATTCCAGTAAAGAGGAAGCGGCAAAACATTGGAAAAAAAGATTAGGAGATCGATTCCCTGTTTATAAAGATCCTGAAAATAAAGCAACTAAATTTGCGGCTGTGGCACCGGCAATAAGAAAAAATACAAGCAGCGCATAAAAAATTAAAATGATCTCTGATTATGCTTTTAACCAAATAAAAGAATTCATTGAGTCCTTACCTGAGGACTGTTTTAAACCGTTATCTCAAGAAGATCTCCCAGATAAATTAGCTCCCATATCTAATGAGTGTGGATGGAGAACTAAAATCGCTATTGGAGTTGAATGGGTTGATCTCTTGGTAACTCTAACTAAGCATTTCCCCTATAAAGTACCGAGGATATATTATGTAGATCCACCATTTCTTATCCCCCATATGAGTACTTCAAGAGATAACCATCTTTGCATTGTTGATAATTCAAGTACTTTCCTTGATAGTTCGTATCCTATTTTGATTTTAATAGAATCGATTGAAATAGCAGTCCAATTAATTGAGACAGGGGTTAATAAAGAGAACACAAATGATTTTGTGAAAGAATTCGTTAACTATTGGATAATTAGCGGTGTGGTCTATAATTGGTTATCAATTATTAAACCGGAATCTTTTTTTAAAACTATTAAATTCATAGAATTCGTCCCTGAACTAAATAAAACAAATTGGTTAGCCGCTGAAACTGACTCCCAAGGACTCAGTTGGTTGGCAAATATCGACCGCCAGATTAACTCGATAACCAATAAAGGAAGGACAATAAAAAAGATATATCAAGGGATTTACCTACATTTGAATGAACCCGTCTTGCCACCGTATCCCAAAAATAATTTTGAAATATATCAAATTTTTAAAAGGAGTTTGTCTCCAAAGGATTTATATCTCTTTAATCATTTTCTTTTTGTAAATAGTGTCGAATCAATCCCAGTTATAATATCATTTTTCTATAATACAAAGCATGACGAGAGAAGAATTTTGGGAGGATTTGTTTTAAAACGACCTAATATATGTAAATCGAAGAAACCACTATTAGCAGGTTTTCGTAATTCAAAGATACCATCTGCACTGCAAATGCAACGTGTTTTTTCTGAAACAGCAATTTTAAAATCTAATATATTACGGATGGATAATGAGAGGCTACAACACAGGATCGGTGATCATAAAATGATAGTATTGGATAATAAAACAATTTTAGTAATTGGATGCGGTTCTATAGGTTGTAGGATAGCACTAAACTGTGCTTTGGCTGGTGTTGAGAAATTGATTCTAATAGACCATGATAAGTTAGAAGCAGATAATATTGCACGACATATTTGTAGCATGAAAGATATTGGATTATATAAGGTTGAAGCAGTTTCAAAATATATAAAAAATAGAATGCCACATGTCGATGTCGTTCCTTTGCATGAAAATGGTTATGATTTGTTGAGTAACCATAAACAATTGTTTTTAGATAGTGACATCATAGTCTCTGCAACAGGTGATAAAACTTTCGATTTGTTTCTCAACGAATTAAACCTATCCATTTCCACTTTATATTCTTGGATAGAAATTAATGGTTATGCTTCCCATTCTCTTCTTGTTAATAGGAGAAAAGGTGGTTGTTTTAACTGTATTTTAGATGAATTCAAAAATGATCAACATAATTGTGTAACATCCGAAGCAGAAGAAGTGCTTCAGCAAGAAGCAGGTTGTAACACAATTTACTTGCCCTTCAGTGCAATCGCATCGGATACTGCTGCAGGCTTCGCAACTAGGTTGTGTTTGTCATATTTGAGCGAAAAGATTCCGGTATCAGAGTATTGGATTTTCTATGGTGATTTATATGACGCTGTAGAGAAAGAATTAAAGATTTCGGTGCCAGTTGAAAACAGTTTTAATCTTCATAGAGAACGGATTTCAAGGAAACTTAATTGCAGTTCTTGTAAAAGGGTAGGGTAATTGTGCTTTTTGTTTATCCAGAATTCGGTACTATTCTGTTCTCCCCTAATGTACTAAATACATTTATCAAATATCAACAGAAGCAAATCGTTGATCCAGAGGCCGGTGGATATCTTTTTGGAAGACAGTTCAATGATCAAGTTGTTATAGAGATAGCAACAGAACCGGATCGAACAGACCTAAGAGATAGGTTTTTTATTTTACGGAATAAGGTTAAAGCAAATAAGATTTTTTCAAGATTTTGTAAAATAACAAATGGGGAACTATTTCTGGCAGGAGAATGGCATACACATCCGGAGAAATATCCTAAACCTTCTCAATATGATAAAATTGAAATTTTAAAAAGTTTTAAGGGTAACCATTATCCATTAAAATTTATGTCAGTTGTAATAATTGGTAATGGGGCAATATCTGAATCGTGGATAGGAGTTCAAAACGCAAAACAATTATTGCAGCTTACCCGTGAAGGCGAGCTAATATGGAAACGCTGATTTTAGGTGAAGGTTTGTATTTAGGCTAAGATTTTAATTTTCAGAAATTCAACAAACCCTAATTGCGCAAAGCAAATATTTTTAGAGGACCGGACCCGGACCGGAGAAACAAAAAAGGCTTTCAGACAATCTCTGAAAACCCTTGTGTTTACTTGGTGATCCCACGGGGAATCGAACCCCGGTTTCCGGCGTGAGAGGCCGTGAACATACTGTTCTCTCACTTTCCCTCATTATCCTTGAAGTCCATCAAACAAGGGCTTTTCAATATAGTTCTTTACCTTGACTTCCTTAAGAATCCCTGTATATTGACTAAAAGTGTGGGGAAGAGTGTGGGGAAGATTTAAAAGGGGGGAATGATCATGGCTGCAAAAAAAAGACATAAAACAAAATATGTCGGGGTATTTTATCTTGAAGGGATTTCAGCGACTGGAAAACCTGAAAAAATTTATTACATAAGATATCGAAAGCAGGGGAAAGCCATAGAAGAAAAAGCCGGTCGTCAATATCACGATGATATGACCCCTGCCCGTGCATCTGGGTTAAGATCTCAGAGAACAGAGGGAAACGAGTTGACCAATGATGAGCAGCGAATAAAAGATCAAGCTCAGAAACTTGCCGAATCCGGTAAATATGTCATTGAAAGGCTATGGCAGGAATATAAGCTCAACCGGTCCCCTGGTAAGAGCCTGGACACCGACGAAGGGCGATATAGGAAATACATCAAACCTATCTTTGGCAATCGGGAACCAAAAAATATCATCAAGCTGGATGTTGACCGGGAAAGGATAAAACTATCAAAAACACTTTCCCCACAAAGTGTGAAGCACGTTCTTAACCTTTTTACTTGGATCATAAATTATGGAACAAAAAATAATCTTTGCCAGGGAATTTCATTTCATATCCAAAAACCATCTGTGAACAATGAAAAAACAGAAGACTTGACCCCCGACCAATTGGAGGCCCTATTAAAAGCCATTGATGAGGATGGGAACATCGATGTTGGTAGTATGATGAAAATGGCCCTTTACACTGGTATGCGGCGTGGGGAAATGTTCAAGCTCCAATGGGGGGAGGTAAACCTTGATACTGGATTTATATTGCTCAAAGACCCCAAGGGTGGACCCGACCAAAAGATTCCGATAAATGATATGGCCAGGTATTTATTAGATAGTATCGGCAGGACGGAAAGCCCTTATGTTTTTCCCGGCAGGTATGGTGGCCAAAGGACTACCACGGGTGTGGCAGGGAGAAGAATCAGAGAAAGCGCCGGGTTGCCAAAAGACTTCAGACCAATGCATGGGCTAAGGCATGTTTATGCTTCGATGCTGGCAAGTTCAGGAAAAGTTGATATGTATGTACTCCAAAAACTTATGACCCATAAATCACCTAAAATGACGCAACGATATGCACATTTAAGAGATGAATCTTTGAAGAATGCTGCCGGACAGATTGACGATATTTTTAAACGGCCGGTCAAGAAAAATGAAATTGTAAATATAAAATAATTCTTTCCCTGGGAAAGATCCGGAATAGCTATCCGGATTGAACGGCTGGTTTTCCTGAACCATCTTTCCCGGGAATTAATAAATCGGGGCCGTACAGGAGAGGCGAATATGAAAACCCTTTCATCAGATGATTATGAGTTCTTTAAAACATTCGAAAACTGGGAACCTTTGACAGCCATATCTACAGTTTGTAGAGTAAAAATAGAATCAGCCATTGATTATGAAAAAATAGAAAATTTTAATACAATCTATAATGCAATGGTTGAAACCTACAAGAAACATCCTTCTGAATTATTCTGGAGGAACAAGTTTGTTGAACCTGAATATGCTTATCTCTGTAGAAAATACTGCCCTGATTTTTATGAAGACAACACTGATTATGATGGCGGCATTTTAGTATGCTTTAGACCACAAGATTTTATCTCTTGGGTGAAAAACAAAATTTATGAAGGTTTCTTTAGAAACGAGGAAAGTACCTTAAGAATCCCCGTACAATTAGCCATAAAACCACATGATGATGGAGTGAATGGTTGGCGGCCTTTTTGGGTAAAAGAGCCAGTCAAAGGTTTTTTTGATAACACTTGTCAAGTTTTTAATTTCTCTTCAGGAAAACCAAATCAAGAAGCTCTCGAACAGTCTTCAGAGAATCAGAACATAAAAAATATTGACCTTAGAATAAAGAATTTGACAATTCAATATTGTACCGATGATGAAATAACAATTCAGGAGAGAGGTAAAGGTCAAATCCCTGTCAATATGAAACAGTTAAGATTTAAAGGTGGACCACGTATAACATGGAATAACTTTTTAAATGTATTGCAAAACCTACCCCATCAATGGTTTTGCCCGGAAGATCGTGATAGGCAGCAAATGAAAACTGTAAGTGAACGATTAATTGAGTGGATGACCAAGCACCTCGATATACAATTTCCAAGCAAATATAAGTTATTTGAGCTTGTTAAAGGCCAAGATAAAGGAACCTATTGTTTTAAATTTAAGGTTGAATATAGTGATACAATTCGAGAGGATGAGTCCAGCATAGAAACTTTTGTAAAAAATTTCTATCTGAAAGTTGAGGATTATAAAAAAAATCCTGATGATGATAAGTTGAAAAGTATTCAAAAAATGGCAGGTGATGGAATGATTAAGAAGTTTTTTACCGATGAAGAAGTGCGAGATTTTCTCAAGGAATAAGTTCCGAAAAACGACAAGAAAATTATATCCAGTGACAACCTAAACGTAACTACCACCCCTTAATATAGAAGTTTTCAACCAATGCAGATCTAAATCGGAGACCTCCACTTTAATTTTTGGAGGTCTTTGTCATTTTTTTTAAAAAAATTAAATAATTTCA
>Ga0208900_1001790_pt1 | contig 10753 bp, 11 predicted proteins | sample AntAceMetag02UKK_FD_184763 | JGI IMG/M metagenome (GOLD analysis project Ga0208900, IMG submission 184763) | Saline lake microbial communities from Ace Lake, Antarctica - Antarctic Ace Lake Metagenome 02UKK (SPAdes) (version 2) | ecosystem: Environmental > Aquatic > Non-marine Saline and... | reverse complement strand
AAAGAGGGGCGATTTTTTTTTGCACTTTTTTTATTATTGAGATTGTGCTGAGTGAAGTCAGGCTCGCTCAAACCATTAGGAATAAAACTTTACCTTTGGGCTTTAAACCAAAATTTGTTGGTTTACTTAATAGCCATAAAAACAAACGTTGATCTTTTGATTTGATACATTAATTTTATGAAAAGAAAGTTTTTTGGTAATTTCCAAATACCACATTAAAGAATCAATCAACCATCAACAACCCCTAATTTGAACATTTTCCAGCCTAATCCATTTATTTAATGTAGGATAACAAAAATAGAGAGGAACGACAAAATACACTTATGCTAAATTCCAACGATCCCGATCAACAGGTTATATTATTTAAGTATGGCGGCAACGCCATGACCGACAATAAATTAAAAAAAGAAATTATCCAGGCTATCTGTTCACTAAAATCTAAAGGCCATGCGGTAGTTATCGTGCATGGTGGAGGTCCCTTCATCAAACAGGCACTGGAAGATGCCAGAATTGAATCCGAGTTTATTGATGGGCACCGCAAAACCACGGCCAAAGCTTTTGAATATGTTGAGATGGCTCTGAAAGGCAAAGTAAACGGCAGCCTGGTGGGGATCATCAACGCCTTGGGGCATAAAGCTGTGGGGCTTTCTGGGAAAGACGGGGCCATGGTAACGGCAACCAAACGCTTACATAAGCGCATCACCGGAGGCAAAGAAGAAGTGGTTGACCTGGGACAGGTGGGCGATGTGGCTGAAGTGGATACCACCCTCATCAGGTTGTTGTTGAGGCATGGCTACATTCCCGTGGTTACCTGCCTGGCAGCAGATAAATCCGGAACAGGATACAACATCAACGCCGACATGTTTGCCGGCCATCTTGCCGGGGCGCTCGGCGTTTCCCAGTACATCGTACTTACCGATGTGGATGGATTGCTCATGGACAAAGATGACCCCCGCTCGCTGATCCGGAATCTGCGACTCCCGGAAACCGCATCCCTGGTCGATGACGGCATCATAGCTGGCGGCATGATCCCGAAAATAGAATCCTGTGAAATCGCCATTGATAAGGGAGCAGGCTCGGCCCGGATCATCAACGGAACCAAACCTGCACAGGTTATCGAAATCATGGAGGGGAAAGAAACAGGAACCCTCATCACCAAATAAAATTCCAGAAATATTATGAAGAAATTATCGAACAAGGATTATCTCGAAATCGATAAAAAGTACTATTTACAAACCTTCCGTCGCTATCCTGTGACACTGGAAAAAGGCCAGGGTGCCCATGTATGGGATGTGGATGGCAACGAATACATCGACATGCTCGGAGGTATTGCAGTGAATAGCCTGGGGCACAACCACCCCGAGGTGGTCAACGCCATAAAACGCCAGGCCGAAAAGCTGATCCACGTCTCCAATTTTTACCTCAGCGTTCCACAGGCCGAACTATCGAAGAAACTGGTGGAACTCTCCGGGCTTGATCGTGTGTTCTTTTCCAACAGCGGTGCCGAAGCCGTGGAGGGTGCCATCAAGATCGCCCGGAAATACGCCCACAGCATTGGCAGGGGCGGAACCGTTATTTCGTTCGAAGGATGTTTCCATGGCCGAACATTGGCCACCATTGCCACTGGCAAAAAGGAAATGCAAAAGGGCTTCGAGCCGATCCCACAAGGGTTCAAACAGATCCGTTTCAATAATATGGAAGAAGTGAAAAATGTGGCAGATACAGATACGGCAGCGATCATTATTGAGCCCATCCAGGGCGAGGGTGGCATCAATATCGCAGACGAGTCTTTCCTGAAGGAACTTCGTGATTTTTGTGATGCGCACAACATTGTGCTGATCTTTGATGAGATTCAGTGCGGGATGGGTCGCACAGGCAAAATGTTTGCCAAAGACCATACTGGAGTGCAGCCCGATATCATGACTCTTGCCAAGGCCCTTGGCGGTGGGATGCCCATTGGCGCCATATTATCAAACCAAAAGGTTAGCGCTGCCATCGACTATGGCGACCACGGCACCACTTTCGGCGGCAACCCTTTGGCATGTGCGGCATCGCTGGCTGTGTTCAAGGCGCTGGAAATTGAAGAAAGCCTGAAGCAGGCCCAGGAAAAAGGAAAATGGCTGATGGATGAAATCAAGGCTATGGAAAGGCCCGACATCCGCGAAATACGTGGTAAAGGACTGATGATCGGTGTTGATTTTACATTCGATGCCAAACCTCTGGTTTGGAAAATGTTCGAAAAAGGAGTGCTGGCCAACGCCACTGCCGGAACCATGTTGCGACTTGTGCCACCGCTTAATATCAGCTATGGTGACCTGAAAAAAGTGATGGCTGTTTTAAAAGAATCATTAAAAGAACTGGAAAATAATGGATAAGAAAAAAATAGGAATCATAGGAGCTACAGGATTTACAGGATCGGAACTGCTAAGGATATTAAGCCATCATCCCGGGGTGGAAATTTCAGTAATCACTTCTGAAAGCAGGGCAGGTGAGCGGTTTTCGGAGGTGCATCCACACCTCGAAGGGCTGGCCGAACAAAAACTGATGTCGGTGAAAGAGATCAATGGTATCGATCTGGATTTGGCCTTTCTGGCACTTCCGCACGGTGTGTCGATGGAATATGTAAAAAAATTCCGAAAAAAACCTTTTAAAATTGTGGATCTTTCCGGTGATTTCAGGTTAGGCTCGAAAGCGGTATATGAAGAATGGTACAAGCAATCCCATATTTTTCCCGAAGGAATTGAAGAGGCTGTATTCGGCAGTCCTGAGTTGTATGCGGATGAGATCAGGAAAGCAAGGCTGGTAGCCAATCCCGGATGTTATCCCACCAGCGCTATTTTGGCAATCGCTCCACTGGTTAAAAATGGAATGGTGGAAATCGGTCACCTGATTGTGGATTCAAAATCCGGCGTTACCGGGGCAGGGGTGAAAGCCAAGGCCGTGAATATGTATTCCAATGTGAACGACAATTTTAAAGCCTATGGCCTTAAGAAGCACCGCCATACTATTGAGATTCAACACATCCTCGACAAGGTGAGTGGAAAAAATACCACGGTTCAATTTACCCCGCACCTGTTACCGGTGGATCGTGGCATCCTGACAACGGTATATGCGCGCCCTGTGGGAAAAGTAAACGAGGAACAGTTGCGTGAACTTTTCGAAAAATTTTATGCCGATGCCCCGTTTGTAAGGCTGCGGAGCCAGGCACCTGCCATTAAGGATGTGCGTGGCTCTAACTTCTGCGATATATTTCCGGTTTATGACGAACGCACTGGTATGATCATCGTGATCAGTGTTATCGATAACCTGGTGAAGGGCGCGGCCGGACAGGCCGTCCAAAATATGAACCTGATGTTCGGATTCACTGAAACCATGGGATTGGAGCATTTTCCGCTGAATCCCTAAATTTATAGCATCCCATAATTAAGATTAACCAAATACATTTAAACATGATCAAGAATATTACCAACGTACGAGGAATTACCTGCTGGGGAGCACACATCGGTGTGAAGTCGCTCAGGCGTGACCTGGCCATAATTTATTCAAAGGTGCCAGCCAGTGCCGCGGCCGTGTTCACTCAAAACCAGGTGGTTGCCGCCCCTGTTATCGTCTCAAAAAAACACATTTCCAACGGTGTGGCCCAGGCCATCGTGATCAATGCCGGAAATGCCAATGCCGCTACTGGCGACCAGGGTCTGCAGGGCGCTCACGCCATGGCCGAAACCATGGCCGAAGAACTCAATATCGATAAGGAACTGGTGATTGTTGCTTCCACCGGTGTTATTGGCGAACCCTTCCCAACGGATGAAATTGTGGAGGGCATCCGGGAAAACGTCAAGAAGCTGTCGAACCGTTCCAATGCCGGCTCTTTTGTGGCAAATGCCATCCTTACCACCGACACCTATGCTAAGGAAGGCTTCGTGGAATTTGATATCGACGGTCGTGAGGTGAATCTGGCAGGCGTTGCCAAAGGCTCCGGGATGATCCATCCCAACATGGCTACCATGTTGGCCTTCATCGTTACCGATGTGGCCATCGATAAAAAACTCTTGCAACAAATGGTGAAAGAAACGGTGGACATATCCTTTAACATGATCACCGTGGATGGCGACACCTCAACCAATGATATGGTGGCGGTGTTGGCCAACGGGCTTGCCGGGAACGATCCCATCAAAACACGCCGCAGCAATGATTACAAGGTGTTCCGTAAAAAGCTCGAGGAAATGATGATACACCTGGCACAGCAGATTGTGTCGGATGGGGAAGGCGCAAGTAAGTTCATCGAATATGAAGTTACCGGTGCCCCGGGTAAGGATTACGCCAGAGCAATCATTCGCGCCATGTCGGATTCGGTGCTGGTAAAAACTGCCATGTACGGACGGGATCCAAACTGGGGACGCATTATCGCTGCAGCGGGAAATGCCGGTGTGCCGTTCGACTACCTGAAAACCGACCTTTTTCTCGGTTCGGATAAGAAAATTGTGAAAGTGCTGGAAAAAGGCCAGCCCCTCAACTATGATATCAACTTCATGAAGAAGATCCTGCGCGAATCCCACCTTCGCATAAAGCTTGACATCAATATTGGCAAAACAAGCATGAAAGGCTGGGGAACAGACCTCACAACCGAATACGTAGTTTTCAATTCGGTGTATAAAACCTGATTGGATACTTACTTCCGTAAGCTGCAAAGGCGGCCCGCAAGGCCCACTTAGCCAAAGTTTCCATTTCCGCTGGAATTACCAGATTATGGTAGCCAACGATTATATTATTGTTGCACCCAATAGGAGAGGAGTTTCAGGGTTTGGCCAGGCCTGGCAGGAACAAATCAGCGGCGACTACCATGGCAAAAGCATGCAGGATTACCTTACGGCCATCGACATTATGGCCAAAGAACCTTATGTTGACGAAAACAACCTGGGGGCCATTGGTGCCAGTGCCGGCGGTTATGCGGTATATTACCTTGCCGGGCATCACGAGGGTCGTTTCAAGGCTTTCATTGCCCACGATGGTATTTTTAACGAAGAAGCCCAATACCTCGAAACCGAAGAAATGTGGTTCGAAAACTGGGATACCCCGATTTTGGTTATCCACGGCGAGCAGGATTTCAGGGTGCTTTACACGCAAGGTATGACGGCTTTTAACGCGGCAGTGCTACGCGAAGTTCCCGCCGAATTCCTGTTCTTCCCCGATGAAAATCACTGGGTGTTACAGCCCCAGAACGGAATTTTGTGGCAACGCACATTCTTTGCCTGGTTGGATAAGTGGTTGAAATAGATCAGTAAATCAATCTAAAATACAAAAGCGCCTTTTCTTCGGAAACAGGCGTTTTTTATTTTAATGATAAAAACAATATTCTGTAAATATTTAATTTTGTCGCGTATGTACCTATAACCGCCAAATTCGGTTGGCATACTAATTGCTAATTGCATCGGAATTTTAAAGTCCTGGATTATTTTTTGGAATACTTTAATTTGTAGTTCGTTGATGTTAAAATCTAACCCAATTTTTTTCCATTTGCAAACGTCCTTGTTGGCAATCGAACTTATTATCTGTGCAGAAACAAGCAGTTGTCTAGTTTAACGGAAATTAAAGAAAACACCTTGTTTGACTTACAAGCTGTAACTAATATTGAGATGAGAAACTATTGCCGATAAGGAGCTGGATTCCGATAGGCGGCAAAGTGAAACCGAGCCTGTCCGATTTGTTTATAAATGACTGCTCTTGAATTAAAGTTTGATTTGTGTTCATTTTTTATGAGGAAATAAATAGCTCAGAGATAAGATACCTAACTTGGACAAACCAAAACAGGAATACACCATAAGTTTTACATGATCACCTGTTTGGTTTTGGCTTGTCCAAGTTAGGAAACGGTTAAGAGTTTCCTTTAATCACTTCTTCCCAAATCACCACAAATCAATCCCGTACTTGCTTTCCATGAATTTGAAGTACCAATACAATTGGTAATTCACATCAATGCCATAATCGATGATCGGGTTGTATTCGATTGCTTCTTCAAAGGGTGGGGTGTGCATGGTTTCGAGTACGCGATTGTTCCAGTGGGTAACGTAGAACTGGTTTTTGTTCCGGTAATACGTGTTGGTGTGATACCATTTGGGTTTGGCATTGGTGGCTATCCAGCTTTCATAGCCTGTTTCGATGATCAGTATTTCGTATTCGGTGCTATCACCTGTGGAAATGTTTAAGGTATCTGGATGGCTGATGGGTGTTGGTGGTTCCACAAGGCTAAAACCTGTTATCGTGAAAACGCTGAATAACAATATAAAAAGTACGCGCAACATTTTGACCTCCTTTTATTTAATGCTGATTTTTCTGGTTACCTGGTTATTTTTATCTCCAATTCTTAAAAAATAAATTCCTGTAGGAAGCTCTGAAACAGAAAAACTAAGTGAATTCATCCCAGTAGTTCTATTTAGGCTTTTTACCTTTTCACCAATAGCATTGTACAATTCAATGTTAGAGTAATTCGCACCATCCAAAATCACAGTAATATTATTGGTGGCCGGGTTTGGATAAACTTGAAAACCTTCAGTATCGGCTTCAATTTCATCAGTTGAGGTAGAGCCGCAGGAAAAAATAAATTCATCGAAACAATCAGTATCGGGCGGAGAGCAAATATTGAAATGTAATTTTTTATCAGGGCATACCACGCAATAGGTTGGGTAACCAAAAAATTGCTGGCCGTCAATTATTTTGGCAATAGCTTCTCCCGAATTTCCTTCGAAGCCTGCACATGGATTTGTAACACCAAATTGTGCTTTGTAATCATTGATGACCTGATTGTCATCGTACGGTGTAAGGCCAATCATTTGTACATCGGCATTGCCTGCACCCCAGTTGATATATACTTCTTCTAAAATTGGAGCATATACCTGGCAGCTACCTCACGTACTTTGAAACAGATCCAGAATTACTGTTGTGCCTCCCTCAAGGAGCGTGTAAAGATTCCATTCAACACCGTCAGAATCAACAACGGTAAAGTCGTTAACTTCCATCGTGTTTTTAAAATGAGTTGGTTCATTGTCCTCAGCCTGTCCCGAAAGTGTTTGCGCCGGAAGGAAAGATACTGAAAACAATAGCAACAAAATTGCTGTGAGTTTTTTCATAGTAAAATAGTTTTAGTTGTAAAATCAAAACTTAAAACCCTGGTTCAATACAATTTGTTCAAATAAAAAACGGCAGAATTTATTATCCTGCCGTTTATTTTAATATTACCATGAATCCGCAGGCGGATTCTTTATCGTCATCGGATTGAACGGATTTTAGATGATTAATATGAGTGTTGCTTTGGATTCTGGATCACCACGTTATATTGATCCGATAAAAATCCTTGCGGATTTTAGGTATTACTTTAACCTAAATTTCCTCGCCATCTTTGGCAAGTTTTTTATCGAGTTTTTTAAGATAAAAATTTACCAGCCAATACGAAAGCAGGATAACTCCCGGCCATGTTAGTAGATATAATATTTGTATTAAATACATTAGTTTAAATTTTTAATTAATGATAAGAACTTTAATTATTAATAGGTATGAGTTTCACTGTCCATCTCTTCGCTTGTAATTTTCTTGTTGTTGATGGCACGCCATGCGTAAATAATGTAGGCAAGCACAAAGGGAATCATAAGCGAAACATAACTCATCGCGGTTAATGTAAACTTGCTCGATGAACTGTTCATTATGGTTAATGAATGGTTGATTTCGAAAGTTGACGGATAGTAGGCCGTGTTGTTGAATCCGGCAATTAATAATACGGAGAAAATCGTTAACACAGTGCCTAAACCTGCCATCCATATTCCCTTATGACATTTCCCGATAAGGGTTCCGATTATTCCCCATAGCACAGCCACCACACCAAGAAGGAATAGTATTAAAACCGCGGGCATAGCCAGGAAGTTGTGGAGGTATTTGTAGGGTTCCATTTCAACTTTCCACAACAGCGGGTCAACACCTGCCTGTGGTATTACTGCAAAACCATCCTGCGTAAGTAGTATTCCAACAAAGGTGAGGAAAAATACCAGGAATGGAACGGTGTTGTAAAGCAGGTGTTTTTTGGCGCGGGCTACAATGTTCTCGTTGTCGATGTCGCTTTTCAGGTAAAGGATGCCGAGGATACGTGCAAGGAAAAATATGGCCAGTCCTAACGAAAGGTTTTGAATATTTAATGCAGCTTCAAGGCCATGCGCCGGCCCTTCCCATGCAGAAATGGTTGTTGAGCCGCTGCCAAAAATATTGGTAAGGTTAAGTTTATTGACCGAAAATTCGGATCCGCTAAAAAATGTTCCAACGGCTGTACCGACCAAAATGGTTCCAACTGCCCCGTTTATAATCAGGAAAACTTCATAAGTTTTTGTTCCCAAAAAATTGTTGGGCTTGGTTCGGTATTCGTAAGCCACGGCCTGAATTATAAATGCAAACAAAATAAGCATCCATACCCAGTAGGCACCACCAAAGCTTGTGGAATAAAAAAGTGGGAAGCTGGCAAAAAATGCGCCCCCAAATGTTACAAGTGTCGTAAATGTAAATTCCCATTTTCGCCCCAGCGAATTAACAATCATTTTCTTTTCCATGTCGGTTTTTCCGAGGCTGTAAATCATGGTTTGTCCGCCCTGCACAAAAAACAGGAAAACCAGCAAACTGGCAAGTAATGATACAATTATCCACCAGTATTGTTGTAATGCTAAAAGTGATAATGATTCAAACATATTAGTGTCCTCCCGATATTCCTTTTTTAATTTGTGTAAGCATAATCTTTATTTCAGCTATTAAAAGCGTGGTGAATGTGGCAGCAAATAACCAAAAGGTAATTTGTACACTGGTAGCATCAATTTTTGAAACAGCCGAAAGGGTCGGCATCAAATCCTGGATAACCCAGGGTTGGCGTCCAAGTTCGGCAAGTACCCAACCTGATTGCTGTGCAATATAAACCAATGGAATTGTCCAAATCCCCACATAGAGCAGCCATTTCATTTTGTGTAGTTTGTTTTTCAACGAAAAAATGAGCATTACGATAAACAATGCCAAAAAGTGTCCGCCAAGTGCCACCATGAGGTGGAAGGAGTAGAACGATATGGGAACACTGGGAATTAAGCCCGAAAAGTTTTCGTTGTTGTAATAGCCAAAGCCAAAATACCTGAATGTGTTGGCCATCCATTCCTTATCCTCAAATTTGGCTCTATAAATAGCTGCGGTGGTTTCATCACCAGCATTTACTGCTTCTTTGTAGTTTTTAAGTGTGGTAATCGCTTCGCGTCCCAATTTGATCTTATCAAAATAGGATGGAATAACTTTGCCTGATTCCTGATCGGTGTATCCATTTACCAAATCTTTTATCCCGGGTATAAACGCGTTGGCATCCAAAAAGGCCATGTAAGAGAGCATGTTTGGGATTTCTATTTTAAATGCAAATTCCTTTTCCTTGTAACCTTTATCCTGGTGGGGAGGTGCGGGTTGCTCCAGGAAACCAATGGCTACAAGCGGGGCATTGGTCTTCCCGTCCCACATGGCTTCCATAGCGGCAAATTTCATGGGCTGAACTTTTGCAATTTGACGTGCTGATTCATCGCCGGTCCAAATAAGGAAAATTGAGCTAACAATACCGAAAACCGAAGCTACCAATAAACTTTTCTTGGCAAAGAGGGTATCACGTTTTTTTAGTAGAAACCACGAAGAAATGCCTACTACAAAAATCGAGGCAAGCACGTAGCCCGAAAAAATGGTGTGCAGGAACTTGTTAATTGCTGTTGGCGAAAACAGGATTGCCCAAAAATCAACCATCTCATTACGCGCGGTATCAGGATTGAATAGCATCCCAACAGGATCCTGCATCCAGGCATTGGCAACCAGAATCCATAAGGCCGATAAATTGGCCCCGATGGCTACAAGCCAGGTTGAGGTGAGGTGGGCTTTTTTGCTCACCTTGTTCCAGCCAAAAAACATAATGGCAATAAAAGTTGACTCCAGGAAAAAGGCCATAATTCCTTCGATGGCAAGCGGGGCACCAAAAATGTCGCCCACGAACCACGAGTAATTCGACCAGTTGGTGCCAAACTCGAACTCGAGGATGATCCCCGTGGCTACCCCAATCGCGAAATTGATTCCGAATAGTTTAGCCCAAAATTTGGTGATTTTTTTCCATTTTTCCTCACCGGTTTTTACGTAGATCGATTCCATGATGGCAATTATGAATGCAAGCCCCAGCGTTAGCGGGACGAAGATCCAATGGAACATGGCGGTTAGGGCAAATTGCCCGCGCGACCAATCGATCAGTGTCATGTCGAAATTTTCCATACTTTTTTTGTTTAGAAATTAGAAGTTAGAAGTTAGAATTTAGAATTTAGAATTTAGAATTTAGAATTTAGAATTTAGATGTTAGAATTTAGATGTTAGAATTTAGAATTTAGAATTTAGAATTTAGTTATTGGTTAATAGTTATTTGTGCCGAAGCGAAGCTTCGAGCATGCCCGGGCAAAGCCCGGCATTATTCGTTAATCGTAATTAGTTATTCGTTTTTAAGCTTGTCCGATATCTGACAGGTTGATCGTATTTCATGCCTCGCTCCTCAACTCTCACTACTCACCGCTCATCGCTCCCTTCTCCCCACTCTATCTTCCCCTTTCCTTTTTTATTTGACGTTTCCATGTCCTGCGGACGATGGAAAGTCGCCTCATCCCTTCGATCCCTAAAGTATCTTCGGTCTCTTAAGTCGCTTCGTTCTCTAAAGTCTCTTCAATCCCTA
>Ga0208900_1001789_pt1 | contig 10753 bp, 12 predicted proteins | sample AntAceMetag02UKK_FD_184763 | JGI IMG/M metagenome (GOLD analysis project Ga0208900, IMG submission 184763) | Saline lake microbial communities from Ace Lake, Antarctica - Antarctic Ace Lake Metagenome 02UKK (SPAdes) (version 2) | ecosystem: Environmental > Aquatic > Non-marine Saline and... | reverse complement strand
TTCTATATCTTGTGGAGTGTTGATAATTCGGATATCGATCTCAATTTTCATACTAACCCCCGATTTCGTGCATTAACACATCATGAACCTCTTGGGATTCAATCCCCAGGTATACCATTGTCGTTGAAGGACTGCTATGTTTGAACCTTTTGGTCAACACCTCCACAGGTGTACCAAAGTAAACCCGTTGATGGTAACCCCAAGTCTTTCTTAACGTGTGAGCACCGAAATGTCCACGAACATTTATGGTGTCTGCCCAGGATCGAACCAAACGACCAACACTCTTGCTGGTGATAAAGCCACCTTGCTTCCTGGATGGGAACAGATAGTCATCTGGCCTTGGCCTGGTTTCCCTCAAGTAAAAGTCCAGGGCATCTTTGACCGTCTTGTTGATCACCAGAGTATTATCCTTCCCAGTTTTTGTTTCAACTATCCGAGTAGATTCACCTGCCTTCAGGTACTGGATGTCTTCAACCTTGAGTCGAACAAGATCCATGGTTCTCAAGCCATTATTGATGCCCAATACCCAGAGTAGGTAATCTCTTGGATTGGATCCTTTCAGCATCTGGGATATTGCTTTCACATCTTTTTTCTTCCGCACAGGGTCGGATCTGTTTGATAAAACTTTATCAAATTCAAATTTTCAACTCTATATATTATAAAAACCACTCCGGAAGAATGCCCAGCCATGGCGCCCTTGGTTCATATATTTGAATTGGTCTCTCCACTTTGAAAAAACTCCTAATACCATATGTGGGGGTGCCCAGATTTTATCTGGACTGAGCTAAAATACCAGTGAACGCCACAAAACACGGGCTCATTCTAAGCGGTTATAGACTACAATCACTTTTTTACTACCTCAAAAACTTACCCAAAAGTGGCTAAACCTTTGTCCAATTTTCTGATTAAGGTTCAGTCATAACCTTTTTTGCCGATGTTCTGAAAAAAAAATAGATTTCAAAAGTTTGTAGCATCAGACAGGTAAACTGATTTTAAAACAGCTACCGCTACCTTTTTTACTGGTAACATCAATTTTACCATTGTGATACTGGATAATATGTTTCACAATGGCCAGGCCAAGACCTGTGCCGCCTTCATTACGGCTTCTGCCACGATCTACCCGATAAAACCGATTGAAGATTTTGGTCAGATGTTCTTTTTTAATGCCGTTACCATTGTCTTGCATCCTCATTTCAATATACGGCCCCTGTTTTGTAACCGTGATCGTTATAGGCTTGCCCTCTGGACTATATTTGATTGCATTATCCAGAAGGTTGATAATGGCCTGTTCCATTAAAATCGGATCAACCATGGCGGTAATATCTTCAGGATGTTCGATGCTCACAGATATATTTTTTTTCTTAATATTACTGCTGCAGTTTTGAACAGCGGTTTGTATCAATGCGGTCATGCTATGTTTTTCAAGCTGAATATTCCCACCCTGAAGACGTTCAAGTTTTGAAAGGGCTAAAAGGTCATTGATCAGATTGATCATCCGGTTTACATTTTTTTCAATAATTTTTAAAAACGTTTCACTTTCTTTGATCCCATTGGTAGCCATCATCTGCTGGAGGGTTTCAACAAACCCTTTTATGGCCGTAAGAGGTGTCTTCAACTCATGGGATACATTGGCTGCAAAATCTTTATGCATGGTTTCAAGCCGCCTTATCCTGGTGATATCATGAAAGATGATCAGAGTTCCCATACGCCTGTTCCCTGAATCATAAAGGGCGGTTGAATGGATATTTATAATCATTTCTTCATCCCCTGCAATCACGATATCATCTTCAACTGGTTCACTGATTGCCAGGGCCTTTTGAATGAACTTTTGAAGCTCAAAATGCCTTGCAATCTCGAGAATATATCGGGTTTTTAATTTAGATGAAGAAAAACCAAAAATTTTTGCTGCTGCATCATTGATTGTAATAATTCTTTCATTTTTGTCGATGGCAATGACCCCTTCAACCATACTTGAGTGAATCGCTTCCAGTTCCATGCTCCGGATTTTAAATGCCATTATTTTTTCGTCAAGATTTTCCGCCATCTGGTTCATGGTGACTGCGAGCCCGGACAATTCTTCTGTCTGGGGAACTGCGATTCTTGTCTTTAGATTCCCCTTGGAAAATTCAATAGCTCCTTTCTGCATCTCTTCAACCGGGCGGCTGATTCTTCTGGAGACCAACAGGCTTGCAAGAGCGGCAATAAGAATTGTAACCAGCAAAGCAAAGAGGATATTGTTTCTTATCATGTTAATTTCATTATCAATGTTCGAGACAGATACCGATGTTCTAACAACGGCCACAACCCCTATGTCATTCACCACAGGTAATGCAATATACATCATGGTCTTATCCAAAGTTGAACTGTACCGGATGGAAACACCTTTGTTTTTTTTCAAAGCCTCACTGATTTCTGGTCGTTTCATATGGCTTTCCATGGTTTTAATATCAGCAAAGGAATCCCCCACAACAACACCTGAAGGAAGGATCACCGTTACCCTGGTCCCGGTTTTATCCCCTATGTCTTTGCAATAATTACCAATAGTCTGGTATTGATCCGGCACATTTTTCAAAATATCAGAAAAAGTTTTTTGCAGCAGTTTTGTCCTTATCGTAAGCTCTTTTTCAGAATTTTTCAGAAAAAACTTTTTAAAATAACTTGTTGAATATGAGGTAATTGCTGAAAGCGAAAGAACAGTAATAATAAGGAACGACGGAAAAATTTGCCAGACTATTTTCTTTTTTATTTTCATTCTTTAAACCTGTAACCGACACCCCTGACAGTTTCAATGGAGGAGGAGTGATTTTTTAATTTTTTTCTCAATCCGACAATCAGAACATCTATACTTCTTTCGGTTACCGAATATCCTTCACCATGGATTGCATCAACAATCTGTTTTCTTGTGAATACCCATCCCTTTTTGTCTAAAAGGAAGGAGAGCAGTTCAAATTCTGAAAATGTCAGGTCCAGGGCCTTTCCTTCAACGGTAACAAGATGTTTTGCCCTGTCAACAACAAGATTCCCATCCTGATTGAGCCTTTCCGGTGCCTTGTCCATACCTTTTTTCCGATGGCGCAGTATAGCCCTGATTCTGGCAATCAGGACTTTGGGACTGAAGGGTTTTGAGATATAGTCATTGGCACCCATTTCGAGCCCGATAACGATATCAGATTCATCCCCTTTTGCTGTTAGCATCACAATGGGGATATGATTTGTTTTTTCACTACTTTTAAGATATTTTGTGACTTCAAGACCGTCAATCCCCGGCAGCATCAAGTCAAGAACAATGAGGTCAGGCCGTGATTGCTTGGCCGTTTTTATAGCCTGTTCACCTGAGAGTTCCGTCAATACGGCATATCCTTCATTCTTCAGGTTATATTTAATCAACTCGACGATATCTTCTTCATCATCCACGATTAGAATGGTCTCTTTTAACATTTTGTTTTCCCTTTTTAATGAAGGCATAACATAGTTTTTATCAATTTTATAAAATAGCTGTCATTTTTTGATTTATTATACATCATCAATTCTATAAATAAAAATATTTTAGAAATCCCATGGGTTAGGTATGCCGTATAATTTCACCCTCAATCAAATAGACAACCTCTTCTGCAATATTTGTCGTATGATCCCCGATCCGTTCCAAATGCCTTGAAATCAAGTACATGTTTATGATCTCACTTACCATATCCGGATGTTTTCGTATGTCTTGTTTCATTGAATCATAGGCTTCATTTCTCATGATATTCACATCAGAATCCATGTCCCTGACCTCGTGCGCCATGTCCACATCCATTCTCATTAGGGAATTAAGGCTCATCCTGAGCATTTTAGCCGTCTGTTCTCCCATGGCAGTATAATCATATCTGAACTTGTTGGGATTTTCAGAAGATGTTTTAAATCTTTTTGCAATATTAACGGCATAATCTGCGATTCTCTCAAGGTCATTGTTTATTTTAATGATGGCCACAAGAACACGCAGGTCTGTTGCCACTGGCTGATACAGTGCAAGAATCTTTAAACATTCTTCTTCAATTTCGATTTCCCGTTCATCCACCTCAAAATCCGTATCAATGATTTCTTGAGCCAACACAAGGTCTTCTGTCTTTATAGAGGAAATAGCTTTTTTAAATCGGTCTTCCACCAACCCCCCCAGGGACAGGATTTCTTTCTTTATCTTTTCTATTTCTCTTTGCAGATGGGCTGTCATGATTTTCTCCTTAACCAAATCTTCCGGTAATATAATCTTCTGTCTGCTTTAATCCCGGTTTTGTAAACAAGGTGTCTGTGTCGTTGACCTCAATGAGTTTTCCCATATAGAAGAATGCGGTTCGATCAGAAACCCTTGCCGCCTGCTGCATATTATGGGTGACAATAATAATAGTCAGCCTTGAAGACAAGTTTGTAATCAACTCTTCTATTTTTTGGGTGGCAATGGGATCAAGGGCAGATGCTGGTTCATCCATCAGGAGCACATCCGGATCGACAGCAAGGGCACGGGCGATGCAAAGGCGCTGTTGTTGGCCGCCTGAAAGGCCCAGGGCTGATTCATTCAACCGGTCTTTGACCTCATCCCAGATGGCTGCCTGTTTTAGGCTTTTTTCCACAATCCTGGTTATTTGCGCCCGGTCTTTAATACCATTCACTTTTAATCCGTATGCGATATTTTCAAATATGGATTTTGGGAACGGGTTGGGTTTTTGAAACACCATGCCGACTCTTCTTCTTAAGCTCACCACATCAACGGAGGGGTCATAAATATTTTTTTGATCCAGCATGGCTTCACCCTTTACCCTTATTCCCGGGATAAGATCATTCATGCGGTTTAAACATCTTAAATAGGTACTTTTACCGCACCCGGACGGGCCGATAAGTGCGGTCACCTGATTTTCAATAAATTTAATTGAAATATTGTAAAGGGCCTGGAAATCGCCATAAAAAAAATCCAGGTCCTGGGTGTGCATTTTAAGTTTGCTTTCCATTTACATTAAATCCTTAATTTTTTTCTCATTTTAGATCGCAGGACAATCGCAGCCAAATTCATTCCAAATACCAGAAGGATCAATACAAGGGCTGTCCCATATTGCAGATGCCGGGTGGCTTCAATATTTGTTCCTGCTGTTGCCAGCACGTAGATATGATAGGGCAGTGCCATGACTTCATCTAAAATGGAACCCGGAAGATCCGGGGTAAAAAAAACAGCACCGGTATACATAATCGGAGCAGTTTCACCCGCTGCCCTGCTCAACCCCAGTATGGACCCTGTAATAATTCCGGGGAAAGCCGCCGGAAGAACTACTCGTCTGATGGTTTGCCATTTGGTTGCCCCCATAGCGAGAGAAGCTTCCCGGTAAGTGTTGGGCACAGCTTTTAACGCTTCTTCCGACGAACCGATAATAACCGGCAGGGTCATGATTCCCAAGGTGAGACCGCCGGCAGCAATGGAAACGCCCATCTTCAGTACGATGCAAAAAAAAGCAAGCCCGAACAGGCCGAATACAATGGATGGCACCCCGGCCAGATTATTAATGCCCAGGCGAATAATTCTGACAAGTGTTCCCTGTCTTGCGTATTCATTCAAATATATGGCAGAGGAGACGCCAATGGGCAGCGCAACCATTATGGTCATAAGGCAAAGAAAAGTTGTTCCCACAATGCAAGGAAGAATACCACCGGCCGTCATGGAATCTTTTGGAGCCTGTGTTAAAAATTCCCATGAAATTGCACGCCATCCCCGGGATACCATAAAATATATAATCAATAAAAGAGCTGCACCATTCAGGCAAGCCGCCGTTTTAAAGGATAAAAAGAAAATCTTCTGTGCCAGTAATCGCTGTTTTATCATTATAAGGATGCCTCTCCCGCCTGTCTGAATTTATAGGAAATATAATCGGCAATCAGATTAAAAATAAAGGTGAATACAAACAATACGATGCCGATGGCAAAAAGTGCATGGTAATGTTCGCTTCTGAACGGGGCCTCGCCCATTTCCGCTGCAATGCTTGCCGGTAGAGGCCGAACCGGATCAAATATGGATGTGGGTATCATGGCAGCCCCGCCTGCGGCCATCAGCACCACCATGGTTTCCCCCAGAGCTCTTGACAATCCGAGAATGACCGCAGTACAGATACCGGATAAAGATGCAGGGATAATCACCTTTAAAATGGTTTCAAAGTGTGTTGCCCCAAGGGCAAAAGAAGCTTCCTTTAAAGCTCTTGGAACCGAAAATATGGCATCCTCGGAGAGACTGCAAATAGTTGGAATTGACATGAACGCCAGCATTAGCGAGGCATTAAACATATTCAGCCCCACCGGGATATCAAACAGCTTCTGAATAAAAGGTGCCACAACAACCATGCCGAAAAAACCGATCACAACCGATGGCATGGAGGCCATGAGCTCCACAATGGGTTTGACAATTTCAGCCACCCTTGGAGAGGCGATTTCTGCCAGATAAACCGCAGTCATAACGCCCAGCGGAATCGACATCAAACCTGAGAGAAGAGTGACGCAAACTGAGCCTGCAATAAGTGCAAGGATACCGAAATCTGCCGGGTCATCTGTGGGATACCAGTATTTGCCCAAAATAAATTCTTTAATACTGATGTGCTCTAATATGGGCAGACCTTCCATGAAAAGGAATATAATGATCAGAGACAAGGCGGTTATGGAAAAGAGTGCAACCAGCAGGAACCCTGACTGCACTCCCTTATCGATTTGCTGACGTTTCAATGTTTTCTCCGTTATGCATTAGAACAGCGGGATGGAGCCTGCTTTTTTTACCAGATTCTGTCCTTTTTTTGACAGAATAAAAGACAGGAACCCCATGGTATCACCTTTTGGCCAACCTTTTGTAAACATGAAAAGACCTCTGGCAATGGGAAAGGATCCGTTCAAGGTATTTTCCTCTGATCCGGCTATGCCGCCTACTTTCACTGCCTTTATCCCATCGCTAAGATACCCTAAGCCTACATAGCCTATGGCACCTGGAGTATTGGCGACCGCCTGAACGATACCGCCATTGGAGGGTACGGTCAGGGCACCGGGAATGACCCGTTCTTTTTTCATCACCAAGTCTTTCCACACACCAAATGTTCCCGAAGAGCTGTCCCTTGAAATTACAACTATTTTACCCGGTGTCCCGCCGACATCTTTCCAGTCTTTAATTTTCCCAAGATAAATATCTTTAAGTTGCATCAGTGTCAGATCGGTCACTGCATTGCCTTTGTTCACAACAGGTACAATGGCATCCAAAGCAACCCTGAAAGGCACAGGATAAACTCCTTTAGTGTTTGCAAGATTGACCTCTTTTTGTTTGATGAAGCGGGAAGCATTTCCAATGCTGGCCGTACCGTCAATGATCGCTTTGATGCCGTTCCCGGAACCACCACCGGAAAGTGATATTTTTACATCAGGATGTTCAGCCATATATGCTTCAGCGGCTTTCTGAGCAATGGGAAGAACTGTTGTGGAACCCTTAATTACCAGTTCTCCTGCAAAAACGGTTGATGATGCCGTTAATAAAAAAATAATTGATATGAATATTGTTGTATACTTGTTCATTTTTTCTCCTTAAATTTCTATGGTTTACAATACTCGTGATTGAGCAAATACCGTAATTTGAAAGAGATTCTACTATCTTTGTGTTAGAATTATATTAGACGAGTGTTACAATTATATTAAAATTTTGAAGATATTTTTTGAAGATGAAGGATGTCTTATTTTTACTCGTGTGTAATGGTATAATCGCTCAGGAGTAAAATCCACCAATTCACAGAGCCTTCATCAACCAGTCCGGGCTTTTTAAATATTTCCATAATACCATATCTGGTATGGGTAAATTATTCATCCTCAGAATTGAAATTCAATTATATAGGACCGAGAATAATCAAATTGAAAAAGGCTCCATTACGGTATATTGGAGTTATAGATAATTTTTCCTTTACGGGATTGGCTCCATCCCAGATCGAAAATAGTTTTAAGGCCGGGTAATGGATCTGGCTACTTTGACTTCATAAAAGAAGGCCATCTGGCACTTGATTTTACAAGCAACATTGGCCATATCAATTGCAAACACAACCAGAGCCTCCTCCTAATAAGGTTTTCAAGTTCCCTTACGTTCCAGGGCCAGGGATAATTTTTCAATATTCTCAAGACATTATCCAAAGATATCGGCAGCCTGGAATCCATTTCATTATAAATTAAGTCCTCGCTTTACTGAGTTTATATTGCTTTTTAGAAACCTGTATTTCGTCATATGCATCTTCAAGTTTGAAAGTTAATTCACGAATACCGATTGGTTTCACCAGATAATCAAAAGCGCCTGCATCCATTCCCTGCCTGGCAGTATCTATGCAGGTATGGCTAATTGACATTAAAACTTCAATAAACGGCCATTTGTTTTTTATAGTTTTAAGTGTATGAAGAGTACCATCCATATCCGGCATGCAAACATCCAAAACAACTATATCCACCTGGACGTGATCGAGAAGTATAATACCAGTTTCACCGCAATCAGCACTCAAAGCGCTTACGTTTCTTCTTTTTAGCCGTTTAATCAAGCAGTCTATCAAAGCAGTTTCATCATTAATAAATAATACTTTTATACGTTTGTGGTCCATTTCTACTATTCCTTTTTACTGGCAGTCTTATACATTAGTTCTTCAAAACAGCAGGGCTGTATCAGATAATCATCTCTGCGCCGCTTGCTCATTTTTTCCGGTTGCCCGATTTGACAATATTTGGGTTCAAAAAGTTCATATTCTTTAACACATCCTTTTGCCAGTCCATTGTCGAAAGCTGACATCAAGGCCATATCTTAAAAATATAAGCAAGGAGGACTCTGCCCTGATGAGTTCAATACAGAGTCCTCTGCTTAAGGGATATTTAAAATTGTCCGATCAACTCAATTATCCCAACTATTACCTGCAGTCATTAATATTAGCAAAGAGTGTGCCAATGATAATAATCTTATGAATTAAGTGGGTTAGAAAATGAGCAAACAAGATTGAGACAAAATGAAACGAACGTATAAAACAGTTTGAAACAAAATGACCCAGCTACGTGAGGGGATAGCGCTCCAACAGAATCCGAATACCCATGGGTGCTTGTGCGATGGAATTGGTCGTCAGGTTTATTGCTTTGCAGCTCGCTTGGATACTATCCCATTTAGCCGACCCGTACATTTTTGGTTGAAAGACGCATTGTCCAGGGCAAGATCCTCAAAACAAAGGTCCATTCCCTTCCCCGCATCCGAGTTTATAATGGTGCCCCTTAAATAAATGAATATTCTTAATGTACAGGAGAATCCCCTCAATAACAAATCAAATCTGCCATTGAGAAGTGATGGCATGGTGTTTAATGGTATTATCAAACAAGAGTCAAAATCCCAAATTTACCGAGTGCTTCATCCCCCAGTCCTGGCTTTTTAAATATTTTCAAAAAACTACATCTGGTATAAACAAGATTTTCAATTTCAGACTTGAAATTACGATATATGGGATAGCCTTAATCCGAATTTCAAAAGACTCCGCTACAGTATATTGGAGACTTGACATAACATATCTCGATATTTCTTATTATATAAATAGCTTACATGCTATGCGTCAAACATGATGTTTTGATGTTAACCATGTTGCCTACTTAAAATTAATGATACCATTATATTGCATTTTTTTAACATTTTTAATATTCAATCTTTTCTGGTACTGACCCCTTCGGAAAAGGAACATTGATTTTTCGCCCCAGCAGATACCTTTGATATTCTCTTTGGATGTCAATTCCATACGGGCAATCGCCATGGCCTTGTCCAGAGACACACGTTTGCAGTGACCTCCTGAACTATTCCCAGGCGATAGTCCTCCTGGGCCGAGATCTCATCTGCGGTCAGCAGATAGCGCATGGTATTGCCCCAGCCGATCTTCTGAAAGAGTCTGACCGTGGCCCTGTCCACAGGGTCTCGAGCTGCTATGGGGAAATGTTGACATGAACCCGGATAAATTGACTTGGCAAAGCGGCAGGGCAGACAAGCAGTGTGGAAAGCAGGTTTCCATTGATTTTGGATGTATGCTATGGCTTAGTAGGCATAAAGCTGAACCAAAAGTACAGATGGGCTCGCTCTCAGCATGGGAGTTTGCTTGCAAACGCTCAGATGGTACCGCTTTAAATCTTACCGGTACGGGAACGCTCCCCGATATCAAAAATACAGTTTTTGCCTTTCTTTAGTTTTAATGTCAGCCCTGACATTTTTTTTTGCATCAAAAAAATATCCCTAAAATTCCATAACAGACCGAAACCACAGCTTAAACACCTTAAAAGTAACTATTTATACCTGATACGCCGATTCGACAACGTCCTCCCTTCGGGATAATTCCTCTTTCAGCCTGTCCTGAACAGGCTACATGAATATCACGGCACCACCATAGCAGCATAAACCAATAAAAGAAAAGGTGACATTTTATGGCCGACAAAGAAATGCACGTAGAAGATCAGGTAAGACTCATCAAAGCTGACATGGATCTGTTCCTGTTTGATGCGATTAAACTCACAAATAAAACTGCAGCACGAAGAGCCAGGCAGTGCTCATTGGCAATTGACAAAAAGTTGAAACGCTTCCGAAAAGACAGTCTCAAATAGACTGTTACTGAATTAAACAATAACCCAAATTAATTTTATAATAATAAGGAATACTTTACATGCAGATTACGATTAATGAAAACGAGATGACTCAGGCGATTAAAGAATACATCGGCAA
>Ga0208900_1001788_pt1 | contig 10759 bp, 8 predicted proteins | sample AntAceMetag02UKK_FD_184763 | JGI IMG/M metagenome (GOLD analysis project Ga0208900, IMG submission 184763) | Saline lake microbial communities from Ace Lake, Antarctica - Antarctic Ace Lake Metagenome 02UKK (SPAdes) (version 2) | ecosystem: Environmental > Aquatic > Non-marine Saline and Alkaline... | reverse complement strand
TAGCTTGCTGCTTCTTCTTTTGAGATCTCACTTAAGTGCTGTGATAAGGCTTCTCGAATAGCAGGGAAAGAGGTTTGCAATAGTGCTTGTTCGCACAGGTCAATGCTTTGAGCTGATTTTTTTGGGAGCACTATTCTAAAACTACCGTCATCACATTTGTTTATGCTATCTGATGGTTTACTTTTTGTTTTTTGAATCTCTATTTTGATAATCATTTCGTAATCGGACATGCTAATTGCGCCTTTCCAAATAGTGTAGATAGTTTATGTTAACAGCCTAAACTTATTCTATCACCTATTAATTAATAAAGAAAGCACCTGCACAGGTCGAAATAATTCAAGAAGTCTACACAATGTTTCAGCTTTGTTTTTTCTCTTTTCAGTGGTTTGTGGGATTTTCAAAGCTTGGACTTTCATCTTAAAGGTCTTGAAAGCAGGAATAAAAAGAGCGTTAAATTTTATCAAAAAATCCAGACGATTAGCCTTTTTTGTCAAGTTATATTCACGCCATAATCTTTTTATTAAATCTTCATCCCACCACACCAAAATTCCGTGTAACTTTGCAAATTGCGCCATTTTTTTAAAGGCTTTATGAACTAGCAGTACATCATTGGGATGAATGATATCGTTAGGTAATACGCTTGAGTCAATTAAAGCATTGTCACCCTTAATTACTCCAACCTTGCGAAGAAGCTCAAAAATTTCATCTTCTATTATTGCTATACCTTCCTCACCGAGACGTTTTCTGAAAACACATAAGGAACTGTGATGGATAAATGTCCTCAAAATACTATCTGGCACATTGCAAAAGTATTGAATATAGCGATTTTCTTGCACTGCTACAATGACTTTTCGATCACTCGAGGTTCTATAGCGCAATATTATCAAGAGGGCTATCATTGTTCTAAGAGATTTTCCAAAAGCTCCTTTAGAATCATCATAAAAAGGACACAAACGGTCAATAATTTTTTGCCATGGAATTATGTCACGGATAATTACGAGTTCATTAATTGGATCTTTGATGTTAGTTTCAACCCATTCAGGGGGGAAAAGAACTTTCAAAAGTATTTTTGATCATTGAAATACCTCCTAAGCCTATATGAGATGGATGTAATGCCTTTAAGCAGCTATCCACATCATAGCATAGTCAGCGAGCTAATTTCTCCATAGGTGCAAAATTCAGCAGATACTAAGTAGCACAGGAAATTCAAATAATATGATTAAAATAATATGATTAAAATAAAATACAAGGCAGTATCTTTTCCAAAATCTTTTAAAAGTAATGACTATCGTGAACTACGTCTCAATGCTGAAAAAAGCTATTTTGATAATAATAGATACAAAGTGTTCCCTGATGGGATAAAAATTAAACTAGACGAAAATCGTTGGAGCAAGCATCTTTTGGGATTAAATCCTCAAGAAAGACTACCACTTAACAAATAAATGCAGGGGACTCAAAAAGCCTCGTCCCTGATTTCAATCTTAAATTCTAAATCGAGAAAAATATGAAAATCTGTGCTATTTCACCATTTTCAAATGCTTCCAAAAAAGAAATGTTGACTTTTATTTCTACACTTAATCACGATTTGATCGTATTGCCTGGAAATGGACCAAATCATCCGAGTTGCAATCTGATCCAGCAATGTATGCAGACAAATAGTCGTGTGTTTGTTGAAGTTGGCTCTGGGAAATTCGCATCAAAACCTTGGTTGGTCTCAAAAACCTCATTGATTCAAATGCCTGATCAGATATTTGCACAAACCCCCAGAACTGGTGACATTGATGCACTTGAACTCGCATGGCCAAAACGAACCTTCTCTATTTCAGAAAGGGTGGTTTCTTTTGCAATCTGCGGTGAAATTGACGGTTTTTCGAAAAATGGTTCTGTTAAATATGGGCGGAAACTACCTTTTGATGTTTTAATTAACCCCACCCATACAATCCGGGGACGATGGAATCATCTTGGTGTTAAATTGTCAAATTTATCAATAGGTACTGCAGTTATCCATACGGCAAATAACAATAAGAACAAATTTAATTTAACTACACATTTGCGCTTATACGTAAACGGTGTCATCTGTACAAGGCAAAATACTGGGAAACTAACCTGGTCAGAATGTCAAATTTAACATTTTTCTGCACCTGACTGGTGTTCTGCTGTGCTCACACCAGGAGGTGAGAAATGCGTTATGCAAAATTAGGAGTGAATATATGATTGAAGTTGAGCATTTTAAAGCATTAGAAAACATGTACGCGGCGGCACCCATAAATGAGATATACAATCCAGTCATGACAGTCTCAGAGGGAGCCTCTGAGATAGAAATAGAATTATCGGAAAAATTTTATCACTCCGCAGGCGGTGTACATGGCTCTGTATATTTTAAAATGTTAGACGATGCAGCTTTTTTTGCAGCAAACTCCTACGAACAGGAAGTTTTTGTCCTCACTACTTCATTCACGACGTATATAACTAGACCTGTCTCAGAAGGTAAGCTTAAAGCTGTAGGCAAGGTTGTAAACAAAAATAAAACACAGTTTATTGCAGAATCAGTAGTTTATAATTCAGAGGGCAATGAGATTGGTAGGGGTAACGGGGTTTTTGTTCGCAGTAAATTACCCCTCAATCAGGCAAAAGGGTATATTTCATAAAAATGTCGTTTGGATATTACGAATAAGTAGCTATTTAATTCAAAAAACCAAGAGGTGATATTTATGCAATCATCACGGTTAATAAGTTATCTATCCCTGTTGTTGCTCCTGTTTTCCTGTAACACCTACGCAGAGTCTGTTTATAAAACAATTAACGGCAATGCAGGTTCAAGGCTATTTGCCGAGAACTTTGGCGCATTCAAGGAACCCTGGGCCATGACCTTTCTACCAGACGGAGACCTCCTGGTAACTGAAAAAGGCGGCACGTTGTTCATGGTTCACCTTGATGACCGTTCCAGGGTGCCTGTCAAAGGCGTACCCAAAGTAGCTTACGGCGGTCAGGGTGGTTTGGGTGATATAGTTCTCCATCCCCAATACAAGGAAAACCACTGGATATACTTGTCCTACGCGGAGCAGGATACGTCAGGAAAAAGGGGGGCCGTTGTTGTCCGGGCGCAATTTCATCCTGGGTCTGGCAAACCAGAACTTAAAAATATTGAAGTCCTCTGGCGACAAAAACCAAAAGTCTCGGGCAGCGGACATTACTCACACCGGTTGGCCTTCAGCCCGGATGGGAAATTATTCATCACTTCAGGTGAACGGCAAAAACAGACACCAGCCCAAAGCTGGACGCAAAATTTGGGCAAAGTCATAAGATTAAACGCCGATGGATCCGTACCCCCTGGCAATCCCTTTCAAGATAAGGGCGAACTCGCAAAAACCTTCTGGTCCCTTGGACATCGCAACCTGCTTGGCATTGCTTTTGACAAACTGGGACAACTGTGGACACACGAAATGGGACCCAGACACGGTGATGAGTTCAACCTGATCATTTGGGGCGATAATTACGGTTGGCCAATTGTATCCTGGGGTGATCAATACTCCGGCATTCCCATTCCCGATCATGATACGCGCCCAGAATACCATACACCGGAGATTTACTGGGTGCCAACCGTTGCCCCCTCAGGGCTGATCATATACTACGGGTCCATGTTTCCAAAGTGGCAGAATAATGCATTTCTCGGCGGGCTCAGATCAAAGTCACTGGTACGGATCAGGATTCAAGGTGACCAGGCCCATGAGGTCGAACGGTTTGCCATGGATAAACGCATCCGAGAGGTTGAAGAGGGGCCCAAAGGGGCCATATGGGTTCTGGAGGATAAAAAAGGGGGTCGACTGCTTCGGCTCACGCCGTACAAGTAAGCAACGAGACGCAGATGTTTTGCCATAGGGGGGTATTGGAAAAAGGAATAGAAACAATAGGTATTTGCCGATTTATTTTAAATGGGTGGCGTCACAGTCACATCAATTAACCTGAGTGAACATCTTATTAATATTAAAATGTTCATAAGATGTTCATAAAAAACCAGTTATGAACATCTTTTTCATATCAATACAGAACCCACTCTTTTTAAACATAAAATCATATCAATTAAAGCAGGTTTAATACGCATATTATCCTTTTAATATCATGGTCTTATAACTTTTATGAGCTTATCAACACGCCTTATTATGAATTATTAAAAAGAATTACTATATAAAAAAACAAAGAAACCAAACAAAAGACTTTCATTAAAAATCGGCAAGGAACCCCTGGGTCTTTAAACAGGCATTTTTGAACAGAGAATGATGAGGTTCAAGAAACCCCATAAATATCCACTTATTCCATCTGTAGAATGGCCTGGTCCAACTTTTAAAAAGCCCGCTCCAGGTTACAAGTATGGATGAGTTTGCTTAACCCAATGCACGCAACGCTTCAAGCCGGGGCCGCAGAGAATATTTTCTATGGTGCTTTTTGATCAGACCTTCCAGGTAATCATTCCATTCTTTCTGACGTCCTGCCGCAAGATAGGCCCTTCCAGCCCTTTCCACCCAACGGACGGAGTATTCGTGACTACTCCCCCTCTAAGCCGAAGCTATAGAGGAGGCTTCTTGAAGGATTAACTCCGGAGACTGTAGCCCCAGTCTCAAAATATTTATAGCCGCATTGTGGTCTCGGTTTAGAACAAGGCCACAATGAAGACACCTATGGGTTCTGACAGAAAGACTTTTTTTGACAATCTTTCCGCAGTCTGGATTGGAACACATCTGTGAAGTGTAAGCCGGATTCACCGGGATGACCTGTTTGCCTAACATCCTGGCTTTGTATTGAAGAAAGAGTATGAATTTACTCCAACTTGCGTCAGCGATAGATTTGTTCAGGCCAGATTTTGCAGATGCACCGTTCGGGAGATAGCCATCAGAATCAGGATCTTTCTTTGGCTTTGCCCGTTTTGTCATATTTTTGATATTGAGTTTTTCAAAAACAATTACGTCTGCCATGGACAGGAGTTTGTTGGCGGTTTTATGGAGAAAGTCATTACGTTGGCACTTTATTCTGTAATGACATTTCCTAATAGCTTTCAACAATCTCAAATACTTTTTTGTTCTTTTAGTGGTCTTTGACAATTTCTTTTGCAATTTGGCAAACCGCTTTTCATTGGCTCTAAAGCTCTTTGGTGGTTTAACTGAATTACCGTCAGAGTCATAATAGAAATCGTTTAAACCAAGATCTATCCCAAGGAAAGTTGTTGGATTCTGCTTAATCTCTACTTCAAGGTTATTTTCAAAGGAGAAGCAGACAAACCATTTTCCAGCTTCCTTGGAAACAATCAGAGTTTTGACTTTTCCAGTTTCAGGTATCTCTCTATGATATCTTACTTTAACATTTCCAATTTTGGAAATCTTTAGAACGCCGTCAATTGGACGGTTTTGAAACTGAGGATATGTAATGCTATCCCAATCTTTGAACTTTTTGAACTTTGGAAAACCAACTGCCTCACCGCCTTTTTTCACTCTTTCGAAAAAGGATTGGTAAGCAAGGTCTAACCGAACGAGGACATTCTGAAGCACTTGAGAGTGAATAGATGCAAACCAAGGTCGTTCTTCTTTTAGGAGAACAAGTTCATTTATCTGTTCATAGCGACTAATCGAAACACCATGATTTTCATAAAGCCAGATCCTGTCAGCCAAAGCCCAGTTGTACAAGTACCGACACATCGAAAACTGATTCTCAAGGCGGGTAATCTGAGCTTTGGTCGGATAAATTCTGTACTTATGAGTTATTATCATTTTGCTTCCTCATCTAATTGACTTTTTACACCTATGAGTGTACCATATTTTATATTTAGTGTCAAAAAAAAAATAAGAAATATATAGGAGGTTTTGCAATTGAAATTACACACTCATAGCCATTGTGTCTATAGGTTGACATATCATTTGGTGTTGGTTAGCAAATACAGACACAAATGTTTTACAAATGAGTTGCTTGAATATGCTGAAAGTATCTGCAAAAGGACATGTGAAAAATGGGATATCGAATTGCTTGAATTTGGTGGAGAGTCTGATCACGTACATCTGTTATTTTCAGCTTATCCAAAACTAGATTTAAGCAAGTTCATCAACAACCTGAAGACTGTCTCGTCAAGAATGATTAGGAAAAATTTTCCTGAACACTTGAAAGAGTTCTACCACAAGCCGGTTCTGTGGACACGGGCATACTGTCTACTATCAACAGGAGGCGCAACAATTGAAATCATTGAAAAGTACATACAAAACCAGGGAAAAAAATAGTCAAATAAATGCCTATACATCCCCTACCAAATTAGAAATTATGTAAGGGGTGTTCCGGCATGACAGATAAAGTTCCAGCCCTCGGTCATAGGATCTATCCGAGGCGAGTTTTTTGATATCCGAATCTGTGATTCACATAGTCTTCCTCCCTGAGTCTTGCCAACAAAAAACAGCCGAAATCATATCCAAATGACTGAAATATATATCACATCAATGGCCATAAGAATATGGAAAGCCACCTTTTTCAGCAACATTGTTTAAGAAATAATTGTATTTTTTAACTTGAAATAAATGATAATTGGAGTAGTTTGTTTTGAGTAACAAAGGGAGAAGTGCCTCCCTGGTTCGGGATACTTTGGTTCTTTTCCGGGGTTTGGGATGGAAAATGGATGTTTTGTTTTTCATTTCCTTTGGTCAATGCAAAGTCAACGGAATACATATTTTTTAATTTTTCCCTAAACCCATGTCAATATTGCAATAAATAGAAAGACAACCCGACCCGTTATACTGTCGCAAAAGAAACTCAGGCAAAGAAAGCCTCACTGTCAAAAGGATAAAACAAAACAATATGAATTCAGCAGGACATAATAAATTAATATCCTTCATCTGGTCAATTGCCGATGATTGCTTGAGAGATGTATATGTACGGGGAAAATACCGGGACGTCATCCTACCCATGGTGGTGTTGAGAAGACTTGATGCCCTGCTGGAACCGAGCAAAGATAAAGTCATGGAAGAGCTCACCTTTCAACGGGATGAAGCGGGTTTCACAGAGTGGGACGAAGCCGGTCTGAGGGATGCCAGCGGTTATGTATTTTACAACACCAGTGAATGGACCCTGCAAAGGCTTCGTGATACAGCCACCAACAATCAGCAGATACTTCAGGCCAATGTTGAAGATTACCTGAACGGCTTCAGCGCCAACGTAAAAGAGATCATCGAAAAGTTCAAACTTAAACGGCAGATCAGGCACATGGCCTCAAAAGACGTGCTGTTGAATGTGCTGGAAAAGTTCACCTCGCCTTACACCAACCTCACCCCGTTTGACAAGGATGACCCGGAGGGCAGAAAAATGCCCGGGCTCACCAATCTTGGCATGGGCTATGTATTTGAGGAACTGATCCGAAAATTCAACGAAGAGAACAACGAAGAGGCCGGGGAGCACTTTACTCCCCGTGAGGTCATCGACCTGATGACCCATATCATTTTTGAGCCGGTTAAAGACAGGTTGCCCCCGGTGATGCAGATTTACGATCCGGCCTGCGGTTCCGGCGGTATGCTCACCGAGGCGCAAAACTTTATTAAGGATGAATCAGGGGGAATACAGGCCAGGGGCGATGTTTATCTCTACGGCAAGGAGATCAACGACGAAACCTACGCCATCTGTAAATCGGATATGATGATTAAGGGCAATGACCCGAAAAATATCCGTGTGGGCTCCACCCTTTCAACCGATGAATTTGCTGGCACTCGCTTTGACTTCATGCTCTCCAATCCGCCCTATGGTAAATCCTGGAGCACCGAGGTGAAGTACATCAAAGACGGCAAAAACATCATTGATCCCCGTTTTGAAGTACCCCTCAAAGACTATTGGGGCGATATTGTCGATTCTGAAGCCACCCCCCGCTCATCCGACGGTCAGCTTTTATTCCTCATGGAAATGGTCGATAAAATGAAGCCCCTCAGCCAGAACCCGCTGGGCTCTCGCATTGCCTCGGTCCATAACGGCTCCAGCCTGTTCACCGGTGATGCCGGTGGTGGTGAAAGCAATATCAGGCGATATATCATTGAAAATGACATGCTTGAGGCCATCATTCAGCTGCCAAATAACCTTTTTTATAACACGGGTATCACCACCTATATCTGGGTGTTGAGCAATAACAAAGAGGCCCGCCGCAGGGGCAAGGTGCAGCTTATCGATGCCTCGGGCACCTTCAGCAAACTGCGTAAAAACCTGGGCAATAAGAACTGCGAATTCAGACCAAAACATATCCAGGCCATACAGGATGCCTGCAATGCGTTTGCCGAAGTTGAAAAAGAGGGGGATGCAGGTCTGGCTGTCAAAATTTTTGACAACACTGACTTTGGCTACTTTAAAGTCTCCATTGAACGTCCGAGCCGCATCAAAGCCCGATTTACCCATGAGGCCGTGGCCCGGCTGCGGTTTGATAAAACTTTAAAAGAACCCATGGAGTGGGCCTATAAAACCTATGGAAAACGCATATACAGCGAATTGCCGGACCTTGAAAAAGATATCCTGCACTGGTGTGAAAAAAACGAAATAGATCTGAACGCCAAAAAGCGAAAAGCCCTCTGTTCTCCGATCAACTGGGAAAAACACCGCACCCTGATGCACCACGCCCGGGCATTGCATCAGACCATTGGCGGCGCTGAACACAAGGATTTCAACCTGTTTAAAAAAAAGGTGGAAAAGGAGCTGAAAGAGCTGAAAATTAAACTCTCAGCCTCTGAGAAAAATGCCATCTACGGGACCATTACCTGCTACGACGAAAGCGCTGAAAAAGTGGAAAAGAAACGGCAGAAACTTACCGGGGATAAGCTTGACAAACTGCTGCATCGCCTGGGCTGCGCTGTCCAGCAACTGTCGGACTTTGGCTATTATCCCAGCGGCAAAAAAGATGAATATATTATTTTCGAGGGTGACAGCAACCTGCGCGACAGTGAACATGTTCCGATTAAAGAATCTATCCATGACTATTTTTTAAGGGAGGTCAGACCCCATGTGGAAGAGGCATGGATTGATCTTGAAAAAACCAAGATTGGTTATGAAATCAGTTTTAACAAATACTTTTACCAGCACAAGCCTTTGAGATCTATTGAAGAAGTCCGTGACGATATTCTGGCGTTGGAAAAAGAAAATGAGGGGTTGATCATGGATATTCTGGGGGTGGCCAATTGAAGATGGTACCATTACAGCGTTACCCGGCCTATAAAGACTCCGGGGTGGAATGGATCGGAGACATTCCTGAAGGGTGGGAAGTCACTCGTTTAGGCACAAGGTTTCAAGAACGAAAAAGCAAAGTTTCTGATAAAGATTATGCTCCACTTTCTGTTACTAAAAATGGAGTATTATCCCAACTAATGAGTGCGGCTAAAACAAATGACGGTGATAATCGTAAACTTGTCAAACAAGGTGATTTCGTAATTAATAGTCGATCCGATAGGAAGGGCTCCAGTGGCATTTCTTTTCATGATGGATCTGTTTCTCTTATAAATATTGTCATAGAACCAAAGGCAATACATCCTATTTATTGTGATTATTTATTAAAAGGACATGCATTCATAGAAGAATTTTATCGTATTGGACATGGTATTGTTGCAGACCTCTGGACTACTCGTTACGATGAAATGAAAAATATTAAAATTTTCGTTCCTTCTCTCCCTGAACAAACCGCCATTGCCAATTTCCTGGATGAAAAATGCAGTAAAATCGACAGGGCCGTGGGGCAAAAAGAGAAACTTGTGGAGTTGTTAAAAGAGCGCAAGCAGATCGTGATTCAAAATGCCGTCACCAAAGGTCTGAACCCCAACGCAAAAATGAAAGACTCCGGGGTGGAGTGGATTGGAAATATACCGGATCATTGGGAAGTACGAAGAAGTAAATACATATTTGCGCAACGTAAAGAACTTGCGAGGAAAAATGATGTACAACTGTCAGCTACACAAGCTTATGGTGTCATTCCTCAAAAAGATTATGAAAAAAAAATTGGAAGGAGAGTAGTAAAAATTCAATTCCACTTAGATAAAAGAAAGCATGTGGAAATGGATGATTTCGTAATAAGCATGAGAAGTTTCCAAGGGGGATTAGAAAGAGCATGGTCTACAGGGTGTATTCGTTCATCGTATATAATCCTTTGTCCTTTGAAAAAAATTAGCACAGATTATTACAGTTATCTTTTTAAATCATCCAGATATATTGCCGCACTACAGACAACTGCTAATTTTATACGCGACGGCCAGGACTTAAATTTCGGAAATTTTACAATGGTTGACTTGCCCATAGTGGCATTGGAAGAACAACGGGAAATAGCAGGATATATCAATAGTCAATCTTCCAAGATTGAAACCGCCATAACCCTCCAACAAAAACAAATAGAAAAATTAAAAGAATACAAAGCCACACTAATCAACAGCGCCGTAACCGGCAAGATCAAGGTGGTGCAATAGGAATGATTGGGAATAAAACAGCGGATCACGTATTGTAAAGACGCAAAATTTTGCGTCTCTATAGGGGCAGGGGGGATATTATAAATAATGGATACACAAAAATACAAAAACAAATATCGTATAGCATCCGCCCGTTTACAAAATTGGAATTATGGGTGGAATGCGGCATATTTTGTCACCATTTGTACAAAGGGTCGGTTGTGTTATTTGGGTAATATTGTAGAGACGCAAAATATTGCGTCTCTAGGGCGGGGGCAGCCTGAAATGCAATTATCTAAAATAGGACGATTGGCCTATGATTGTTGGTTTCA
>Ga0208900_1001785_pt1 | contig 10782 bp, 8 predicted proteins | sample AntAceMetag02UKK_FD_184763 | JGI IMG/M metagenome (GOLD analysis project Ga0208900, IMG submission 184763) | Saline lake microbial communities from Ace Lake, Antarctica - Antarctic Ace Lake Metagenome 02UKK (SPAdes) (version 2) | ecosystem: Environmental > Aquatic > Non-marine Saline and Alkaline... | reverse complement strand
ATTGTTGATGATAAAAGTACCGACAATACCATTGAAGTGGCGAAAAAGATTGGCATCAAGCACATCATTGTTCACGACGAAAACATGGGTTATGGTGGCAACCAAAAATCCTGCTACAAAAAAGCCCTGGAACTTAAAGCCGACATAGTGGTGATGTTGCACCCCGATTACCAATACACACCTTCATTGATCCAACCCATGGCAAGCATTATTGCCAACGATGTTTTTCCGGTGGTGCTGGCTTCAAGGATTCTTGGCAAGGGTGCCCTGAAAGGCGGGATGCCGTATTATAAATATGTGGCCAACCGCTTTTTAACCTTCACGCAAAATATTCTTATTGGGCAAAAACTCTCAGAATACCACACTGGCTACCGTGCCTTTTCATCTGATGTTTTGCAAATCATAGGGTTCGAGAATAATTCTGATGATTTCGTTTTTGATAACCAGATGCTTTCGCAGATTTTTATGGCTGGCTACGAAATTGGTGAGGTGACCTGCCCGACCAAATATTTCGAAGAGGCTTCATCCATCAATTTCCAACGTAGTGCTAAATATGGGATCGGTGTATTGGTGACCTCCTTCAGACATTTCCTTCATAAACGAAATATCATGAAATCGGAGCTGTACTAGGGGAAGTTTGGAGTTTCAGTGTTCGGCGTTTAGCATTAATTGACGTTTGTATGTCCTTCGGACGATACAAAGTCAAGGCTTGGGCTTAGTTACAATTTTGTTGGTAATGCACTATTCCCCCTATACACCCTATTCCCCATATAAACCTTCTTTTACCCATCTCCTCACCTTCCTACTCATTCTCCACCATATAAATGGCATTCAGTAGTATCATGCTATCGAGGGAAATGTTTTTGTCCAATGCCTGGTTTCTTGTGCTTAGGAGCCAATCAGGTGAAGCCTTGATGGCAGAAACGTAACCATTGATTTTTTCTTCACGTTTCTTTAGTTGGGCCAAATATTCATCGAGGTTATTCAAAGCATAGGTCGCCGATTCATCAAAACCCCAGGGAAATTTGGGCAGGTTGGCGTCAGTAGTCATCAGAATGATGATATCTGTTTTCATGATTTTGCTAAAATAATCGACTTCGGAAACCATGCCCGGACCTTCGCCGTCCGGTGTGTGGATTTCACGGTTATAGAACCAAAATTCACCATTGTTAAACGCATGTTTCAAAATCCCCTTGCCATAAAGGCCCCAGAAAAATGAATCGGAAATAACGATGGCCTTTGGTTTTACCTTTCCTGTCTCATTATAGCTAATGTCAGCATTGGCCATCGGCTGGTTTCGGATATCAAACAACAAGTTCATCCCGTCCTCAATGTCGCGGTCGGGATCAATCAGGTTTTTCGAGATTTGGATTTGTCCGATGTTAACATCCGGAAGATCAATATTTCTTTTCTCTTCGATATAGGAAAGCAATGAATCGATGACCAGGTTCATGGCATAGCGGCTCCAATGAATACCCGTTTTTGGATAAAGCGGATAATCGGATTTTTCTTTCTGATCAACAAACCATGTATTGAAATCAATAAGTTGAAGCTGATCTTCTTTGGCAAGATCAAGGAAAGCTTCGAGGTTGGTTCTTGATTTTTCGCTTTTCAAATGCTCGGGAATATATTCAGGATAAAAGGTGGACTTTCCTGGAGCAATCACCACCAACAATTCTTTGTTGAGGGACTCAAGTGTATCCTGCAGGAATTTGATCCGGTTTACTTTTGCTTGCATTGCCGAGTCGCCAATAAAATCGCGACCATAATAAGCTTTGATGTAATTTTCCTCGTACAAGTAGTTATCTTTTCCAATGACCACACTGTGGGCGTTGGTTGCATCGAAGAGCGAAAATTCAATTTGGTTGTGCAGTTTCACAAACCAGTTTCTAAAGCCAAATTCCTGGTTCAGGTATTTTTCGCTTGATTCCTGGAAACTTTCGTCAATCCAACTATCAATGGATCGTGTTGGCCTTTTTTCAAGTTCCACAGCGCCCAACAATGGTTTCACCTCAACAATTTTCGCGAATTGCTGAAACATGGGAAGGAACAAGCCAATCATCATTATGATGAATAGTATAAAAGTGATTTTATTTTCGCGTGTGTTTTGCATTAATTAATTATGAACAGGCTTAAGCTTAGTTTTTGTTTTTTAATTTAATATTATCATCTTTTGATTTGTTGATCCTCAACTCTTTTGCATTTTTGCCAGCCAGATTTTAAATGGCTCGGCTTTAGGAGAAGGAATTGATTGAATTAGACGCAATAATTGTTCTGTGCCTGCAACATCAGTTAGCCGCATTTTGCCATCGTTTGCTAATAATTTCAAACGGCTACAATTTTTAGCCACTTCACTTCCTTCCTTTTTTAACCTCGTTTTTAGAACGCATCAATATTTTCTTGGGTTTTCGCTTTCAGTCAGAACTCCAATAACATCTATGACAGAAAAATACCACTTTTCCTGCTCATCGTTCCAATAAACCCGGACCCGTTGGTCTTGAAATAGTTTTATTGCATTTTCTTTTGTCATTATTACATTCTTTTGATGACTTGAAAGATGTTCAATGTTCTTTCAAAATAGCACATGAAAGTATAAATTTGACAATCTATGTCCCCCTCCCCAGCAACTTTTCGCAATACTCTACAACCCCAATTTTTCCTATAAAACCTATTCCCCTTCTTCCCACATTTTATCATTCCTTGTCTGCCGAAGCCTTAGCGTAAGTGGAGCATCATTTTATCATTTAATCATTTTATCATTCAATCATTCTATCATTTAATCATTTCCCCACTAAAACCTAAAATAAATAAACGGGTTAAAACCCGATGTGGTAATGGATGCCAGTGCTAAAGCAAAAAGCATAGCACAAATCACCATCATTATTACCTTACCCTTTATTTTGTAATCCGTGTAAAAAATCAAATCCTGAAGCCGCAGTCCCCATTTTGAAACGGTAACAAATGAAAAGAATGTTGCAAGGATCAGAATAAAGAAAAACTGGTAATTTCCGGGCAATATCCACGTTTTAAAATCAAATGCAAAAAGCCGCTGATAATAAAGCATTGCTGTATCGAAATCTTCAATCCTGAATACTACCCAGCCCATCATAACAACAAAAAAAGTAAATATCATTGCCGGCCATTTACCGATTTTCTCAAGTACTTTTAAAAGGAACAGTCTGTCGAGAATAAGAAAGAGGCCATGGAACCCTCCCCAGATTACAAAGTTCCACGAAGCCCCATGCCAGAGCCCTGAAACCAGGAAAACAAACCAGAGGTTGAAGTATAATCGTCGCCGGGTTTTTACCCTGCTGCCGCCGAGCGGAATGTAAAGGTAATCGCGCATCCAGGCACCCAGGGTGATGTGCCAGCGCCGCCAGAATTCGGTGATACTTTGTGAAACGTATGGATCATTAAAGTTTTCAGGAAACTTAAAACCGATCATCCTGCCAATCCCAATGGCCATATCCGAATATCCTGAAAAGTCGAAATAAATCTGGAATGTGTAAGCAAGGATCCCAAGCCAGGCTGTTGTCGAGTCGATGCTTGCAACATCAAGAGCCATAATCCGGTCTGCCTCGGCACCCAACACATTGGCAATTAACACCTTTTTCGACAATCCAATAATAAAGCGGTAAAAGCCCAGCAGCCTGTCGTCGTTGGTTTCCTTTCGATGTGTAATTTGATCGGCAATCCAGTTGAAACGCACAATTGGCCCGGCAATCATCTGCGGGAACATCATGATGTAGAGGATGTAATCGCTGAGTTTCTTGAGTGGCTTGTGTACGTTTCTATAAACATCCACCGAGTAGGTTAAAGATTGGAAAGTAAAAAACGAAATCCCAATGGGCAGCACTATTTTCGTCCATTCAATAGAACTTCCAATATTTAGCTGTAGGATGATTTCGTTAACGTTTTCAATAAAGAAATTGGCATATTTAAAATAACCGAGAAGGCCCAGGTTAAGGAAAACTGACAGGGCCATGAGTGTTCGTTTAACGCTCCTGTCACCTTCAAGGGACATCCATTTAACAATGTAAAAGTTGAGTGCGGTAGAACCTACTACTGCGAATACAAACAGCGGCGCTCCCCAGGCATAAAAGAAAATACTGAAAGCCAGAATGACATAGTTTTTGAGTTTCACCGGAGCGAGATAGTACACCAACAGAAAAGCCGGTAAAAAATACAGAAGGAATACTACACTACTAAAAACCATATCCTGATTTGATTGAGCCGGCAAAAATAACCAAAGTGATTAAAAGTGAGAGAAAAATGTTTCGGGAAGTGGACGAGTGACGGAAGATGGATGACGGATGACAGGTGACGGATTTCGGATGAAAGGGATGCCAGCCCTGAAAGGGATAGCGGCCCTGATTGGGAAGATTACCTTTTTTAGGGTTTCCCTACCTCGATAGCAAGGCGGTCATCCTCTCTTTTTGGTCAGGACTTTAAGCCCTTCATGTATTGTCAAAGCTGCGAATTGAAGACTGTAAACTGCGAACTGAAGACTGCAAACTGAAGACTGCAAACTGAAGACTGCCTACTGAAGACTGCCTACTGAAGACTGCCTACTGAAGACTGCCTACTGAAGACTGCCTACTGAAGACTGCCTACTGAAGACTGCCTACTGTTAACTTCAGAATGTGAACTTCCTTACCTCGAAAAAACGTTGTACTTAAAAACACAATAAATCGCCCTCATGCCATCCTGCCAATTGATCTTTTTGCCTTCGTCGTAAGTGCGGCCATAGTATGAAATACCCACCTCATAAATGCGGATCTTGGGAACGCGGGATATCTTAGCGGTAACTTCAGGTTCAAAGCCAAAGCGGTTTTCTTGAAGTTTGATGTTTTTGATGATGTCGGACCGGAAAAGTTTGTAACAGGTTTCCATGTCGGTAAGGTTGAGGTTGGTAAACATGTTCGAGAGAAAGGTAAGGAATTTGTTCCCGATGGAGTGCCAGAAAAACAATATTCGGTGCGGCTGCTGTCCCATGAAACGCGAACCATACACTACATCGGCATTGGCTTCGGCGGCAGGTTTTAGCAAGAGGTTGAATTCACGTGGGTCGTACTCCAGGTCGGCATCCTGAATGATGAGATAATCGCCTTTTGCTTCCTTAATGCCCCGGTGAATGGCAGCACCTTTTCCCATGTTGTGTGGCTGGCTGACCAAGCTGATCTTTTCCTGCTGATGGCTTTGAATGAACTCCTTAACAATCTCTTTGGTCTGATCAGAAGAGGCATCATCAACAATCAGTATTTCTTTTTCGAAATTGTAGTCCAACTTCACTGCAAGTACTTTTTCGAGGATAATTGCAATGAACTTTTCCTCATTGTAGGCCGGGATGATGATGCTTAGGAGGTTTCGCTTCACGTAGCTTTCATTATTTGTAATTGCCAATTCAAGCAATTAATTAATCTTTATGATTTCAATTTCATCGATACCTTCAAAATCAACAATGTTTGCAGTCGCAATTATTTTTAGGCCATTCGCTAACATTATTGATACAATTTCAATGTCATAAACCCTGTTACCTCTTGGATTATATTTTTTAATTAGGCTCTCAAACTTAATTAAACTATTGTCGCACGGTGTAAGAATAGTGAAATTTGCTTTAATATCTTCGTAGAAACCAAGTGTTTTTGATAAATTAAAATTGAGTTTGGAGCACACCGAAAAGAATTCAGAAATATTCTTCGTAGAAATATACACCTTGTCCTGCGTATTTTCAAAAAACTCGATTGACTTTTTGTGATATTTTGAAGATTTATCAAATGCGTATAATAGAATATTTGTGTCGAGTAGGATTTTACTCATAAGCCAGATCTCTTATGTTAACATTATCCAACTGTTTATCGGAATTCACAGCTCCAAGATAATTCCACTTGCGTTTTTTCTTCTCCTTTTGCTTTGGTATTTCAATAATGGAAATAATGACATCCTTACCGATTAGATTACCAATATCGATAAGCTGTATGATGTTACTCTCTAACTTTGTTTGAAATGTGTAAGTATTCATTAAAGTAGTTTTTTGCAAAGTTACAAATTTTCTACTCCTGAAAATAAACCCGTTTCACCCGTTTCGAAATACCTGTGAGTACTTCATACGGAATTGTATCCATTTCTTCAGCAAGCTGATAAATGTTTCTTTCTTTGCCAAATATAATCACCTCATCACCTTCGTTTACATTTAGGCCTGTGATATCAATCATACACATGTCCATACATACATTGCCTATTACCGGAGCTAGTTTTCCGTCAATCAGCAGGTGACCTTTGCCATTACCCAATCGTCTGCTTAATCCATCAGCATAACCAATGGCGATGGTAGCAAGTTTCATGTCATGCCCGGCTTTGCCCGATCTGCCATAACCTATGGTGTTTCCCTTTTCAATTATTTTTATCTGTGAAATGGTCGATTTCATTGTACTCACATTTTCGAGTAGGTGCTGGTCTTTTTCATCAGGTGAGATGCCATACATACCGATACCAAGCCGCACCATATCAAATTGTGCATGCGGCAAAGCAGTGATGCCGGCTGTGTTGAGGACATGTCGTAAAATTTTATAGTCAAAATGCCGGGTTATTGTATCATTGATGCTTGTGAACCTGGTGATTTGGTTTTCGCTGAATTGTTTTTGTGCAGGGTCATCGCTGGCAGCCAGGTGTGTGAATATACTCTGGACATACAACCTGGTATTGGCCTTGATTTTTTCAATCAATACATCAATATCCTTTTCTTCAAAGCCAAGCCGGTGCATTCCGGTATCAATTTTCAGGTGTAGTTTTACTGGTTTGTTGCGGGGGATGATGTTCCGCCGGATAGCTTTTTCAAGCATTTTGAGTACCCTGAAATTGTAAATCTCAGGTTCAAGATTGTGGGCAATAATACCATCAAAACTCTCCTCATCAGGGTTCATCACCATTATGGGAAGGGTAATGCCGGCTTTGCGCAATTCGATGCCTTCATCGGCGTAGGCCACAGCAAGGTAATCAACCTTATGAAATTGTAGTGTATTGGCAATTTCAAAGCTTCCATTGCCATAGGAACTGGCTTTGACCATGGCCATCAATTTTGTTTCAGGCTTGATCTTCGATCGGTAGTAATTTAGGTTATTAACGAGGGCGTTGAGGTTGATTTCAAATACTGTTTCATGGGCTTTTTGTTGCAGGGCCTTCCCAATGTGCTCAAACTCAAATACACGTGCACCTTTCAAAAGGATGGCTTCATTTTGAAAACCCGTAAACGAAAATGCCCTCAGGAATTCATCAGTGGATTTATAAAATTTCTTTTCGAGCTTGAATTGTTCAGCTTGTTTCGAAATGGCAGGGCCAATGCCTATCAGCCTTTTGATATCCTTCTGTTCAATCAACTCCGAAATTTTACCATAAAGGTAAACGTCACTTTTGCCACTTTGGAGGATGTCCGAGAGGATCAGTGTCTTGTTCTTCTGCTGGGTTTGCTGATTAAGGAAGTCGAGGGCAATAGCCAGTGAATTGATATCAGAATTATAACTGTCGTTGATTACTGTGCAATTATTGATGCCTTCTTTTAATTCCAGCCGCATGGCAATGGGGCTGAGAGTTAGCATCCTGTCGGCGATTATGCCCTGGCCGTATCCGAGGTAGAGCATCGTAGCCCAACAATGTATGGCATTTTCTATGGAAGCCTCATCAATAAATGGGATGATGATCGAAATTTGTTTTTCACGATAAAGTGCTTCAATCACAGACTGGTCTTTTCCTGATTTGGTGATCGCTTTTATACGCAAGTCAGCCTCTTGTTTTCTGCTCCATCTAAAAGGTTTTCTGCCATCAAGTATTTGCGACTTGATGATCACTTCCTGGATTTTGGCATAATCGGAACAATAAATCAGGGTTTCAACTTTTGTAAAAAGTTTCAATTTCTCCCCAATTTTTTGAATCTTATTGATAAAGTTTTCATTGTGGGCTTCGCCGATATTGGTAAAAATACCGATGTTTGGTTGAATGATCTGTTGCAGCCTGTTCATCTCTTCAAGCTCAGAAATGCCCGCTTCAAAGATGGCAATTTCATAGTCCTTGTCCATTTGCCAAACTGACAGAGGAACACCAATTTGCGAATTGTAGCTTTTTGGGCTCCTAATTACCCGTTGATCTACCGATAGCAGTTGGTACAACCACTCCTTCACGATAGTTTTGCCATTGCTGCCTGTAATGCCTATTACAGGAATATTGAACTTTTCGCGGTAGGCAGTAGCAAGCAAGTGTAATGCAACAAGTGTTTTATCGACGAGAATGAAATTAGCATCCGGGAAACCGGAAATATCTATTTCGGGGTTTGAAACTACAAAGTTTCTCAGGCCTTTTTGATATAGTTCATCCACATACCGATGTCCATCATTGCGTTTACTTTTCAGGGCAAAAAACAAGGTGTTATCAACTTTAAATAGGCGTCGGCTATCGATGAGGATGTCATTGATTAAAGCATCAGCTTTCATGCCCGACATTAGTTCACCTTTAACTATTTCATTAATCTCTGAAATTCTGAACCTGTAATTGGACATGATTGGATGTTAGTTTGCTACTTGGTGAAATGGCTGCTTGCTCCATTTTCAGCTAAACAACGTGGTTTCCGTTGTCATAGCGGGAACTCTCCTTTTCATTTGATTGAAGGGGATTGGCGTTCATCTCATCATAATCGGTACGGTTTCTAAAAATATCACATGCAAGGTAAATTGCTGAACGCATTGAGCTGGCGTCAGCTTCGTCCTTGCCGGCTATATCAAAAGCAGTACCGTGGGCAGGTGAAGTACGTATTATGGGTAAACCTGCGGTATAATTCACGCCACTTTCGAAAGCCAAAGTTTTAAAGGGGACCATTCCCTGGTCATGATAAATTGCCAAAATGCCATCAAATTGCTTGTAGTTGGGCGTGCCAAAAAAACCATCGGCAGGGTAGGGGCCATACACCAACATATTATCTTTCTGCGCTTGATTGATAACGGGTATAAGTATTTCCTGTTCTTCAGATCCTAACAGGCCATTGTCGCCGGCATGTGGGTTCAGTCCAAGTACGGCAATTTTTGGTTTTTGAATGGCAAAATCACGCCTGAGCGATTCATGCATAATTTTTATTTTCCGCATCACCAGGTCTTCATTTAAGGCAGCGGATACTTCCTTGATTGGGATATGGCCTGTGATAACGCCAATCCTCAGTTCGTCACTCACCATCAACATCAGGTAGTCATTTACTTCATACCTATCAGCAAAAAATTCGGTGTGGCCCGGAAAGTTAAATTCTTTCGATTGGATATTTTTCTTGTTGATGGGGGCGGTAACGATGGCATCAATTTCACCATGATCCAGTGAACTGAGGGCTGCTTTGAGGGCCAGATGTGCCATTTCGCCGGCAATTGGGGTTAAGGTGCCCAAGTCTATCTTCACTTCCCTGTCGTAAATATTCACAATATTCGGACGCTTGGGGTTTGCCGTGTCAACCCTTTTTATCAGGTTAAAATTGAAATCCTGAAGATTAAGTGTTTTCCTGTGGTAGGAAGCAACTTTTGAAATACCAAATACTACTGGGGTAATCAGGTCGATGATCTGGTTATCGATGAGCGATTTGATAATGATTTCGTATCCAATTCCATTGATGTCACCATGGGTAATTCCAATCCTCACTTGTGTGTCATCCTTTGCGCGGTTTATATCACTGGCCATACTGTTATTTTTTTTGCAAAGATAAACGAATTCGATGGAAGTAAAGTGCGTGGGGAAGGAAACATATTTTGGAAGACGGGTGATGGGTGATGGGTGACGGAAGATTGAAGTGTGAAGGGATGCCAGCCTTGCCGGCTAGGCTGGCAAGCCCCGAGGCACGAGGGGATGGCGGCCCTGATTTTTATGATTTCACACTAGGGTTAAGTCATCTATGTTTTGACGCTTGAAAGTGCTCCGCACGTTCCAAGGTCAAGCCTCTGACTTTCAAGCGTTCGCCAGCTGGCGAACCTTGAAACGTCTATTAACAATGCGATAATTCTATATTACGGTAATAATTTCAATTCGTAAATTCGTGGTTTCAATTTGTGAATTCGTGGCCGGCTTTTTTTAGCCACTAATGCACGAATGATTATCGAATGCACTAATTCAATCTTGACTTAATACCAAGGTTTCCCTGCCTCGCCGGCCCGCTTCACTGTAACTCCAGCGAGGCGGGTAAGGCGGGCATCCCCTCCCTTCGGTCAGGGCTTTTCCCAAAGGGATGCCCATGGCAAAACCCTTGATAACGGAAGACCGAAGTTGAGCGAAGTGCCTGTCCCGTTCTGTGGGGAAATCCCGCCATTGTGGGGACGGAAGTTAGGAAGTGAAAGAATATTTTTGTGACAAAAGTGAGTTTGAAGTTTTTAGGCTAGTGTTAAGTCATCCATGTTTTGACGCTTGAAAGTGCTCCGCACGTTCCAAGGTCAATCCTCTGACTTTCAAGCATTCGCCAGCTGGCGAACCTTGAAACGTCTATTAACAATGCGATAATTCTATATTACGGTAATAATTTCAATTCGTGAATTCGTGGCTGGCTTTTTTTAGCCACTAATGCACGAATGATTATCGAATGCACTAATTCAATCTTGACTTTTAAAAATCATTATTTTTTATGGTCAGGTTGATTATAAAAAACTGCTTATCTGCTTTAGTCCTGTAAGATCATGATTTTTCGCCGGAAACACAGATGGTTCAACGGTTTGATCTGTTTTTACAGCAACGTATTGTAAGGCTCTGAATTACAGAATTATATCAAAA
>Ga0208900_1001784_pt1 | contig 10789 bp, 8 predicted proteins | sample AntAceMetag02UKK_FD_184763 | JGI IMG/M metagenome (GOLD analysis project Ga0208900, IMG submission 184763) | Saline lake microbial communities from Ace Lake, Antarctica - Antarctic Ace Lake Metagenome 02UKK (SPAdes) (version 2) | ecosystem: Environmental > Aquatic > Non-marine Saline and Alkaline... | reverse complement strand
CTTTCCAATAAATAGCACATGGGTCCCGAATTCCTGAATCTCTTCCACTTCGCATTCATACCAGGCAATCACTTTATCCAGGACAATGGGTGCACCGGTCTTACCAATCTTGTAATCTACCTTATCAAATTTATTAATATCCCTTCCACTCTTAAATCCCCAGGGACCAATAAAATCCAGCGTTACATCCTGTTGAATAGCTGACACAGCAAACACCCTACTTTTTTTAATGTATTCGGTGGTAAGGTTGTTCTTATGCGTTGCCACTGCCATACGGGGTGGATCAGCCGTAATTTGGAAAACTGTATTTGATATATGGCCATTCAGTTTATCGCCATCTCTTGAAGTGAGAATGTAAAGGCCGTAGGTTAGTTTAAAGAAAGCTTCGTAGTTCATTTTGTTTTGTATTTGTTTGAAAAAGTAAAATTAACATTAATGCCAGAACCTCTAACTACCCTTTACTATTTAAATTCCCTCTAACAAGCAAACTGAAAACTGAATGATTACTTTTGCACAAATAAGTAATTGCATGTTATGGAATTAGATACAAATATCGAACAATTCTGCAAGGAAGTAAAACTAAGTTTTGAAAGTGGGCTATTGATAAAAATCACCCTCAGCAAACCCGCATCCAAAACATCTGACCTGAAAAATATGTTCATCCGACCAGTTGATATCAAGGATGAAAAACTGTTAAATATCACCTACAGACTCGTTACCAAAGACATCACAAAAAACCTGGCTATTTCAGAAAGTAACAACCTGTTGTCGGACTTGCTGCCTAAAACATTTCTTCATGCAACGCTTTTTACCCAGACTAATGATTTTAGGTTGGTGTTCAATAAAAAACGTAAATCAACCCTATTGACACAAAAGCCCAGTTTATCGCTATTGCAGGAATTTAAGCACGACCGGATAAAATCGAGGCTGATCGATCCCGAAAACAATATCTACCTTCAAAAACTTGGTGTGACTGATGAAAATGGAAAGGTATTCCCCGGAATGAGCGACAAGTACCGACAAATAAACAGGTATATTGAAATCGTTAATGGATCGCTTACTGAAAAACCTGGTGGTGATACCTTTAAAGTTGTTGATATGGGCTCAGGAAAAGGCTACCTCACATTTGCGCTTTACGACCATTTAAAAAGCAACCTTCAATTAAATGTGGAAATGACCGGTGTGGAAATGAGGCCCGACCTGGTGAAGGTTTGTAACAGCGTTGCTAATGAAGCAAACTTTGAAGGTTTAAAATTTAAGGAAAGTAACATTGCGAACCTCCCTTTGGATGCTGTTGATATGCTTATTGCCTTGCATGCCTGCGATACCGCCACAGATGATGCCATTTTCAAAGGGATTAAAGCCAATGCGAAATACATCATCGTGGCACCATGCTGCCAGAAACAAATAAGAAAACATATGCACCCCGAAAATGAAATGAAACCTGTACTGAAGCATGGCATTTTTTTAGAACGCCAAGCCGAAATGATCACGGATGGGATCAGGGCGCTTATAATGGAAATGCACGGCTATCAATGCACAGTCATCGAATTTATATCCACCGAACACACTCCTAAAAATGTGATGATTATTGGTCGAAAGAGTTCCAAAAAGCCGGATGTAAAGAAAATATCGGAACAAATCCAAAGTATTAAACAATCATTTGGCATCGAATTCCATCAGCTTGAAAAACTTTTGGGGGATTGATTGGTGAAGGGTGAAGGGTGAAAGGTGATTGGTGATCGGTGAATGGTGATCAGTGAAGGGTGATCGGTGAACGGTGATCGGTGAACGGTGATCGGTGATCAGTGAACGGTGAACGGTGATCGGTTCAACAAGCAATTAAAAATCGACCAAGGGTTTAAAGCCCCGACCGAAGGAAAGGGGATTGAAACCCTGATCTTTGAAAGTGATTCTCACATCAGGGCTGCCATCCCATCGTTCCTCAGGGCTTGCATCCCTTGGCAATGGTGATTGGTGATTGGTGATTGGTGATTGGTGATTGGCCATCGGTGATCGGTGATCGGTGAACGGTGATCGGTTCAACAAGCAATTAAAAATCGACCAAGGGTTTAAAGCCCCGACCGAAGGAAAGGGGATGCCCGCCTTGCATCGCTTTCGTATAACATTCAATAATAGTAAAGCCGGCGAGGCAGGGAAACCCTGATCTTTGAAAGTGATTCTCACATCAGGGCTGCCATCCCATTGTTCCTCAGGGCTTGCATCCCTTGGCAATGGTGATCGGTGATTGGTGATCGGTGATCGGTTATCATTGATTAGAAGTCAACTTTCAGCTAATCTTCACAAATCACTTTTCACTGTTCACTGTTCACTAATCACAAAAAGTTTAGTCGCATTCTAAATTGTGAATTGATTCACAAAAAAAAATCAAAACATTCAATTCATCTCAATATTCTTTTTTAATTTAGCGAGATTAAAAAAACATATAATTATGCAAGATATAGATTGGAAAAACCTACCCTTCGGTTACTTCAAAACCGACTACAATGTTCGTTGTTATTATCGCAATGGCAAATGGGGTTTAATTGAAACTTCCTCATCCGAACACATTAATATGCACATGGCTGCTACCTGCCTGCATTATGGCCAGGAGGCCTTTGAAGGCATGAAAGCTTTCCGTGGAAAAGACGGAAAAGTACGTATTTTCAGGTGGGAAGAAAATGCAAAGCGTTTTCAACGCTCTGCCGAAGGCGTGATGATGGCCGAAGTGCCCACCGAACTATTTAAAGAGGCCATTTTTAAAGTCATTAAATTGAATGAAAAATACGTTCCGCCGTATGGCTTAGGCGCCGCACTCTACCTGCGTCCTTTGCTTATTGGCACTGGCCCCGAAGTTGGCGTTAAACCTTCAAGTGAATATATGTTCATGGTATTTGTTGGCCCGGTTGGCCCTTATTTTAAGGAAGGCTTCAAACCTGTTGACATCCAAATTGTGAGCGACTTTCACCGTGCCGCACCTTTGGGAACCGGCCACATTAAAGTTGGTGGAAATTATGCTGCCAGCCTTAAAGCTTTAACACGTGGGCACAAAGAAGGTTTTGCTTCAGTGATTTTCCTTAGCGCAGCCAGCGACAAGTACATTGACGAGGCTGGCCCTGCAAACTTTTTTGGTATCAGGGGCAAAACCTACATCACCCCTGATTCACCTTCAATTTTACCATCAATTACAAACATGAGCCTGAGACAACTTGCCACCGATGCCGGCATGACTGTTGAACTACGTCAAGTGACTGTGGATGAATTAGGTGATTTTGATGAAGTGGGTGCCTGCGGAACTGCTGCTGTAATCTCACCCATCAAGCGCATTGTTGACCGCCGTACTGGAAAGGAATTCAATTATTGCAAGGATGGCGTAGCCGGACCTTACAGCTCAAAATTGTATTACAATCTTCGCGAAATACAAGAAGGTGTTGTTGAGGACATCCACGGATGGAACACGATCGTGGAATAGAAATCTTATTTGAGCTACTTCATAAAACCCTTGAAGGATTTTAAATCCTTCAAGGGTTTTCTTTTTAAATTATTTTTCGTTTTTACAGATGACCGCTAATCGGCTGTGGGATAGGATTTGCTGTTGTTGTGGATTTTCAATTTTCCCCATTTTCTTTTGCGTCTCTTTTAATGGTAAACCGTGTGAGATTTTAAGCATTTATAGGATTTATTCTTACCTGACCACCGATTGCTCTTAATACCTTCATTATTGTCTCAAATTGAGGTTTAGCTCCATCAGATAAGGCTTTATATAAACTTGGTCTGCTTAGTCCTGTTTCTTCCGCAATTTTTGTCATTCCAATTGATTTTGCAATATGACCAATTGCAGTAATTACATCTGCATTATCGCCTTCCTCCAAAACAGTATTAAGATATTCTGTAATCATTTCTTTACTATCTAAATAATCTGCTATATCAAATTTTGAAGTTTCCATATCTTTATTCTTTAAATTTTTTCAGAATTTCTTTTGCCTTCTCAATGTCTTTTTGTTGAGTTGATTTGTCTCCTCCAATTAGGAGAATAATTATTTTTCCATCGGTTTCTTTAAAATAAATTCGATATCCTTTAGCGTAGTTTATTTTTAATTCACGAATTCCATTACCGACGGGTTCGCAATCTCCAAAGTGTCCAATACTTTCAATTCTTTGAATCCGAAACAAGATTTTAGCCTTAGCTCTTAAATCTTTTAGTTTTCTAAGCCATTTATCAAATTCAACTGTTTTCTCAATAAAGTACATTTGTTTGTGTATTCATTTGGATACAAATTTACATAATCTTTTTTATTCTCCAAAGGCATTTCTTGGCAAAAAAGATATTGCTTTTAATTGCCGCACAACTTGCAACTGCCCCACCCTACTTCAAAATATTCCGCTCATAAAGTGCATTTTTCACTTCATCGAAGGTCATGGGTTTTGCCAGGATGGTCTGGTCTTCAAAAAGGAGGTACATCGTTGGGGTGGCAAAAATATCGTAAGCCTGCACTACATCGCCCTGCCACTTTTTCATGTCACCAATATTAATAAATTCCAGTTTGTTGTCTTTGATAAAAGTATCTAAATCTTCTTTGTTATCATCCAGCGAAACGGCAACAATTTCAAGTTTGTCTTTGTTGTTGGGTAAATAGAGTTGCGAAAGCTGTGGGATAATTGTGGTGCAATGGGGACACCATGTGGCCCAAAAAACAAGCAATGTATATTGAGATTCTATTTCAGATAACTTTACCTCATTGCCCTTCATGTCAATTGCAGTAAAATCAGGGGCTTTTTTACCCACAGCAAACTTCTTGAGGCTTTCAACTTTCTTTTCCAGCTCGGCCTTTCGTTCGGTGTTAACACAAGTTTCATCCAGATTGATGTTATCGGCAATGTATGTGATCACCTTTTCGAAACCATAACTCTCGAAACCGCCAATCAGGTAATCCATCGCATATTCATAAATAAGCGGGTTCTCTTTGGTAGCATTCATAATCACAGTAACCGCCTTAATAAATTCAAGTTCCAACTGCTCCTTTGGCATTCGGTTATTTTGGTACAACGAAAGGTACTGTATCAGTTTACCCGAAATTATATTGGTGCGCAGCAGTGAAGTATCACTAAAATTTATGTTATCGAAAAAATGTCCGCGCATATAATTGATGCGGGCCATTTCGGTAAGGGCGGTTGGTGGGTAGGGTGTGAAATCGGCCTTTACGATTTGTGCAACAAACATTCCCTGGTTATCTTCAACAAGCTTGTTCACAAACGCTTCAAACCCTGACCGTAACCCTTCAACTTTAGAATAAACGTCCTCATAAAATGGATCATCCTTGGGGTAATAAGCGACAAGCGGATCGAGCATTTCGTTCTTGTATTCAGTAAGGTTCCGATTGTTAAGGTATTCGAAATAAAGCTGGTTTTCGAGCGATTGTGTAAAAACCAGGCTGTCGATCATAAATTCCAATTCGGTGTGGAAGGCAATACTTTCGTAATTGTAGATAATGTCCATAAACTGATTTTGGCCAAAGCGCAAACGGTACATCCCGCTTTCAAGGTCGGAAGGAAACTGATATTCAAAACTTCCCGAAGTACTAACTGCAATTGAATCGATGGGTTTTTCTTCGTTGCCATAAAAAGGGGAGATGGAAATTTTACCATTTTTAAGTCCATTTATCCGTCCATTGAGTGTGTAATTTTGGGAATTGGAAAGCAATGGAAGAAGCAAAAAAAGTATAATAATCTTTTTCATTTCTGTGATATAAATTTGGGATTTGATTTAAACGAACAATTATAACGAAAATTTTTCAGACAGCAAGGAGGATGCTCGACAAATTGCACAGTTTCGAAAATTTCATTTTTTCATTGACCCTTTAATTCCCCGCCTAGCCGGCGAGGCTGGCCTTAAGGCAAAAAAAACAATTAATTGTTTCATTCTATAGTCCTGTAGGGACGTGATATTTATAGCATATACCAATGACAAACGTCTTTAAGTCCCGTTAGGGACGCTATGATTATTGGATGTCTTTTAAAAAAACAACATCCATCACCAAACCAAAGTACAATCAAATTACCATAAACCTATTTGTATCAAGTCCCTACGGGACTTTGTTATATGAGTATTTCCTGTTTTTAGAAATATTTTGTCCCTAACGGGACAGTATCTCTCGTAACACAGCAATTCAATATTTACTAATATATTTTGAAATGAACAGCCCTACGGAAGGGATGGATTAAATCAGACCTTCGATAGGTATCAAACCTATGAAAACCGCATAATGCAATTTATCGTACACCCGCAAGGAGCAAAACTATTTTGGATACAGGACAAATTCCCACCTGTCAAAAGAATTATCATCGAATCAGGCCAAAACTAAAAATCAATTGTACCTACCTGGTTCATCTTGATAAAATATGACTCGCCAGGATAAAGGCTATCAAGGCTGTGTATCGATTTTGCAGGCCAGTTAATCTTTATTCCGCTAGGCTGGGTAATAATTTCCCAGCTACCTGTTGGTTGAATATTTAACGCTTCAACCGAAATTGGCGAACTTGAAAGTACCGGGATCAGGCTCCAGCCTTGCTGAAGAATGAGATTCCGGTTATACTCCGGGTTTCCGGGAAGCTCCAGGTAATGGTTTTCAGATAATTTGATTTGATACCCTGTATGTGAATTCCAGGAATTCAGCGTATTATTTGGATTTTGCGGTTGAAAATAATCCGGCCCATGTTGTATCATTTCAATGTCATCGAGTATATCACCAAAAATGCTCTCCATGTTTGAATTTTGGGGGATAAGGTATGAGGATAAGCTGTTCCATCCAGCATGAAGAAAGATTTCCTGTTCGCAATTTTCTTTCAAAATTTGCATTACTGCCAGGTCGTCAAAGTAAAAGCCATCTGTATTAAACCTTGAGTCACTGGTCAATGTAAATTTAATAAGTATCATTTCGCCACAAAACTCGCTCAGGTCGATGGTTTCTTCAACCCAATCATCCTGTCTGCAACAATACACAGGTTCTGCATCGTTATTCAGCACAAAATCTGTTTCGGTGTATTTTCCCGGCATGGCTTTCCACCCGGCCCCAAAGTTAGTGGACACCTTACAACTTGCATAATCATTTCCACCATCAAGACGCCATTTTGTATAAAATTTCAGGCTGGCAGCTGCTGCGTTACTAAGATCGATGGTATCAGTTAAGCGGACTTCCGAATAGCCTGAGTTAGGATAATAACCTTGCGGAGAATCGGTGATACTGGTTGGGGCAGAATGAAATGTGTAGATATTGATACCCCAGTTATCACTTTCCCAACGATCCATCGAATTACAACTATCCGAAACCATATTTACTGAAGGCCCAAAGGCTTTTTGAATAGTATCAATAATCATGAAATTCCCACTCTCAACCAGAATAATGTATTTTAATGTTTCGCCAGGGGCAATGCCAGACCTTAAACAATAAGCAATCGAATCGGTTTTTATTTGCAAGGTATCCAATGGCCCTATGGTTATTGCGTCACCAATCGAATTGAAATGATCACCCATCCCCTGTATGCTAACAGTAATCTCAGAACTCATAAGACCTATTTGTTGCAGGTTAAACCGAAGGTATCCTGTTGATTTGGAAAGATTAAAAGGGTGGTTATCATTTAAGAGAAGGTACTCGCCAGCCAGCCAGGCTGCCTCCAGGTTTTGATGCAGGCTTTCGATGCATTGAGGAACAATCCGCTCTATCTCAGGCCAAAAACCATCTTGCTCACCGCCTAATTCCGGTGTAAATGATATGCACTTTGGTTTCGTGCTATGTTCGCCATACATCCAGTCGTTGGCATCACCATTAACCAAATAAATAACTGAACCGACATTACCATACCGATAGTGGGTTTTTGTAGTAAATATTTTGCAGTAAGTCTGACAAAGATCATGGTCAGGCGCATACAAATAGGAAACATAACCCCAGGGATGTAATAATAAATTGCCCCATGTATGGTAATTCAAGGCAATACTAAATTCATGTTGCTCAGAAAATGACTTAACAAGCTGTGTTTCCGGCTCAGAAAAAGCCTCAGGCCCACGGTAAGTTGAACTAGCAGGGTTTGGTGAAGACCCATAATCATCGTGTCCCCATTCGTAACCAAAATTTCGATTATTATCAACTCCGTATATGCCCGTATCGACCAGCCTCCTATTTTTTCGCCACATGCCCCCACCCTCCGGGCTATTAGTTTCATTGTAAAGATAACCATCAGGATTAATGCAGGGAATAAAATACATTTCGGTTTGATCTACAAGCGCTTTTATTTCATCATCATTCTCATAATTCTCGAGCAAATAGTACATATAAAACAGCATCTGTTGCATCGACCCAGGTTCACGTGCATGAATGAGCGCAGTATATAAAACTTCAGGTTCTGATTCGTTTAATTGTGGATTATCAGAAATTTTCGTCCAATAAAGAGGTCGCCCTTCCGCAGTAGTTCCTCCTTCAATCGTATCAATGGGCAATATCAGGTTAGGGTAATTATCAGCCATAAAATCGAGGTGGGCCAACAATTCGGAATAGGTACAAAATCCTCCCATCGTACCGAGTGAAAATCCATCAGGAATATTAAAATCTTTAGATTCACGGGCAGCATTTAAAATTTCATCAATGTTTTTTCCTTCATTTCTGTCCTTATAGTAGCGTTCCATATCATCAATTGAAACCTCATATTTTAAATCGAGGCCTTTAATGATTTCCATTTCGCCAGGATTGAGGCATAATATGCTGTACCCGGTATCGGAGATATAGTCGATCGAAAAACCAGCCATAGCAAGTTGTTCAAGCGCAAAATCTGAATTTTGCACCTTAATCTGTTTGTAAACTGGATTTTGTGCGTGAACAAACCAATGAAGGCAACAAAGAATTATGATTAGAAAGTTTCGTTTCATTATGTATTTGATCTTCGGGCAAACGGCAGAATTACTACAAAGTTAATCAATCTGCAATTTGTGATAAAAAATAATTTAGTGTTTGGATTCTAATGTGGCGAGGGAAGGTGCACCGCTTTGCTAGCCGTTCCTAACGTCAATCAATTTTGCAACAATACTAATAGCAATTTCGTCAGGAGTTTGAGCATTGAATTTAATCCCAATAGGCATATCAACTTTCTCGATTTCCTCGGCGGTAAGGATATTATTCTCGAGATAATAATTTTTGGCATGAGCCACCTTTTTCTGGCTTCCAATCATACCAATGTAGCAATATGGCTTTTTTGCACAAATGGCTGTTAGTTCCTGATCGAACTCATGTTTTGGGGTGGCAATTACAAAATATGTATGCTCATCGGATTCAAAATTATTGATGGCAGTTATGTAATCTTCATTAATTATTTGGTGGCCCTGACCAGAGAAGCTGCTTAAAAATTCTTCACGGGGGTCGATAAGTATTAACGAAAAACCCAGTTGCTTAGCAAAATTAGCCACTGCCGAACCAACATGGCCAACACCAAGAATCACTACTTTTTGCGATGGACAGATAGGCTCAATATAAACATCCACAGTTCCGCCACAGTGCATTTCAACATCGTCCTCAAGATTGAGTGAAAATGATTTCGGACTAGTATGCTTGCACGTTTCAAGGGCTAATTCGATAATCCTTTGCTCAGCCGACCCACCACCAATAGTACCAATTATTTTTCCATCTTCAGTAACAATCATTTTTGACCCTGCCTTTCGAGGTGTTGAACCGGTAGTTGCGGTGATAATACATAGTGCGGCATTTTTGCCCAATCGTTTTATTTCTTCTACTTTTGCATAAATATCAGCCATTATAAAGGAGTGTTAATTTGAAATTCAAGACCAACAAAATTAGTGCTATTCGGGGACATTACCTTGATGAGCTTAAGAAATTGTACCCTGATCGTGAAGCAGGCAATTTTTTAGATATGATTTTTGAAGCGTATTTCGCCTTATCAAGAATTGACCGTCAGTTAAATCCCGACCATCGCCTCAGCGAATCAGAGCTTTTAAAAGTTCATTTTGCTGTAAAGAAATTAAAATGTTTTATCCCCATTCAATATATTTTCGGGAAAGCTCATTTTTTTGGATTAGAATTATTTGTCGATGAAAACGTATTAATCCCCCGCCCCGAAACGGAAGAATTGGTTCAATGGATTGTTGATGATTGTAGTGAAGAGGGAGCAGGCCTGAGAATTCTCGACATTGGTACCGGGAGTGCATGCATTGCTATTTCACTAAAGAAAGCACTGCCATTGGCTGAAGTCTGGGCAATGGATATTTCAAAAGGTGCCCTGGTTGTCGCGCATAAAAATGCCGAATCTAATCAAGTTGAGATAAAATTCTTTTGTGAAGATATTTTTAAAAAAGATGTTGTTAAGGGCTTATCTACATTTGATCTTATCGTCAGCAATCCACCTTATGTGCGGGAATCAGAAAAATTGGAAATTTCAAAAAATGTAAAAGATCATGAGCCGGCAGAGGCATTGTTTGTTAATGATAATGACCCATTGGTTTTTTACCGACAGATCGCCAAAGTGGCAATGAGTTCACTTAATCCGGGAGGCAAGTTATTCCTTGAGATCAACCAGTATCTTGCTAACGATACCATAAAACTACTGCAAGGATCGGGATTTGAAGATATAAAGTTAAGGAAGGACCTGAATAGTAACGACAGGATGATAAGGTGTAGCAAATGATGTTCGTCTATAAAGTCCAACTTCTGCGTTGTTGCTCAAAATCCAAATCCTCAAATACAAAAGTATTCTGCGGTTTGAATTTTTCACACGCCTTGAATTTGAACTT
>Ga0208900_1001782_pt1 | contig 10794 bp, 6 predicted proteins | sample AntAceMetag02UKK_FD_184763 | JGI IMG/M metagenome (GOLD analysis project Ga0208900, IMG submission 184763) | Saline lake microbial communities from Ace Lake, Antarctica - Antarctic Ace Lake Metagenome 02UKK (SPAdes) (version 2) | ecosystem: Environmental > Aquatic > Non-marine Saline and Alkaline... | reverse complement strand
TCTGAACGAAATCCCCGATTTTGAAGGGTATTGGTGGTAGCCGTACCTTTTAAGGTGCGTGATTTACTGCCGTTAGAAACATTGTAAATTGGGTTCACGCAGGTTAAAACCTGCGGCTACCAAAATCGGGGTTTTCGTTCAGACAATAATTAGTGCTTTGAAAACCGGACCTAGTCTGCTTTAATCATATTTTTCTACGAAAAAATATAAGGAGAACTAAGTATGACTGAAAAAAAGAAAGAGATGGAAGAGACCACTGATCAAGCCCCTATAGCTCAGGAGGAAGAAGCCGCCCCGGCCGTGGAAGAAGCCGCCCCGGCAGTGGAAGAAGTAGCTCCGGCAGTGGAAGAAGCCGCCCCGGCAGTAGAAGAAGCCGCTCCGGCAGTGGAAGAAGCCGCCCCGGCAGTGGAAGAAGCAGCCCCGGCAGTGGAAGAAGCAGCTCCGGCAGTGGAAGAAGCAGCTCCGGCAGTAGAAGAAGCAGCTCCGGCAGTGGAAGAAGCGGCCCCGGCAGCGGAAGAAGCAGCTCCGGCAGCGGAAGAAGCAGCTCCGGCAGTGGAAGAAGCAGCTCCGGCAGCGGAAGAAGCAGCTCCGGCAGTGGAAGAAGCAGCCCCGGCAGTGGAAGAAGCCGCCCCGGCAGTGGAAGAAGCCGCCCCGGAAGTGGAAGAAGCCGCCCCGGAAGAAGAAGAGCCGGAAGCCACACCGAATAAGAAAGTTCGCCTGATGACGCTTGAGGAAGTGACGAAGAAGTTGGCCCGTTCCCGTCTGAAGATGGGAGGCGATACATCCGTCTATATCAAACACCTCCTGGCCCGGAAAGCTGAACTGCAAGGAGATGGTGAGATCAAAGAGGATTCTCAGTAATATCGCATTGGTAACCTAAAAAGTTAATACCATAGTATAGATATTCCCAAATCCCACCTCTCCTCCTCTGTTCTTTGAGTCTCGTCGGAGAGATGGGATTTGGGATTTTTTGTTATCCTGGTCGTCTGAAACAGCGTGGCAACAAAGAGTTAGTTGGCTCTCAGTCATATTGTGTGGGTAGCAACATATATTATTTACCACGAAGGACACGGAGGAAAATACTAACATAGATTAGAACCTATTTGGAAAATCAACCACGGTTTGATTGTTTTTGAGGGATAAGTTAATACAAGTGTTTGCATTACAATCCACTACATTAAATGGGCAGTTGATCTTTTGACGCATACCGAATAGATAAAACTATCTTCTACTTCCATCTCCTTCGTGATCTTCGTGTACTTCGTGGTTTAAATTAGCCCGGATAACCCACTTAAAATGGCTGAGAATTTAAAAGATAAGCGCCTGCGTGAGATCGGTAAAATACTTGAGATTAGAGGAGATCGGGTGAAGATCTCTCTCCCCCTGAAGGAAGGTTGCGGCACTTGTGGAAAATGCACACTCGGCAAGGGAGGGAAATATATGCGGCTTGAGATAGAGAATATTGCCGGCACGCGGGTGGGGGATGAGGTGCTGATCGAGGTCCCGGAAAGAGATCCCCTTGTTGCCGCTACCCTCCTATTCGGAGTCCCTCTGCTCGGGCTCCTGGCAGGCGGCGGCGCGGGATACCTGCTCTTCTCCAGTTGGGAAGGCGATCCAAACGCCGGCGCCGGTCTCCTCGGGTTGATGACGATGGCGTGTGTATTTATAATACTTCGCCGGAGAGAAAGACAGCAGATGAAGACAGACGGCGGCGGGATCAGGATAGTAAAAATAATTAAGCCGGGGGACGCTTAATTATTCTCCGTCGTTTTGTGTGGGTTATAATGATAATTTAAACCACGAAGGACACGAAGATCACGAAGGAGATGTGAATAGAAAATAGCCCTATCTATACGGTATGGTTCGACCGATTAACTGTATATTTAATGTAGTGGTTTGTACTTTAATTTAATCACTTGTGTTAACATATACCTCAAAAACAATCAAACTGTGGTTGATTTACCGAATCGGTTCTAATCTATGTCATTATTTTTCTTCGTGATCTTCGTGTCCTTCGTGGTAAATAATACATGTTGCTACCCGCACAATATAACTGAGAACCATATATTTATATTCATCGTGTAACAGGAATGTCCCCGGTATTTCCAAAATATAATCGGCTCAAGCTCCGGATTGTCCAGAGGCCGGTTGAAAACCGGAAGATGCCGATCTCATCAGTTCCGTCACCATCGTAATCCCCGGGCATATTGAAGTCACCGGAAGAGCCGAAATAAACCCGGCTGACTCCCCGGGTCACCCATAAGCCGGATGAAGGACGTAAAATCCCCACTTCCCTGCTCCCGTTCCCGTTATAATCTCCGGGGACCGGTTCATCGGTGTGGCTGCCGAAATATATCCGGCCGCAGGAAAATCCGCCGAGGAATCTTGACATCAATCACCATTTCATGAGAAAATTGTTTTTTAGGAAAACAGAGGCTTCCTTTCCCGATATCAGTATAATGCGCATAATAAACGGATAGAAAAAGCGATCCGGGCCGCAGTCAAGTTGGGTTAGAAAAAATTACGGCGCTGTGAGAAAAAATGAAAAGCACTCTCCAGGCAAAAGAACCGCTTACCAACGAAATCAAGAGGCTTCGCCGCCGGGTTACCGAGTTAAAAAAGGCCGAGGCCGATTGTCAGCGGGCCAATGAGTTTCTTCGCGAAAGCGAGGAGCGATTCCGGCTGTTTTTCGAACGTGAGTCATCATACTGCTACATAGTTTCACCCAAAGGCATAATCCTTGATGCGAACAAGAGCGCCCTTCGAGTACTCGGTTATAAGAAAAAGGATCTCATCGGTCAGCCCCTGAAAAAAATTTACGCCCCTGAGTCCCAGAGCAAAATAAAAAAGTTTCTCGCGGAATGGAAGAAAACCGGGGAACTCAAAAACAAGGAGATGGTTATCATCTCCAGGAAAGGAACGAAAAGAACCGTTCTCCTCAACACGAGCGCGCTGAAAGACACCGATGGAAAGATACTGCATTCGATCTCAGTACATCAGGATATTACAGAACGAAAGAGAATCGAAGAGAAGACCAAGCATCTTAATATTGTTCTGCACTCCCTCCGCAGCGTCAATCAGATCTTAACCGAAGAAAAAGACCGCGCTCAACTGCTGAGAGACATCTGTAAAGCCCTGGTCAAGACCCGGGGCTATAAGAATGCCTGGATTGTTCTGCTGGATGGTTCCGGCCAGCCCCAGATGACAGCTGAAGCCGGTTTAGGGAGAGAATTCTTGTCCATGGTGGAACAGTTACAAAGTGGTTCCTACCCTACCTGTTTCAGGAAGGCCATTTCCCGGGCCGGAGTGGTAACCATCCAGAATCCATATCAGGATTGCCCGGACTGCCCCTTATCATATAGATACGCGGGGAGGAAAGGGATGAGCGTCCGCCTGAAATACGGGAATGAAGTTTATGGTGTATTGGCTGTATCCACCTCCCCGGAGATTCAAATAGATGATAAGGATGAGCAATCTCTCTATAAAGAGATCGCGCATGACATTTCTTTCGCCCTCTACAACCTGCAGATCGCGGAAGACCATGAACGGGTGAGAAAGAAGATCGAATTGCTGTCAAAATTCCCGAGCGAAAATCCTTATCCTGTGTTGAGGATCGTAAAAGACGGAACTATCCAATACGCTAATCGGTCCAGTTCACCCCTGTTGAAGGTATGGGGATGCCGGATCGGGGCGAGACTGACCGGAAAATGGTACCAATTGACTACTGACACGATCTGTTCCGGTGCCAACCGGGAAGCGGAGATGACCTGCGGAGATCGTCTTCTGCTCCTGACATTCGCTCCCGTGAAAGGTTCCGACTATCTTAACGTCTATGGGCTCGACATTACCGAGCGGCAGAAAGCGAAAGAAGCCGAACAGTTAAAAAAATTGACCGAGTCTCTGATCAACTTTCAGGAAGAGGAGAGGAAGAGGGTAGCCCGGGAGATGCACGATCAGATCGGGCAGTTGCTGGTCGCCGTTAAGCTTCACCTGAAGATGATCTCCCGGGATCATCCCGGTCTGGATGAATCAGTGGTAAAAGGATTAAACAATGTGGACGGTCTGCTCGACCAGGCACAGGAAGACGCTCGCCGCATCGCCGCACGACTCCGGCCGGACATTCTGGATGATTTCGGTCTGAGTGCCGCCATTGAGAACGAAATTTCCACACTGGCCGAGTTGAGCGGTCTTAAGATAATCTTCAAGAAGACGAAGTTTCCGGATAGGATTGACCCCCGTAAGGAGGTAGCTCTCTACCGGGTGGCTCAGGAGGCTTTGACGAACATTATCAGGCATGCCGGGGCGACCAGTGTGACTGTAAATCTTTCCCTGGCCGACGGCAAAGCGATTCTCAGTGTCCTGGATGACGGGATAGGGTTTGATCAAAATGGGACCAAAGCCTTGAGGCTGGGGATACTGGGCATGAAAGAGCGGGTGGAATCACTGGGGGGTGTCCTGCGGATAGAAGCAAAGTCTGGAGGAGGAACTATCCTGGAAGCTAAACTTCCTCTTCCGGTAGTAAAAAAAACCTCGGATTAATCTTCATAATCCCCGGTTTTATGCAGTTATCCTACTGCTAAGGCTAAGTTAAACCACGAAGGACACGAAGATCACGAAGGAGATGTGAATAGAAAATAGCCTTACCAATGCGGTATACATCGACAGATCAACTGCCCATTTAATATAGTGGCTTGTACTTTAAATACTTGTATTAACTAATACCTCAAAAACTATCAAACCGTGGTTGATTTGCCGAATCGGTTCTAACCTATGTCATTATTTTCCTTCGTGATCGGAGCATGCCCGGCGATGAACAAAGTTCATTTTGCGGGGTGTTCTTCGTGGTAAATAATATATGTTGCTAGCCACACAATATGACTAAGAACCAGTATTTTTAACGTAATAAATTTTCAACATTAGCGCTGCAGGCGCTAAGTTCTAACTCCATTTTTTCGGCGTAGCGTTATGATAAAAACAATCATACTGGCAGACGACCACGAAGTTGTCCGGGCGGGTCTGGCGATGGTTATTAAAAAGTACACCCACCATACTATCGTTGCCGAGGTAGGTGACGGCCTGGAAACTGTGGAGCAGGCGCGTCGGCACCGACCGGACCTGATCATCATGGACATCGGAATGCCGGGATTGCATGGCCTGGAGGCCGTATCTCAGATTAAAAAGTTTCTTCCCCGGGTCAAAATTCTCATCCTCTCCGTCCACCGGGAAAAGAAGTACGTTGTCTCCGCCCTTCGCCTGGGCGTTTCGGGGTATCTCCTGAAGAGCGAGGCGGTGGACGAATTGGTGGACGCCATAGGCATGGCGATGGATGGTAAGCATTACATCAGCCCGGACCTCCGGGAGATCGTGGCTGATGAGCTGATGGATCCCGGACGGGAGATTGTGAATAGCCGGTTGGAAGATCTGTCGGCCAGAGAGAGGCAGGTGTTGAGCCTGATCGCGACCGGGGCCTCCCGGGGCGATATCGCGAAAAAGCTCTTCATAAGTTCGGAGACAGTCAAGACTCATCGGAAGAACCTCATGCGTAAGCTCCATCTCCACAAACATTCCGAGCTGATCGCCTTCGCCCACCACCAGAACCTCGGACCCGTCCCGGAATAGCGCCCCCTTTTTTATGACAGGACCATTACAGACCCCGAATGAAATTCGGGGTCTGCAATCGTCCTGTCTTAAATGGCCGAAGTTGGAAGCTGTGCCCGCCGTAGCTTTAGCGAAGGGTGGTTCGACGGCCTGCCCGCCATAGCTTTAGCGACGGCTGGTTCGAAGTTCAGATTTCCCTCGAATTTGGTCATTGGATATTCCTTGTTGGATATTGAATATTCATTTCCCTAATTTCCCCTACCTCGACCCCTTTTCAGTCCACGGATTTCGCAGATTTACACTGATTGTTTTTCTGTCAACCGTCAACTGACAACTGTCAACCTTCCTTCGCCTCGGCCCCCGTCTTTAAATCGCTAACTCCTGCCTCGAAGAAAACGGCGTCGCGAATCTACGATAATTTGAAACATTCAAATGCCAGGCGAAGGCGAACAACTTTAGGCACTTTAAACTTTTTTTCCTCCACTCCCCATTATTTCCCATCTTTTATATTTTTTAAAAAATCCCCCCCTGGGGGGGATTTACAAATTTCCCTGTTCTGGGATAATGGTTCCATGGCTAAAAAAATGCTCAATACAATTATTCTCGATGACAACGCTGCCTTCCGCGAATTTCTCCGGGGATTGCTTGCCAAGTTTGATTTTATCAGCGTCATTGCTGAGGCGGATTCGGCGGAGAAAGCACTGATGGAAGTGGAGAAAGAACCGCCCGATCTCATGATCGCCGATATCCGTCTGCCCGGAATGGGTGGGATAGAAATGGCCGAGGTTCTGAAGGAGCGTTTCCCCGGGACAAGAGTTATCCTTATTACACTCCACGATGACGACCGATACCGGGTTGAAGCCCATCTCCTTGGTTTTTCATATATTCCGAAGAGTTCGCTGATAGAGGACCTGCCGCTCATGCTGGAAAAATTGATGGAGAAGAATTTGCTTTCAAAACCCAATTAGCGCCGAAGGCGTGAACTAATAAATAAATGACCAAAAATAAGAATATTTCTACAGAAGGGAGAAAAAAATGAGAGATAACAGATGGTGGTTAGTCATATTCATTGTTATGACAGTCCTATTGCCGGCCATGAGCTTCGGCCAGAGCAAATACTTTTACCTTATCGCTGACACCGGCGGAGGCCCCCCCGGCAACGATCTCCTCACTTTACTCGATACTTCGACCGGCATCGAGTCCTCGATCGGGACCGGTACCGGAACCTCCAGCATGGAGGGGATGACCACCTATCCCGGCGGTAGCTTCACTACCGAGACCATGTACGGCTCCACCGCAGCGCGCCTTTATATAGTCAACAAGACCAGCGGCGTCGCCTCCGGGCTTGCCTCCACATACGGGACAGGTACCGGAGCGATCGGATCCATAACCTTCGATGACGTCGATGGCGTCGACTTCGATGAGACCATCGACCCGGCGGTCATGTACGGGAATGTCCGCCGGGGAGGCGATGACCTTCTCATCCAGCTCAACTACGCCACCGGCGCCCACGTAGCATCTGCCTGGGGCGCGAATACCGATTACATCGTAATTCAGAACCAGGGGCCGTCTCTGGACGACATCGATGATATTGCCATCCGCTCCGACGGCGTTATGTACGCCATCAATAACAATAGCGGAACCGAAGACCGCCTGGTCATCATCGATAAAGATACCGGAGTCACCACAGATGTGGGGCGCCTTCGCCGGAGCGATGATTCGGAAGACGTGGAGGACATGGAAGGGCTCTCATTTGACTGCAATGACACTCTCTGGGGAAGTACCGGCCAGAATGCCTCCGATCGCGACCAGCGCAACCGGGTCTGGTTCTTCCAGACCGACGGTTCCGGCGACCCGACCCGTTACGTGACGGAAGTGGATCACCTGACCGAGGGGTCGGATTATGAATCAATAGAAGCCTGCGTTCAGATCGACGCGACGCCTACCCCCTCTCCATCCCCGGTTGATCCCACCCCATCCGTTACTCCCAGCCCGGCTCCCACCACCACGCCGGAATTGAGCACCGTCTGCCTGAGGACGGAGCATGGAACACTCTCCACCGGTTCCACCAGTGCCACTACCTTCGTCAATACCGGCCTCGATCTGACCCTCTGGGCCCCAGATACCACCGCGATCGCGGTCTTCGCCTCCCTCGAGTGCGATACCGGAACTTCCACCGAGGCTCAGAACGGTTACTGGGATCTGAGAATGGATAACACCTGGTCAAGCCAGACCCTGAGCAGATATCTCAGCGGAACCGAGGACCAGGGACTTGCCGGGGTCGTCAACATATTCGAGAATGTCAGTCCCGGCAACCACACCATCCGCCTCCGGCAGAAGTCCGACGGGGCGACCGACCCCCAGATTGCCACTCGTAATGCCGATATGGTCGCCTACGACCTGACGATCGAGGACGGATCGGCATCGTTTAGTTATGGGACGAGCGTTCTTGGCTCGACGGGGGACACGACCAGCAGCACCTCTTTTGAAGATGTGGATGGGTTAAGCTGCAGTGTAACGCTTGACATCCCGGGCAAGATCCTGGTCTCCTGCACGCTGAACGGAGAATCATCCGGCGGATCCGGAGAACGGTCCGCCTACTGGCGCCTTCAGGTTGAAGGCACGACAGTCGGGGTCGATGAACAGCATCGCAGCCTGAGCGGCTCTAATGACTTGGGGGCGGTTCTGCTCCAGGGGCTTACCGATAATCTCTGCGAGGGGACCTACACCGTCACCGTGCAGCACCGGACCAGTGACGGCGCCGACCCCATCCGAACACTGAACGCGACACTGCTCGGCATCGCCCTCAGCACCTCCGATGCCGGCGGTTTGGAACTGCCTGCCGCCCTGTCGGCATCCACAACATTCAACGATACTACCTCGACAACCCTGGTTAATATCACGACCAGTGAGGTGGCTCTGAACCTGCAGACCGACAGCGACATCTTCGTCGCCTCCAACTTTGGTTCCCACGGCACCTATACCGGCGGCCCTGGAGACCGTTATGGATTTTTCGATCTCAAATTAGACACGGCCCCCGTTTCCGAGACAGTGAGTCGTTTTTTCGAGGAGACCGGGGATCATGGTGCCGGCGGCATATTCGGCCTGGGTGTGGATTTCTCGGCCGATACCCATACCGGTTATATTCGTTTCGCCACCAACAACCCGAATCGGGGTATCACTACTCATGAGCTGACACTCGTTCTCCTCGGTTCCTGCGCCAATCTGGGCCAACCGCCCTGTCCGACCGCGACTCCGAGCGTGACGCCTACTCCTTCAGTCACACCGACACCCTCGATCACACCGACACCAAGTACCACACCCACGCCTTCAGCCACACCGACACCCTCGATCACACCGACACCAAGTACCACACCCACTCCTTCAGTCACACCGACACCAAGTACCACACCCACTCCTTCTGTGACGCCGACACCGAGCACCACACCGACGCCGAGCGAGTACTGTCTCGGCGGGATAGAAGATACACTATCAAGCGCCACCACCACCTTCACCTCCCTGACCGATACCGGGCTCGAGGTTACTGTATCCGTTCCGGCCGACAACACGGCGGTGGCTGTCTTCTCGTCCTTTGACAGTGATGGCCTCCCCGGCGGAGCGAGGACGGGGACCTATGGCCTCCAGATCGATTACGGTACGTCTAGTCAGGAGTTGAACCGCTATCTCAGCAGCTCGCTCGACCTGGGCATCGTTACCGCCGTGAATATCTTCGAGGGACTTTCCGCCGGCGACCACACCATCCGCCTCCGCTATGCCACCAGCGATGCGGCTCTGGCAGTCCGGGTCACCAACGCTGACTTGGTGGCGTTTCCCCTGGTAACCGGCGACGGCAGCGCCGCATTTGATCACGGTGTTGACACTCTGGGAGCAACCGGAGACGACACATTCAGCACCAGCCTGGTGGATGTGGCCGGACTGGGCACGACGGTTGACCTGGAATGTTACGGTCGGATATACGTCTCCGCCGCCTTCAACACCTCCACCGATCCCGCCGGAGGATCCGGCAGCCGGTACGGGACCTGGGACCTCCAGGTCGATGGTGCTACCGTCGGGCAGCAGACGGAGCGGCATATAAGCGGCGCCGACGATATCGGTGCTATCTCCCTGACCGGTCTTTCCGGTATCCTGGCCCCCGGTACACACACCATCACCCTGCGGCACGCCACCAGCAGCGCCCAGCTTCCGATCAGGACCTTCAACGCCACCCTCCTCGGTATCGCCCTGGTCGATGATATGGGTAGCGGCTATGTGATCCCGGCGGCGGAGGCTACCTTCTCGGCCGCGACCGGGACCAATTCTACCACTCTGGTGAATATCGAGCCCAGCCGGGCGGAGATCGATCTGACCGGCGTCAACGGTCTGTTCGGCGGGACCAGCGATGTCTTTGTCGCTTCCAGTTTCTCCGTCCTGACCGGCTCCGGTTCCGGCTTAATCCGCTACGCGTCCTATGACGCCACCATCGATGGCACATCGGTGACCAGTGAGATTGCCCGGTTTCTCACCCCGACATCCAATATTGGATCGGCCGGTCTCTATGGCCTGGGCGAAGACTGGACCGCTGACACCCATGTTGGGTACGTCCGCCACGATACCAGTGACAGTGGGCTGGAGATCAGGACCGGGAATCTCTCCCTGGTTATGCTCTCGATGTGCTACCGGCCCGATACCTGTGCTCTGTCCACGCCGACCCCGACTCCATCGATTACTCCGACCCCGACACCTTCGGTGACACCGACACCATCCGTGACCCCGACGCCTTCTCTGACGCCGACACCTTCGGTTACTCCGACCCCGACACCATCGGTTACTCCGACCCCGACCCCTTCGGTGACACCACCGCCGACACCGAGTGTTACGCCTACACCTTCCGTGACTCCGACTCCGACCCCGACCCGCACGCCGACCCCGACTCCATCCGTCACTCCGACGCCGACACCTTCTGTAACCCCGACCCCGACACCTTCCGTTACGCCGACACCCTCGGTTACCCCGACCCCGACCCCATCGGTGACGCCGTCACCAACGCCGAGTGTGACATCGACACCAACGCCGAGTGTTACCCCGACCTCGACACCTTCTGTTACGCCGACGCCCACTCCAAGCATGACCCCGACTCCGACTCCGAGCGTCACGCCTCCGCCATCGGTCACCCCGACGCCGACCCCTTCCGTAACC
>Ga0208900_1001781_pt1 | contig 10803 bp, 10 predicted proteins | sample AntAceMetag02UKK_FD_184763 | JGI IMG/M metagenome (GOLD analysis project Ga0208900, IMG submission 184763) | Saline lake microbial communities from Ace Lake, Antarctica - Antarctic Ace Lake Metagenome 02UKK (SPAdes) (version 2) | ecosystem: Environmental > Aquatic > Non-marine Saline and... | reverse complement strand
ACAACGGCCAACAGGAGGAATAAACTTAAAATGAAACAGATCGTGGATCAAATAAAAGAAAAAATCATGGAAAAGCAGGAGCCTGAAACCAGTTGTTTCTCACCCTTTAATGTGATAACCGGCATTATTCTGGGCATAGGACTCATCCTGACCATCCTCAGATTTACCATGGGCCTTGAAACCGTGACCAACCTGGATAACAACACGCCCTGGGGCATCTGGATCGGATTTGACCTGCTCTGCGGGGTCGCCCTGGCCGCTGGCGGCTATGTGACCTCGGCCACCTGCTATATTTTCGGGCTCAAGCGCTATCATTCGGCTGTCAGGCCGGCCATCCTCACTGCATTTATAGGATATGCCCTGGTGGTCCTGGCCCTCCACTATGACGTGGGCCGCCCCTGGCGCCTGCCATACCCTGTTTTTTATTCCCAGGGCACCTCTTCTTTGCTCTTTGAAGTGGGCCTGTGTGTCTTTTTATACCTGAGCGTGCTCTTCATTGAATACAGCCCCGCCGCACTGGAGTGGCTGGGATTCAAGAAGGCGCGAAACATCATCATCCGCCTGACCCTTGTTTTGACCATCTTCGGAGTGATCTTGTCCACCCTTCACCAGAGTTCTTTGGGTGCCCTTTTCATGATCGTTCCCTCAAAGCTCCATCCCCTTTGGTACTCCTCGTATCTGCCGGTTTACTTTTTTATTTCATCCATGTTTGCTGGCATGTCCATGGTGATCTTTGAAGGCAGCCTGGCCCACCGCTTCCTCCACCACAAAATGGACCAGACCCATCTGGACGAAAGCCTGGGCGTGGCCCTTGGTTTTTCAAAGGCCGCATCTCTGGTTATGATGGGATATGTGTGCATCAAACTGCTTGGCATGTCCCTAAACAACAATTGGCATTACCTGACCACGGGCTGGGGAATCTGGTATCTGGTAGAACTGGTCGGTTTTGTCATCTTCCCGGCCCTGCTTTTTGCCGTGGCCCATCGGGAAAAAAATCTGACATTTGCAAGGATTGCTGCCCTGTGGACAATTCTGGGTATTGTCCTGAATCGGTTCAATATTTCCATCATTGCCTTTAATTACCATTTACCTGCGGATCAGCGCTACTTTCCAAGTCTCATGGAAATAGGCACTTCAATATTCATCGTGACGCTAGGGGTTGTCATCTACAAGTTTATCTGCACCCGGATGCCCATACTCCATGAACACCCGGACTATAAGTCCCACTAACCCAAGGAATCCACAGGAGGATATTTTGGATATTTTTACCCTACAGGATTTTTACACCTTCACCAAGGGAAACACTTACTTGATCATGGGCGCAATTTTGATCTTCATGCCCCTGTATTGGAGATTTTTAACAGACAGGGACGATGATTAGACCCCTAAGATGAAAGGAAAATAAAATGCATGATTTCTTAACCGGCACGTTCTTCTGGATCGCCCTGGGCATTTGCCTCACAGGTATGCTGGTCCGGTTTGTCCTTTACTTTCGAGGACTGAGCTGGCAGCTGGACCGGGTGGCCTACCGGGCCCATCCCATAGCCGGGCTGAAAGGTGCGGTCCGGTCCATTTACAAATGGCTGATCCCCTTCGGCACCAGGGGGTGGCAGACCCAGCCCTTTATTACAATAGCCTTTTTCGGATTTCATTTAGGCGCAATCCTTGTTCCGCTGTTTCTCATGGGCCATGGTTTTTTCATGGAAGAAAAACTAGGATTCCGATTTTTCACGCTGGGCGCAGCCCTGGGGGACATCCTCTCCTGGACGGCCCTGGCAGCAGGATCGTTTCTCCTGGTGAGACGGCTGGTCCTTCCCGAGGTCAGAATTTTAACTACCTGGAACGATATCTTGATCCTGGCGCTTTCCATGTCCCCATTTGCAACCGGGCTCATGGCCCGGTACCAGGTGGGAGATTACGGATTTTGGCTGAACATGCACATCTTATGCGGACAAATTCTGCTCATTGCCATTCCCTTTACCAAACTTTCCCACGTATTTTTGTTCTTTGCATCAAGGGCCCAGTTAGGAATGGATTACGGCATTAAACGCGGCGGAATGAACGGAACAAAAATGGCCTGGTAACCCCGAAGGGGATCCAGGTGCCATGGAGGAGAAGAAAACCCATGCCAGAAGGAATTTACTGCAACAAACAAACCGTGAACACCCCGGAAGAGGTGAACAAACTGTTGTCCGACACCAGCGGCAACCTCTATTACCAAGAGATGGAAGTGCTGGATGTGGACACCGATCTTTTGTGGAAAACCATACAGAACACCTGCAAATCCAGGACCCGCACCTGGCTGGAAATCTGTGCCCACTGTGGCATGTGTGCCGATTCCTGCTTCCTTTACGAGGTCAACGGCCGAAATCCCAAACAGGTGCCAGCCTATAAGATCCAGTCCACCCTGGGAGAAATCATCAAACGAAAAGGACAGGTGGACAACGCCTTCATGCGCCATGCAATGCGAGTGGCCTGGGCCGAGTGTACCTGCTGCAACCGCTGCGGAATGTACTGTCCCCACGGCATCGATACAGGGATTATGTTCGGTTATTTAAGGGGGCTGCTCTACGGCCAGGGATTCGTGCCCTGGGAACTTAAGATCGGGGCTGGCATGCACCGGGCCTATCGAGCCCAGATGGATGTGACCGATGAAGAGTTTGTGGACACCTTTGAATGGATGGTGGAAGAGTACGAGGAGGACTATCCCGGTCTCACGGTCCCGGTTGACAAGGAAGGGGCGGACATCATGTACACGGTGAACGCCCGGGAGGTCAAACATTACCCCGAAGATCTGGCCGAAGCCGCCATCCTTTTCCATCTGGCCGGGGAAAACTGGACCGTGCCCTCCAAGGGATGGGAACAGACCAGCCTGGCCATGTTTGCCGGTGACTGGGCCGCCTGCAAAATGCAGGTGGAAAGTGTGTATGCCGCCATGGAACGGCTCACCCCCAAGCGGATGGTGGGCACGGAATGCGGTCATGCCCACAGGGCAACGGTCATTGAAGGACCCTATTGGGCCGGAAGAAAAGACGGACAGCCGCCGGCCCCATCCATCCATTACGTGGAGTGGCTGGCCGAAGCCCTGAATACGGGAAAACTGAAAATCGATCCTTCCAAACGGATCAAGGAACCGGTCACCCTCCAGGATTCGTGCAACTATATCCGGAATCACGGACTGAAAAAAGCCACCCGGGATATCATGGCCCACATCGTGGAACCGGGGTTTTTCATCGAAATGGCCCCCAATAAGGAACACAATTATTGCTGCGGTGGCGGCGGAGGATTCAACGGAATCGGGAAATTCAGAAAAGAGCGGAACATTGCCCTGATCAAAAAACGAGACCAGATCCTTGAAACAGGGGCCAAACTGGTCGTTGCCCCCTGTCACAACTGCTGGGATGCCATCCGGGACCTTGAAGAAGAGTATGAAATCGGTATCCGATGGTCGTTCTTAAAGCCGCTGCTCATTAAAATGGTGGTGATTCCCGACCATTTAAAACCAAAAGAATAGCCCGAATATTTAAAATAACCAATGAGAGGGGCCTATGTTTAAGAAAATTTTATTTGCAACCTCCGCCACCCCGGCAAGTGATCATGCTGCACGGGTTGCCTTTAACATGTCCAAAGAGTACAACGCCCGGCTGAATATCTTCCATGTTCTGGGGGTGCCGTCACGGGGATTCAGCCAGGTGGTGGTGGATGTGAAGACAAAGGAGAAGGTGGGCGTGGACGAGGAATATCTTTTCGGGGTCACCGAGGAGATTAAAGCCTATTACGCCAAATACCTGGACAAGGGACTGGACCACACCATTGATGTGGCCGTGGGATTCCCGGCCCGGGAAATTTTAAGGCAGGCCAAGGTTGCCCAGCCCGATCTTATCATTCTTGGCGGAAGTACCGGGGATGAGGAAGACAGCGCGTACAAAAAGGTGTCAGCCGGTTCCACCCTCCAGAAAGTGGCCAAGTCCGCTCCCTGCCCGGTAATGGCGGTGAACCGTCCTGCCGCCTCTTTCTGGGGAGGCATGTCCAATATTCTATTTGGCACCGACTTTTCAAAGACCTCGGACAAGGCCTTTGATTTTGCCGTCAAACTGGCCAAGGCCATGGATTGCGAACTTCATGTCTTTCATGCCCTGGATATCACAGGACTGCAATCTGGCAAATTGATCGACCAGGATGAAATTGAACAAAAGATCCGGGAGGCCTTAAGAAAAATCCGGGCCCGTTACGAGCCCCGGCTAAAAGAGCTGAAAAGCTACTCCATGGACGTATGGGAAGGAATTCCCTTTATTGAAATTGTCAAGTATGCCAGGGATAAACATGCGGATCTCATTGTCATGGCCCACCACTCCAGGCGGATACCAGATGAGCAGGACCGGCTGGGGGGGAATGTGGAACAGGTCATTGTCAGAGCTGGCTGCCCGGTGCTTAGTGTCAACAAATAACAATCAATGCTAAGAGGATGTTATGAAAAAGAAAATTCTGGTGATTGATGATGATTTAAATGTCAGTGATTATCTGGCCTCCCTGTTTCAGGACAAAGGGTACCAGGTCAGTGTGGCCGGCAATGTAAAAGAAGGGATAAAACTGGCAAAAGCCCAGCACCCGGACCTGATTACCCTGGATATAGAAATGCCGGGGGAGTGGGGCCCCCGGTTTTATCGTCAACTGTCCCAGGAACCGGATTTAAAAAATATCCCCGTGATTGTGATCTCCGGTCTTTCCGGCCACCAATATGCCGTGGTCAAGGCCGTGGCGTCTTTATCAAAGCCCTTTGACCGGGAAGAGCTGCTTAAAATAGTAGAAGAAATCTTGAATTAACCAAGATAGAAGAAACAGGACAGAGGAAACAGATGGCAAAACAGGTCTTACTCATTGACAGGGACAAGGCTCATGCCGAGGCCTTGACACTGTATCTCCACCGCAAACTATACGATGCGGTTATTTCCACCTCAAATGAACAGACGCTGCTGTTCCTGGACACCCACGCCCTGGACATCATTATTGCCTATCCCTTTGCCACCCCTGAAACTGGCCAATACCTCCTGGCCTTTAAAAAGACAAACCCCCTGGTCCAGATCATCATCACAGCCCCGAAGTCGGACCTGGATGAGGCCATGGACCTGTTCGGCCTCAATGCACTGGATTACCTGGAACTGCCGGTAAACTCAAAAGCCCTTGACCTGGCCCTGGCCAGGGCCGGTGCCCAGACCGGTCTGCTCACCCGGATGGATCTTTACACTGGCCGCCTGGAGGATCTTCACTATGCCCGGAACCTTTTCAACCAACTGTTTGAAGAAGTTCCCTGTTATATTTCAGTCCAGGACCGGAACCTGAGAATCACAGCTGCCAACCGGCGGTTCAAGCGGGATTTCGGCGGCCTTGTGGGCGGGTTCTGTTACGAGGTATACAAGCACAGATCTTCCCCCTGCCGGGAATGCCCGGTGGCGGCCACCTTCAGTGACGGAAAATCCCATACCACAGAGGAAATCGTCACCTCCAAAGACGGCAAACAATACAATGTACTGACCCAGACCGCCCCCATACGAAACGGAGACGGGGAAATTGCCCAGGTCATGGAAATGTCAACCAATATTACCCAGATCCGGCAACTACAGGATCATCTGGTTTCCCTGGGCCTCATGCTCGGCTCCATGTCCCACGGGGTAAAAGGCATGCTCACCGCATTGGACGGCGGTATTTACCAGCTTGAGGCCGGTCTGGATCAAAAAGATGACAAGCGGATGAACCTGGCCTTTGGACAGATCAAAAACATGGCCGATAAAATCAAGAAAATGGTCCTTGAAATTTTATATTATGCCAAGTCCAGGGAGTTACAATATGAGACAATAGAGGTCGCTGAGATGACCGACAACGTGGTCGCCACCCTTACCCCCCTAGCCCAAAAACACGGGATAAAATTTTTAGTCTCCATTGCCCCTGATCTTGGGACCATTGAGGTGGACCCCCAGTGGATGGAAGCAACCCTGATAAACTTTTTGGAAAACGCTGTGGATGCCTGTCTTTTTGACCGGAACAAAAAAAATCACCAGGTATCTTTTACCGTTGAAAAAAAATCCAGAACGGATATCTGCTTTACGATCCAAGACAACGGTATCGGCATGGATGCAGAAACCAGAAATAAGATGTTCTCACTTTTTTTTACCTCAAAGGGTTCCCAGGGAACAGGCCTGGGGCTGTTTATTGCCCACCGGGTGATCAAATACCATGGCGGAACCGTTCATGTTGACTCCCGGCCCGGTGACGGCAGCCAATTCACCATCTCCATTCCTTTTCAAAAACCTGAAAATGCCAGAATTATGGAACCCCCCGCAAAAGACAAGGGGTAATGGTCAATGGATCATCGTTGACATCCCCCTTAGCCTGGCATATAACTTTTCAGCCTGGAACATGGAAGATTAAATTCCCATTCAACAAACGGAGAAAAAATGTCCATGAGACTGACCACCAAAAGCAGATATGGAACCCGACTTATCCTGGATGTTGCCATGTACGGCACACAAAAACCGGTCCCTTTGAGTGATGTATCCAAACGACAGAATATATCAGTAAAATACCTGGAGCAACTGAGCCGAAAACTTCGGGATGCCGGCATCATCAAAAGCCTGAGGGGACCCTTTGGCGGCCATATGCTGGCCAAGGCCACCAATGAGATCACCATCGGCAATATTGTCCGAATCCTTGAAGAATCCACGGCCATCACAGACTGTGCCGAACAGCCCAAAAAAACCTGCGGGGTCTGTAACAAAGCCGGGGACTGTCTGTCAAGGTGGGTATGGGTGGAAGCCTCCCGTGCCATGTTCGACCGGTTGGATGACATCACCATTGAAAGTCTTCTCACCCTTGACTCCACCAGCTTTAACAACAATCAATCCTGATAGGACCAGATCAACACAAGGCCGTTTCCAAGATGAGTGTCTCACTATGAATTGGTTTCTTTCCATTGATGATGCCAAAGAAAAAAATCAACCATGGATATAGGTTGAAACTAATAGAATCGCAGATGAAACCCCTTCGTCAACAGGGAATGGAAATCATTGACTCTATAAAACCCCGCATCAAAGGCCACCCATCCGCATTAAATTCAATCGCTTGTATCTTTTCATAAGGGTGTTTATATTATCGGGAACACTGCAACCTTAAGGAGAGAAAAATGACCAAAGATTTGGTGCTTGAAATATTTTCAGATTATGTCTGACCCTGGTGTTACTTCATTACCGGGAGTATTGAAAAATTAGAAAAAGAGTATGGAATTCAGATAAAATGGCGGGCATTTCCCCTTCATCCGGACACCCCGGACCAGGGCCTTTCCCTGGAAGCATTGTTTGCCAAAAAAGGAATTTTTTCCGATGTGAACAAGATTGTGGCCCAGCTCCAGGCCACGGCTGCAAAATTTGATCTGCCCATGGGGGATCGAAAGATGACCTATAACAGTCGTCTTGCCCAGGAGGTCGGGTTATGGGCAGAGGAGAAGGGAAAGGGACATGCCTTCCACATGGCTGCCTTTAGCGCCTATTTTGTGGCGGGGGATAACCTTGCAAAAAAAGAGGTGTTGCTGGCGTTGATCCGGTCTGTGGAACTTGACCCGGAGGAAGGGGAAGCGGTTATGGATCAGCGGACATTTAAGGATGCCGTGGATGCAGACTGGGAATTGGCCCGGACAAAGGCAATCACGGCCGTCCCCACCTTTATCATGGGGCTGGATCGGTTGGTGGGCGCCCAGCCTCATGGGGTTTTGGAAAAGATGGTTGTTAAATATGGGGGGGGGGAATCCACCCAAAAAATTTAACGACCTGATAGTAAATGGCAGAAAATAACGGGTGTCCGGCAAAAACCCGGCAAATTGCAGACCAAACCAGTACAGAACAGGAGGTGGACAATGTTGACGGGTGAGATAGCCAGTGGCACCGGTCGGTTTTGTTTGAGGGCCAGCCGGCCATTGCGTTGACAGATCAGTTTGTGGCTGAAATGGAAAAAATGAAACAGATGCTGGGTGCCATCATGGACAGCTTCAGCAAATTAAATGTGATCCGGCAATCCTCCGGTGGTTGTTTTCACCTTAGCCGAATCAGTCAACTAAACAGTAATCATTTTTTAACAGGTGCCGTTGCATCGGCTCCCCGGTTATCTGCCTATGAATATTCGGAATATAGTACCTATGCCTATTCAGAATCTGAACAGACACTATTTTCTGCCCAGGGCATTGTCAATACCCTTGACGGCAATGAAATTGATTTTTCATTTGAAATGGAGATAGCGCGCTCCTTTCTCAGGGGGAGTCTGTTTTTTTAATGCAAGGGTGGCAGGTTTTATGGTAATAAACCTCATGTTGGATTATAAATTATTGCAGGCCCTGGCCATCGTCATCCAGGAAGGCGGGTTTGATAAGGCAGCCCAACGGTTGAATATAACCCAGTCCGCCGTTTCCCAGAGGATAAAGCTTTTGGAAGATCAGCTGGGAACACTTTTGGTAATCCGGACGGTTCCGCCGGCGCCCACCCCTGAAGGGAAAAATTTGCTCAAACATTATATTCAGGTCCAAAGCCTGGAGGCAGATCTTGAACAAAGCTTAAACCCTCTGGCCCGGGAGGAGTTTCAGGCGTTTGCCCTGGGGATTAACGCAGACAGTCTTGCTACCTGGTTTTTTCCGGCAATCACTTGTTTCCTGGGAGAAAACCGGGTATTGCTGGATCTAAAGGTGGATGACCAGGAGCAAACCCATAAACTGCTCAGAAACGGGGAGGTGGCCGGTTGTATCAGCTCGGAGAAAACACCGGTTCAGGGGTGTTCGGTCACCCCCATTGGCACCATGAAGTATCGAATGGTTGCCACGCCTGAATTTGCAAAAGCACATTTTTCCCGGGGGATTGGGAAGGATTGCCTGGAAACAGCGCCCGCCGTCATATACAATCGCAGGGACGATCTCCATGCCCGGTTTTTAAAAACATATTTTCAACGCTTCGTTCCTGAAAAGGGTATCCAAAAGATTCCCATCCATTATGTTCCTTCTTCGGAAAAATTTGTCGCCCTTATTCTGGATGGGATTGCTTATGGCATAGTTCCGGATCTCCAGGGACTTGCCCATATTAAAACTGGCCGTCTCATGGACCTGGCGCCGGGGTCCCATATAGGGGTGGATCTTTATTGGCACAGATGGAACTTGAGTTCTCGACTTTTGGATGAATTCTCAAAGGCAATTGTTAAAAATGCTGTGATCTGTTAAAAAAAAATATGAGTATTCATCTGAATGATATTATAGACCTGGATTACCTTTTAAGCCTGGACGACCAAAGGGATTCCGCGGAAGAGAAAGAAGAGACCCTTGCAAGGGACCGGGAGATTTTCACCCAGCTGGATCAGGCAGGCCAGGATAAAACCGGTCTGGATCCCGGGGGTGTGACGGACACCGCCCTGCTTTTCTCATGGCTGGAATACCGGCGGCTGGTGTTTTTCCACGAGGCCGGTGAAGGGCCAAGGGCTCTGCTGCCGGGCAAGGTGTTTTCCTCCCTCTATCGCTGGATTGTTTATGTGCTGGTGATCCTAGGTTTTTTATCCGGAATCTCCATGGCCTATTCCTTTCTGGCCTACCACGGGACCCGGCCCATAAATGTGACGATTTTCTTTGCGGTTTTCATTTTTTTTCATGTTCTGCTGTTTTTTCTGACCCTGTTTGCGCTGGTGGGTCGGTTTTTTACGGGAAGGACGGGAAATCGGGGATCCCACCCTTCCATTGTTCATACCCTGTTGTCTGGGCTTTTCTTCAAGGGAGTTCCAGGGATTTTAAAAAAAATAAGCAGCTCCTTGGGCGAGAAGGGGATGGAGACCATTGAATATATCGCCTCCCTGATCCGGATGAGAAACAGGGAATACCGCCTTGTTTTTTTCTGGCCCTTTTTTGTGCTCTCTTCTTTTTTCGCTGCAGCCTTTTCCGCAGGCGCCCTGGGGGGAACCCTGTTCCGGGTGGCGGTCAGTGACATGGCCTTTGGCTGGCAGTCTACCCTTATGACGGCCAGTGACCGTATTCATGGGGCACTGGCCGTGATCTCCCTTCCCTGGTCCTGGTTTGTGCCACAACCCTTGGCCCACCCAAGTCTTGAACAAATAGAGGGGTCAAGGATCCTGTTAAAGGAGGGGATTGCTACCCTTGCCACAAAAGATCTGGTTTCCTGGTGGCCATTCCTTTGTCTGGGCATATTTTTCTATGCGGTTCTGCCAAGGCTTATGCTGATTATGGTAAGTTTTCTGGCCCAGAAACGAGCCGTGGGTGAATTTGATTTTGAACGACCCCGGTTTAAAAAACTGCTGGTCCGAATGAAGTCGCCTATCATGGACATCCGGTTTGATGAGCCGTTGACAGGCTGGGCAGGCCGGCAAAATCCTCTGCCTGATCCATCTGTCGTTGATCCCCTTGAGCCTGAAGGGTTTGTCCCTGAAACGGTTTTGGCAGAACAGACTCAATTGAAGGGTTCCCATGCGGTGGTTCTGGTACCGAGGGCAGTCTATGAAGGGGATAATTTAGGGGCTGTTCCAGGGGTTATCCGCCGGAATTTGTTCTTGGATGTCCGCTCAACGATTCCGGTTTCTTTTGATTACTTAGAAGATAAAAATCTGCTGGTTGCACTGGCAGCGGCATCTTCAGATCAGGTGATTCTGCTTCAGGAAGTTTGGCAGCCTCCTATCCGTGGACTTCTTCACTACTTTGTCCAGCTTAAAGCCGAAATTTTTACGGACAGGCCCTTGTGGATCCTTTTAACCCAGACCCCCGGACAGGAACCCTGG
>Ga0208900_1001780_pt1 | contig 10811 bp, 5 predicted proteins | sample AntAceMetag02UKK_FD_184763 | JGI IMG/M metagenome (GOLD analysis project Ga0208900, IMG submission 184763) | Saline lake microbial communities from Ace Lake, Antarctica - Antarctic Ace Lake Metagenome 02UKK (SPAdes) (version 2) | ecosystem: Environmental > Aquatic > Non-marine Saline and Alkaline... | reverse complement strand
ACGGAAATCCAAAAATTAAAGCAAGCATAATAAATGAAGGCTATCGGGTAATTGAGCTGGAAATGTCGGAATTTCAAAAACTGGATGGCGGATTGAGTTGTCTTTCATTGCGGTTTTAGCGAGGTTGGCGAAGTAGGCGACAGGGCGAGGTAGGCGACTTAAGCGAAGTAGGCGACAGGGCGAGGTAGGCGACTTAAGCGAAGTAGGCGAGGTAGGCGAATTGAGCGAAGTAGGCGAGGTAGCGAACTAAGCGAAGTAGGCGACTTAAGCGACTTAAGCGAGGTAGGCGAGGTAGCGAACTAAGCGAGGTAGGCGAAGTAGGCGAATTGAGCGAAGTAGGCGAGGTAGCGAATTAAGCGAAGTAGGCGAGGTAGCGAACTAAGCGAAGTAGGCGACTTAAGCGAGGTAGGCGAGCTTATGGCATAAGTAAAAAAGAATAAAAAATAATTGAATTAGCAATACACTAAATTATTAAACACGATATATAGAACATGTTACGTTTTCATTTTTGATAATTAAATATGGCGCTACCTTTATTAGTGAATTTTTGTGTATTCGTGATTTAGTGGCATTTATTTTTTACCGTAACCTGTCCCGTTAAGTCTGGTTATTTTATGATGTTTTCTCCAGAAGCAACTATTTTATTCCTACCTTCGCTCAAATATATTTTTTTAACTAAAACCAAATAAAAATGTCAGCAACAAACAGTTTTTCCATTCGGTTTTTAGGTGCCGCCGAAACAGTTACCGGATCAAAATATTTACTCGCGGCCAAGGGGCTGAACATCATGGTCGATTGCGGATTGTTCCAGGGGCTAAAGCAACTCAGGTTACTCAACTGGAAAGAACTGCCCGTTGAACCTTCAAGCGTTGATTTAATTATCCTTACCCATGGCCACCTCGATCATATTGGTTATTTGCCACGGATGGTGAACCAGGGGTTTAAAGGCAAGATATATTGTACCGAACCCACCGAAGACCTCGTGCAGATTATTTTGAAGGATAGCGCCAAAATACAGGAAGAAGATGCCGAACAGGCCAACTATCATGGCTATTCAAAGCACAGCCCGGCATTGCCCCTTTACACCCTGAAAGATGTTGAGCAGACCTTACCACTTTTGAATCCGGTTAAGCCCAACCAGTTTATCGAATTGTCGGATGATGTTCGTTTCAGGTATCGAAGGGATGCCCATATTCCGGGGGCTGCCTTTATCGAATTGGATGCAAACGGTAAGCGTTTTGTTTTTTCGGGCGATATTGGCCGTCCGCACGATGCAATGCTCAAGCCTCCCGAAAAACCCGAGAAAGCAGATTACCTGATCGTAGAATCCACTTATGGAGACCGTTTGCATTCGAAAGAATCGACCAAAGACACCCTCCTTGCCATCATTCAAAAATGCATCAGCAAGCATGGCCCATTGCTGGTGCCAAGCTTTACCGTTGATCGCGCCCAGGATTTCATGTACCTGATATGGCAGCTCAAGCAAGAAGGGCGTATGCCTGACATCCCCGTTTACCTCGACAGCCCGATGGGATTTGATGTTAGCAAGCTCTTCCTAAAATACCCCGAATGGCAGATTTTGGAGCCGAATGTTTTTAAAGAAGTTTTTCAAAATACCCGCATGGTAAAATCGGTTGAAGAAACCCGGCGGCTGGCACGTAAAACATTACCAATGATCATTATTGCCGGAAGTGGCATGATGAATGGCGGGCGCATCCTGCAATACCTCAAAGAACACCTCGAAGACCCGAGGACAACCATTATTATCCCCGGTTACCAGGCCGCCGGAACAAGGGGCCGAAAATTGAGCGAAGGCGAACCGGAGATAAAAATGCACGGTAAATATTTTAAGGTTAAAGCCGAAGTTGCCCACATCCACACCATGTCATCACACGCCGACCAGGGTGAAATAATCCAATGGATGTCGAAGATCCAAAATAAGCCAGAAAAAGTTTTCATCGTTCATGGCGAACCCCACGCGAGCGATGCCCTGCGATTGAAAATTAAAGATACCTATGGCTGGGATTGTTACCTTCCAAAGCTTTTTGAGGAAGTTGAACTTTAGAAATCGAAACTCAAGAAAAGAAACCCCGGCTCATTTTTCTAAGCTCAACTTATCAAGACTCTTTATCGTTGCCCTGCGGCCAAGCTCAACCATTTCGGCTGCACGGTAAAAGTCGTAGGCACCACAGGATTCGCGGGAGATATTAATCATCAGGTCGGGGGGGTATTTTTCAAGGGACATTTGTGTAATGTGGTGCCTCATTAATTCGATCGTTTTATTCATCACATCGAAAAAGCCCAATTTTTCTTCTTTGTCCTGGGGCAGCAGATTATGTAATTGTTGTTGGAATTTTTTGATATTTTTCTGATAGGCTGTTTGGGCAAGTTTTTCTTTTTCATCTTTTTCTATGAGAATATCCGGCGGAATGTCGGCGCTTACATTTACGGCAATCAAAATATCGTCAGGGAAACGCTCAATATGGTTAACCGGAATGTTGTTTAAAATTCCCCCGTCCACAAGCAAAGCATCTCCTGTCGCCACGGGTGTTATCACGGTTGGTATGGCTACCGAGGCCCTGATGGCATCCCACATACTTCCCGATGTAAACACAACCTCCTTTTTGTTTAACAAATCTGCAGCCACAGCCACAAACCTGATTTTAAGGTCTTCGATGTTTTTGTCCTCGATAAATTCTTTCATGGTATTGAAAACCCTGTCGCCTTTTACCAGGCCCTGGTTACTAAAGGAGAAATCCACAAGGTTAAAAACCTTTATTTTATCCAGGCTGCACATCCATTTTTTAAATTCGGCCATTTTACCAAGGGCATAAACGCCTCCAACCATAGCACCCATGGATGTTCCGGCTATCGAAACAATTTCATATCCCTGATTTTCCAATTCTTCGATTACACCAATGTGGGCAATGCCCCTGGCACCACCACCCGACAAAACCAACGAAACCTTTTTTTTCATCTACCTAAGTTTTTATTGGCCTAAAAGTACATATTTCATCGAATTACGTGGATGGGACAAATTTATCATCGAATTACGCGGATTACACGGATAAAGTGGAAGGGGTACATTTTCCATCCGTTCCATCCATTTCATCCGATGATAGTTCTTCATGATAGTTCTTCAGCGGATTACACGGATTACACGGAGGGGATATGTAGGGCATCTGATTCGGTTGTCTATCCGATGATAGGTTTAAAATCCCGACAAAATATGCTGGCTTCAATTACTTCGACACAGCATCAAAATAAGTAGTGTCGGAGGTGAAGGCCGTAAAGATTCCTTTGCCGTTTCTGATGTTTGTGTAGGGTTCGGTGAGGTTGATGGTGTTGGTTGTGGTGTAAAGACTTAATTCTGCAAATTCGGGGTTTACCTTAAAAATTACCAGCTCATAGGTTCCGTAATACATGCACATGGAAGGCATAATGTTTAATAAATTGCTTGTTGCCGGTTGCGTTCCAAAGCTCAAAGGTGGATCGTCTTCTTCTTCGGGGATTTCGTGTACCGGAGTTGGATTTTCCTCGATGTTGGTGGCCACCATGTAAAAATATTCGTTGTCGGGGTTATCCCAGGTAACTTCGATGAGCTCAGTGCCTGAGCCACCCCATCCCCCCATAGTTACAGAAATGGAAGTTTTTGACAGTTCCAGATTTTCGGTCTTTCCGGGAATGGTAGTTTCAGATGAAATTACCTTGTCGTTGTATTCAAACTCAAGCTCACAAAACATTCCTGGAATAATTTCAAGATCACTACCCGAATAATAATAATTGCCGGGATTATCCACATGTTCACTCAGCACATAATCTATCGAATCCACTTTTAGTTTGATTGCTAATCCACTAATGGTATTGTTTTCAGATATTATATCAGTGAAATTACTCATCTTAAAAACCTTGTTATTGTCAACGGCTTGCCAGGGGCAAAGATAAGCTTCAACTACTGGATATTCTTCAAGTTCAAATTCGGATGCCTGATCTTCGCAGCCCATAAAAAGCAGTGTGATTGCAAGCACTACCATCACAAAAAAGACATTAATGATTTTCATAGGTTTATTTTAGTTTAATGGTGAAGGTTACATTTGGAGTAATACTCAGCAGGGTTACATCCGTTTCGATGAGGTAATCATCTACAATTTCAAATTCTTTGTACCAAACATTTTGTCGGTTGTAAACATTAAATATGGATGCGCCGAGGCTTCCATGCAATTTACCGCCAAAATCAAAATTATAGGTAGCCGAAAGATCCAACCTGTGGTAATCGGGGAGTCGCAGTGCGTTTTTTGCCCCAATTGTGATGAAATCTTCACTGGTCCCATCGGGGGTTATCAATTCATATCCCGCAGTGGGTGCAGTATATGGGCTGCCGGTAGCATAAATAAAAGTGGCAGCAAACAACCATTTTTTATACTTAAAGGTATTTACAACGTTAAATTCATGCCTCACATCGTGGGAAGCGGGAAAAGGGTCTGCGCTTAATTCGGGGAAATCGTAGGTAACATTGGCAAGGGTATAACTTAACCAGCCATTGTAGTTTCCGGCTTTTTTCTGAAATAAAAACTCAATGCCTTTGGATATTCCTGTACCCTGATAAAAAAATTCGTTGTATTCAAGATTTTGAAATCCGCTCACCATTTGGTAGCTGTATTCTGATAAACCAGACATTGGCTTATAAAATGCCTCGGCACTAAAAAGGTAGCCCGGATTTTCGTACTCAATACCAGCAATATAATGTGTTGATTCGCCTACCGGAATGCTCTCCCCATCGGCCAACACCCAAAAATCGCGTGCCCCGGATTGAAGGTCGTTTCGGATAATACGGTTTGCAAATTGGTAATATTTCCCCCAGGCTCCCTTAATTCTTAACTTATCCGAAATATTAAAATTAGCCTGCAACCTCGGTTCAAAGTACATTTTCTCTGTTCCGCTGTACCAGGTAGCCCTGATTCCCGGTTTCAGGTTGAGCCACGCCCCCGGAGTATATTCATCCTGAAGGTAAATCGAACTTTGCAATTGTTGGTCATATCTGTCTTCGATAATCAGGGTGTCGTTCATTGTAAAATCATAATCGTTTACATAGTAAGTAGTTTGCAGTCCGAAAGCCACATTATTTTTTTGCCCAAACTTGTACTCATTATCAAGTTTTAACGAATAGTCGTGCATGTAATTCACTTCGTATTGGCCGTTGGTAAAGTCGATGGCCTCATCATCCTGAATACGCGTTCCCGAGCGGGTCATGTCGCGTTTACTGTAATATCTCGAATAGGAGAGGAGGTAATTTGAATATAGTTTTTCGTTCCATTTTCGCGACCATTTAAGGCTCGAACCCACGTTGCCCCAACTGGTAAGGTCGTTGGTTTCGCTGCTCATCGAAAAACCACCAAACGATCGGGTGTTGTCGTTTGAGTTATCCAGGTTATCCTGCCCGTTATAAATACTCCACGAAATGATATCCCCGGCATTCGAACGATAGGTCATTTTTCCATTCAGGTCGTAAAAATAAGTACTTGGGCTGGTTTGTTCGGTAAATCTCCTCATCCTCCCTGCCATTTCTCCCGAGGGTTCAGCGGAGTTGCTGGTGTTGAACTGATCGAAAAGCCCCTGGTAAAAACTACTCTGAAAAGAGCGGCGTGCCGTAAAAAATGCAGTAATTTTTTCTCCGATCGGGAAATCAGTATAAACATTAAAGCTCATCAAACTAATACTCCCTCCGGCATTAAAGGAGCTTTGATCGCCATCCTTGCCGGTAATTTCCATTACACTCGAAAGCCTTCCTCCGTATTTGGCTTCAAAGCCCCCTTTACTCAGTTTCACATCCTTGATGGCGTTGGAGTTAAACGAGCTGAACATCCCGTAAAGGTGATCGACATGATACACGGTAAATCCATCATATAAAATAAGGTTTTGATCGGGAGTTCCACCGCGAACATACAAGCCCGAAGAGGCTTCATTGCTGCCCGAAATACCCGGAAGTAACTGGAAGGATCTGAAAACATCTTTTTCCCCAATGTCCGGAAGCGATTCTATTTTCTTTGGTGACATGCTAATCTTTCCGGTGTTGGATGCCATGCGCAATAACTCATCGTGCTGACCATAAATTTCCACCTCATCGAGTTGAACCGAAAGAGATTTCATTTTTACAACTAGGTTTTTGCTAATCAGTTTGGGTGTAAGAAAAACCTTTTGAAGTCTGTAACCAATGTATGATACAAGCAGGGTGGAGGTGTCGGAAGGAACATTGAATAAAGTAAAGTAGCCATCGATATTTGATGCACTGCCCATATTGGTTCCATCAACAATGATTTGGGCAAAGGGCAATGACTCCTGACTTTCTTCATCCACAATTTTTCCACTCAGCGTGTAGTCAGATTTTCGTTCGTAGATTTTCGCCACATAATCAATGGAAGCACCTTTTGGCCTGATGATTATCCGATCATCAACAAATTTGTAAATCACTTCATCACCGAGAAGTATTTCCAAAAAATCATCAATCGGCATATTCTCCACCGACCTACCCGGCATCATGCCTTTGGGGACAATTTCTTTGTCAAAATCAAGGTATAGATTGTGGTCGTTTGCAATCTGATGCAATATATTTAACCGGGTTTTACCATAAAAAAACCCCGAGATCAATACTTCATCACTTTGCTGGGCATAGCCCCGGATTGTTGAAAAAAGCAACAATACTGTGCTTAAGAAAAAAAATAGTTTCCGCATAGTTTGATTTAATTCAGTTCAATTCTTTTTATCCAAATTTTTATAGGCTTTGACAACGATTGCATTTCGGCTATGCCTTGTTGATTGCCCATTGCTGCGCGATCTCCGCCTCCTTGTGGCCGGCCTCCACCACCACCTGATCTACCTCCACCACCACCACCGGGGCGCATACTCATATTTGCCTGCGGGCCAGCCGGAGGCAAATCTATTTTCCCGGATTCAAAACCTAAGGAGATCATTTTTCCCGGGACAAAGCCAGCATTAGAAATATACTGAAGTGGAATTTTTAATTCGTAATACATGCTCTGATTGTCATCCATAAAAATCCAGGCACAAATACCTTCACCACGTCTTGAATTTAAAAGTGTGCTGTTGGTTTGTCCCTCGTTAAATCCTAATAATTCAATTTGGTTTAAAGCAGTTTTTAGTCGGCTGGTCAAATCATTGGCAGGTCTTACTTCGGCATTAAGGGCATCATTATTATTTTTTCTTTCACCGGGTCGGGGCATATTTTGCATTCCCTGGGCAAGCGGATATTTTATTGAAAATTGTGGGCCTTTCTTCCCTGTTGTATCGATATGGATCGTAAAACCGGCAGCAAACATTTTAGTGATTGTACTTCGGTCGGTTACCATGGTGCGGATAAGCAAATCTTTTGAGTCGCTAAAGTAAGCATACGAAATATTGTTTTTCGCATCGTACTGCATCCTGTCGATCCAGGCAAGCGAACCAGCTTCCGGACGTTCGGACATGCTTTCAAGGGCTTTGCTTTTGTGCAATGGTTTTTTGCTGCACGAGGATAGTGAAATAGCAAGGTAAATGAAAATGATCATCGAAAAAATTCTGTACATAAATTTCTGGTTTGGGTGGTTTGACAGACCCAAGCACAGAATTATTCCAACAAAGGGTAATCTTATAAAAAAAGTTATGCTACTATTTTAGTGGAAAGAAACTCTTATTTCCAAATTCTAAACTACCTTTTTAAGGTAAATCAAGTGTTACGAATAATGTATCTTAGTGAATCTTTGTGCTCTCAGTGCCTTAGTGGTAACATTTTAAAAATCAACACGTAGACACATAGACCACTCAGGGACACTAAGAAAAATAAAATAATTAAACATAAATATGACAACATAATAATTTCTGGTGAAAACCACATAAATAAACCAAAAAAAGAACCCCCCAGGAAAAAGCAAAACACGGATCATGGCTTAATATTTGGTAAATTTGCTCCATTGTTAACCAAAATAAAATGTTATGAAAAAATTGTTTACACTCTCCATTATCACATTAATTTTATTGAATTCCTCAGCCTTCGCACAAAACACAAAATCTGATGCCGACCAGATGGAATCCTTCCGGCAACTAAAAGCCAAAATGCTTTCAGGGAATAGCTACGACTTTCAGCAACACGAAAACTTTAAATCGAACACTAATTTTGCGGGAGATCTTGGTGATGCCCCTGAAATGGATTGGTTGACAAAGTTTGATGGTTCGGGCATAGATAAAGTGCGTAAGGTAGTTACCGATGAAACCGGGAATTTATACGCGATTGGTGATTTTGCCGGGATCATGGATTTTGCCGGGCAAACCCTTACCAGTGTTGGGAAGCGGGATGTTTTTATTGTAAAGCTGGATAATTCAGGAAATATCCTCTGGATAAAACAAGGCAACAGCGGTGGGTTTTCTTCGTGCGTATTTTATGATATGTTGATAGATGGAGATCAAATCCTAATCACGGGCTATTTTGATGGCGAAACTTTTTCTATTGAAGGGGCATCTGCAAGTTTGGTAGGTGTATCCGATGCGCTAATATTAAAAGTTTCCTTAGATGGCGGGGTCGATCTTATCAAAAATATCTCCCAGATTAACGGTTTGTATCGTGGGCTTGCTTTAACAAGCGACAACGACCAAAACATTTATCTCACCGGAACTACCGATGGTAACACAACTTGGAACCACCCTTCCTTTTTAACAAAACTCGATCAGGGCGGAAACACACTTTGGTGGCAGGAACACGAAATTGCTTTCAATGACCTGGCGGTTTCCGGCGATCAGCTTTATGTTGCAGGTTCAGCATATCAGGATGCCTGGCTGGATGATGTTTTTTTGGACCCTTTTATTTATGCAGATGCCTTTGTTTCGAAGGCAGATTTGGATGGAAATTATGAGTGGGCAGTTATCGGCGAACATACCCAAGGCCCAACCGGAGACAGCTATTTGCCCCAAATTGAAATCGGGGAAACCGGCGATGTTTTTATAGCAGGCTACTTTCGCAGTAATGTGGAATTTGGGGGGATCTTACTTGGCGATGGCTCGATGGATGCATTTATCGTGAGGATAAATAGCGAGGGCGAAGTGCTTTGGGCAAAGTCGAGCTACAACACCGAAAAAGCACTCACAGGGTTTGTTTTGTTGGAAAATGATCAGCCTTGTATTTCAGGTGGAATGTATTCATCGGCAGCATTTGATGATATTGAAATCTATGGAAACACTGGTTATTATGCAGCTATTTACGACAGTTCAGGTGTTGCACAACATGCCTTTACAGTGAATCAGGGGGTTTCAGGAATTGTTTCGGGCTCCGGTAATAACTTTATCATGGCAGGAACCACGAGTAGGAATGCCTCATTGGTGCAGTATAGCTTTTTCGGCGAAGCCCAAAGTATTGTTACCGGCCAGGGCAACTCGGGCACAGCCCAACTTACCGGGCTGGAAGTGAACGAAATTGGTACAATATTTACATTGAGCAATATTATTGGCTACACCAATTATTTTGGCCTAGAGTTTTTCAACACTAAACAAGCCATGCTACTTGCAGGCCAAAAGCCCGATGGTGAGGTGCTGTGGTCTCAAACCATTGGGGGTGGTATTGCATGGGAGTCATCCCCTGAAACAAACCTGAAGGTGGATGATGCCCACAAACAACTATATCTGCATGGAAGCTATGAAGATACCCTGAAAATAGGAAGCCTTGAATTTGTTGCTCCTTTCAAAACGTCATTCATGGCGGCATTTAAAGATAATGGGGAGTTTTTATGGATTGAAGAGTTCCCCTACTATAGAATCGAAATACAATCGCTTGATGTGGATTTGCAAGGGAATGTGTATTGTGCTTTTACCTTTGGCGGAACCATACAAGTTGGCGGTGAATCTTTTACTGTTCATGAGTTTAGTTCGCGTAACGCTCTGTTGGTAAAATATACTTTGGCAGGGGATTATATTTCGGCCAAACAGTTTGAAACAGAAGTTTTTTTCTACTCGATTGGTGTTGCTGTTGTGCCGTCAGGAGGATATTTTGTGTCGCTGGATCCTGCCGGCGATAGCGTGTTTTTTAATAATGGCAACAACAACCTTGCACTTAGCCCCAACGATGGACGGTGTATTGTGGCCAAATATGATGACCAGGATAATTTTATCTGGGCAAAATCCTATGGCTACAGCCCTACCAGTTACGGTGGATATTACTGCTGGCCAACTGCTTCCGTATCGGATGCCGAAGGGAATTTGTACCTTACCGGCACACATGGCGATTCGGCCATGTTTGACGATATTATGATTCGCACTCCCTACAACAGGTACAGCCCATTCAATGCCAAAATTGATGGCGATGGAAATACTGTTTGGGCAAACTCCATCCAATCGCACCGTTGGGGGAATAATTATGGTGAAGCAGATATCGATAGCGAAGGGAACTTTTATGTGATGGGCGACATAATTGATACGATTCATTTTGGCGACTGGCAATACATCCCTGCCGGAGCCAGGGATTTGTACGTGGCAAAATACACCAACACGGGACAGGTTGACTGGGTTAAAACCTTCGAAAGTTCTGCCTACCAAAATCACTTGTTTGGCATTGGCGTGTTTGATGAAAATAATGTTTTTGTGGGAGGGAATTTTACCAACACCATTCAAAGCGATAATGAAAATATTTTAAATACATCTTCCTCCAGAGCCGGATTTATCTGCCACATTGGCGATTCCATTGCCTATTCCTCCATACACGAAGATCCGGAATCTGAGATTTATGTGGTGGTTTATCCCAACCCGGCCAGCGAGGAATTATATCTTAACTTCAA
>Ga0208900_1001778_pt1 | contig 10832 bp, 8 predicted proteins | sample AntAceMetag02UKK_FD_184763 | JGI IMG/M metagenome (GOLD analysis project Ga0208900, IMG submission 184763) | Saline lake microbial communities from Ace Lake, Antarctica - Antarctic Ace Lake Metagenome 02UKK (SPAdes) (version 2) | ecosystem: Environmental > Aquatic > Non-marine Saline and Alkaline... | reverse complement strand
TTCATGGCCGATGGTCATTGGAACAGGAATCGTTTTTTGTGCCCACTCATCCCAGTTCCATATATGAACATCGGTGCCGCAAATGCTCGTCTTGAGGATCCTTATCAGCACATCATTCTTACCTACCTTGGGTACGGGAACCTCATGCAGCCAAAGCCCCTCCTCGGCCTTGGCCTTTACTAAAGCTTTCATAGTCTTCATTTCTGCTATTCCTCTAACGCTATATCGCAACATGGTATTGTAAGGGGGAACACATCGTCATTATAGGAATTTTTTTCTCGAATGCCAATACAAACTGTCGATATTTCAAGCTCTTTGAGCAGCAGATAAATTTATTGAAAAGGCTCCTTGATTATAGCCAGCATCGTTCTTAGAATATGAAACATATGAAAATTATTGAGTCCATAAATACAGCCCAGACGGATTATAACGGCTGTGCTGTTACAATAGGCAATTTTGACGGCGTTCATCTTGGCCATCAGGAGATCATCCGGCACCTTTGCCTAGCTGCCGAACAGAGAGGTGTCAAATCAGTGGCGATGACGTTTCACCCTCATCCTGTGGCGATTTTGCACCCGGAAAAATCGCCCGGCGTGCTGACTCCTTTGGCATTAAAAAAACAGCTGCTTAGAAAATGCGGGCTTGACTGCTTGATTGTCCTAAAGGATAGTTTTGAACTCCTGAATCTTTCTGGGCCGGATTTTATCAAACAGTTTCTAATTAAGCTATTATCCCCCAGTATAATAATCGAAGGTGATGATTTTAACTTTGGATACGGCCGAAGCGGCAATACCGAAACGCTTAAGAGGCTCAGTGCTGAAAACGCCTTTGATGTTAAAATTGTGCCCGCTAAAGAAATTAAAATCAGTGAAAAAGATAAAACTAAAATCTCGAGCACTTTGATTCGCCATCTGCTCCATCAGGGTAAAGTTGCCACCGCCGCTAAGGGGCTCGGCAGAAATTATCGACTTATTGGCGAAATTCAGGCAGGCCGGGGAAAAGGAGCACAACTCGGTTTTCCAACGGCTAATATCAATCCGACGGAACAAATTATCCCCGCCGAAGGTGTTTATGCTGGATTTGTTGAAATAGGCCTTGATAGTGAGCAGGTTTGCACGGAGAAAAAAAAATTCCCAGCGGTTTTCAGTATTGGAAGAGCGAAAACATTTATCAGTGACCATCCGCTGCTCATTGAGGCACATATTCTGGATAAAACAATCGAAAATCTGTACGGCAAATGGCTGGCAATGGATTTTGTGAAATATATTCGGCGACAGCAGAGATTTGAAGACGAAAACAGGCTGACAGAGCAGATCGCAAGAGATTGTGAAGCTGCCCGACATATTTTGGCCAAAAAAAGAAAAACTTAAACTTTTCTTAAAATTAAACGATAATTTGGTACAGAGAACCGCTTTAAAGTGTGTAAAGAGCCTGTTGCATAAATAATTAGTTCTTTTTACAAGTGAATAATTCCAGCTTTTCGGTTATAATATGGGCAATGGATTGTTGAATATTAAAGGATTATAATATGGCTTACAATTTCCTGCCTTGCGACCGAAATCAAACTTATCTGCTGCCGCCATCTTTGACAGATTGGCTGCCGGAAGATCATCTGGCGTGGTTTGTTCTCGATGCTGTTGAGCGGATCGACCTGTCGCAGTTCTACGAAAAATATCGCACCGATGGCGTAGGTAACTCGGCTTTTAACCCGTCTATGATGGTTGGCTTGCTGATCTATTCCTATTGCACCGGCGAGCGTTCCAGCAGACGAATTGAAAAGCATTGCCAGACTGATGTGGCATATAAAGTTATCACAGCAAACCAGTCGCCTGATCACAGTACAATCAGTCGTTTCCGCAAGAATAACGAGTCGTATTTAAAAGGATTGTTTCTTGAAATCCTTCGTCTTTGTTCTGAGGTAGGATTGATTAAACTCGGCAATGTCTCATTGGATGGCACAAAGATCAAGGCCAATGCTTCACTGGCGGCCAATCGTAAACTAAAGCACCTGGAGCAGGAAATAGATAAGATGCTTTCTGAGGCGACAGCAAAAGATGCTGAAGAAGACAAAGCTTTCGGTACTGATAAACGTGGTGATGAAATGCCCGAGGATTTGCGAGACCGCAACAGCCGTATAAGTCGCCTAAAAGCCTGTAAGGAGCATTTAGAGCAGCAAAAGGCAGAAGCTCAAAAAGCTCAACAGGATAAAATAGATAAGCGTAAAACCAAAGAAGAAAGCACCGGCAAAAAACCTCGTGGCCGTAAGCCTAAGTCGCCCGAAGATGCAGAAAACAAAGATGCCAAAGCTAACGTTACCGACCCTGACAGCCGGATTATGAAGACGCGAAAAGGTTTTGTTCAGGGTCTTAATGCCCAGGCAGTAACAACAGAACAGCAGATAATAGTTGCCGAAGATGTTACACAAGAAGAAAACGATAAACAGCAATTGCACCCTATGCTTGAGCAGACTGAATCGAACCGGAAGGCAATTGGAATTAAAGAAGAAACAGGCGTAGCATTGGCCGATGCCGGGTATTGCAGTGAAGAGAATTTTACGAAGCGACCTGCAGGCGATGTTGAATTATTGGTAGCTCTGCAGAAAGATTACAAACAGCGAAAAGCTATGCAGGATCAACCGCCATCAGAAGAGCCGATACCTGATGACTTGTCGCCTACGGAGTCGATGGAGCGAAAGCTTCTGACCGAGCGTGGCCGCAAGTTGTATAAGCTGCGAGGCCAGACGGTTGAGCCGGTGTTTGGGCAGATTAAAGATGCTCGTGGAATTGACAAATTTATGCGGCGAGGATTTGAAGCATGTCGCAGCGAGTGGTCGCTTGTTTGCGCTACGCACAATCTTTTGAAGTTGTGGCGAAGTGGAAAGGCCTGCTGGAATTGAGAAAAAGGCCGTTTTTGTACAAACTGACGTGTGATTTTGCTTGCTTAATCGGCAAGACTTTATTAACATAGCTAAAAATCAACAAAGGCTGTATGGGAAACAGAGAATTGAGCCGTTTGTCCCATTCAACCATCGGATCCAAAACGGTTGGATTCAAAAATCATTGTGCAACAGGCTCAAATGTGGTTTTTTGCAGATTAAGGAACTTTTATGAACAAACAAGATGAGAACCTTTACATTATTCGGTATTCGCTTCCTCCTGAGCCGAGCGATTCGCGTTCGCAGCGACTGGATGAGCTTTTGCGTTTTTGTGGTGAGGCTAAAATAGATGAAGTAATGTTCTTTTTGATGCCGGAAGAATATAACCGCGGACAGTGGGATCCTAAAGATTACCGGCCGTGGCTGGATTTTGCAGTTGAAGCCAAGGAATTGGTGGAAAAGGCCGGCTGCGATGTCAGCCTTAATCCGTGGATTACACTGCTTCACTGTTCAAGGGGTCGTCGTAGCGAACAATTGAAATATCGCAGGCTTGTCTCAGATACCGGTCAGACGTCACTGGCAGAGGCTTGTCACCTTTGCCCTGATTGGCGGAAAATATTTCTTGATTCGTTCACCGATTTTGCGAAAGCTGGCTTCAAAACCATCTGGGTGGAAGACGATTTCAGATTCCATAACCATGACAATGGCTGGGGCGGGTGCTTCTGTGATGAGCATATTCGAATCCTGAATCAGCGTGGCGCGGTTGCGAAAAACCGCGAGGAACTTATACAAAATATGAACGCCTCCGACGTGGTTCATCCGGATAGACTGGTATGGATGGATCTTAACAGTGAGACTTATACGAACATGGCTTCCGACCTGCGGGCGGCAATGGATGCGGTTGACCCTGCTATCCAGCTTGGACTGATGTGCAGCTATATTCCAACGCACAGTCAGGAAGGTCGAGATTGGCATGCCCTGCTCAATGCGTTGGGCGGGCCAGAGCGTGCACCGGTTAGACCGCACGGAGATACACATCACGAATCCTGCAGGGAACAGTTTATGATAAGTCTTTGTAATCTCTCGGCCACACAGGATTTGTTAATTCCTGGAACACGTATGTTTTTTGAGTTAGAGACCGGTCCGATGTCGCGATTTTCCAAGTCGAATCAGCTCGCGGCTGCAAATATGGCAATAGCAATGGATGGACAGTGCGATGGGCTTACACTGGATGTATTGAGCTTTATCGGAAATGGCGGAGCCAGTGAGCCGTTGATGGAAAAGACACTGGCCAAAAACCGGCAAAAACTTCTGACTGTGCGCGAACTTGTAAAAGACACTGAGCCGGTTGGGATAACAGTTGTGATTCCAGAAGATGTAACACGTTTTGCTCCCGGCGGTGGAGAAGCGAGTATGATGAAACTGCCGAAAAGCAATTACGGCTGGTACTTTTTCCTGGAGGCATACGGCTATCCGTGCCAGTGTATCGCGGATATGAAGAAAGAAATCGATACAAGCGATAATAAAACATATGCGCTGGCTGGTGAGGCGGTTTGGGGGCTGAGCGATAAGTTGCTGGAAAAGCTGCTTGGTGAGGCGACCTTGCTGCTGGACGCGCCGGCGGCGGGCATTATACAGCAGAGGGGTTTTGGAGAACTGATCGGTGTGAAGGAAATGCAGTGGTATCGGCACATCGACAGACCTTTTTCGATTGAGCAGGCTTTGGATAGATCGGCTGGAGATGTGCCGGAGCGGTCGGGTGTCAACTTTGTGCCGGACGACTGGAGGCTGGCAACGTTTGAATTAAATGATTGCGGCGAGGGTAAAACGGAAATACTTGATTGCTATTTGAAATCTCTCGGTGTTGGAACCTTCCTGTATCGAAACGCTTCAGGCGGTAAAGGTCTTGTTTCGCCTCTGTCTCTGCCTGTAGGTGAAATGCTTTACGACTGGACAAGAAAGCGGTGGCTCGATAGATTTCTTGGCCAGCTATACAATTCAGCACCAATGCCGTTCCTTTTGGACTCTGCCTGGGTTTATATTACAGCAAGGCAGGGAGCCGATTGCCGAACGATCCTTCTGGCAAATGGAACCTATGAAATTCCTGAAAGCATCAGTATTCAGTTGCCTGCGGACTGGGCAAAACTTGACTGGTCGATTCACCTTCACGGCCGTGATAAAGACGGCAACATTAAAATTGATGCTAATGGACTCATGACTGTGCATACAGAGTTTGTCGGAGCTGACTGGCTAATGCTGGTTGGGCGATAATACATACAATCTGTGCGAGTATAAATTCTTGACAACAGTCTTGCTGAGGGTATACTTACACTTGGTTCTGTTGATAGTATGTGATGTTGGGGAAAAGTTCTGAGCAGGAAGTTACACAAATGAACAAGGGCACATATCGGTGTTTTTTAGTTTCTGTTTTGGTCTTGTTTAGTCTGATGTTTTTGATCGGCTGTAATGCACCAAAGGATCAACTAGCTGCTTTTAACAGTCATTTTGAGGCCTCTGACTACGAGGCGGCAATTCTGTTTGCAGAGAAAAAAATCTCCAAACACAAAGATCCGGCAAGAGATGATTTACTCTGGATCCTCCAGGCAGCAACTGCAGGGAGATGCTCAAAAGACTATCAGAAAAGTACGGAATATTTTGACAGATCTGAGGATATACTTAAATATTACGATGAGCGATCCAACCTCTGTGATGCTTTCGGCTCAGCGCTTGTCAACGAAAATGTAATACCATACAGGGGCCAAGAATATGACGGCATAATGGTTAATACATACAAAGCCCTGAACTTTATGGCTGAGGGAAATATGGATCTGGCCAGGATAGAGTTTAATCGTGCTCTTGACAGGCAGAGACGGGCCAGAGAAAATTTTGCGAAAGAGATAGCTAAGCTTAAAAATGAACTGGACAAAAAACAACGATGGGAAAAATATGATGTGAAAGCCAACGTTGAAAATCCTCAGACGCAGGTTTTGTTGACTGAGAAGTATCCCAGCCTGTACGAGTTCGAGGCGTATCCTGATTTCATTAATCCCTTTACGACGTACCTGGCGGGCGTTTTCTTTAACCTGGTGGACGATCACTCCAAGGCGGTTGATCTTCTGAAAGAATCTTACGGCATGGTGCAGGACAATCCTTACATGGCAGAGGATCTTAGCGTTACTGAAAATATACTTGATGGGCAGGGGAAGCTTGAAAATACGGTCTGGCTGATATTTGAAAATGGGCTGGGGCCGATCAAGACAGAATTTAGATTGGATATCCCTTTGTTTATCGTTACCAGAGATGTTAGGTACGTTGGCATTGCTCTGCCAAAATTAGATTACAGAAACAGAGCATATCAGCATTTGAGAATTGAAACTAATGACAAGAAAAGTTATACTACCGCCATTGTTTCTGAAATGGACAGAGTTATCCAAACAGAATTCGGCAAAGATTTTGAAGCTATTCTTGCCAGAGCGATTGTTTCAGCTGCCTCTAAGGCCACTGCTCAATATTTTCTTGAGCAACAGGAAGACAAGCTTGCCTCACTGGGCGCCATCGCAACCGCGGCTTATAGTTTTGCGACAAATGCAGCAGATGTAAGAATATGGACGAGCCTGCCGAAAGAGTTTCAGGTTGCAAGATTTCCCAAGCCAACCGATGGCAAATTACGCATTTCCCCCCCCTGCCGCGGCCCCGCTTATTATTGATATTCCCCCTTGTAATAATGTGATAGTATATGTTAAAATAATTAGTGCCGGGGCGGAACCGGTATATGATGTTATGACGTTTTAATAAAATTATTGTGAATTAGAACGGAGGTACAAAAATGAAAACAATCGTTAACACTTTATTGGTGCTGGTTTTTGCGGGTACATGTATGTTTGCAGGCTGTTATGAACAGCATGACGCGAGAGTCAATGTGGCCGAGCGGGTCAGAAGCGACAGTATCGGAAGTAATCTCATTGTCCGGCCAATCACAGGGGCCTTTAGTGCGTTGCTTGGAGAAGGTATCGAGATATCCTCTGTCAAGACGGGGCAAAATGATGCCGGCATTATGGTACTTCAGGTATCGGGCTACAACAAAGCTACATCTATCAGGAGATTTGATTACAAAGTAGAATGGCTCGACGAGGGCGGATTTGTAATTGATTCACAGGCGAGTAAATGGCTACCAACTTCGGCAAGACCTAAATCTTCGTTTACTTTCGGTGCTGTTGCGCCAAATAAAGAGGCTGTAGATTTCAAAATTGATACAAGAAAACACATTAAATAAAGGATGAATGCTATGAAAACTAAAATTATTTTGACTTTGTGTCTGGCAAGCCTTCTTGCGGCTGGTTGTGCGCCAAAAACCCGGGATATCGATATAATCAACGACGAAGGGAAACCTGTTCTGGGACTTGACTATCGAGACTTTGACAAGGCGGCAAGCCAGTTGGTTCAGTCGATGCTTAAATCCGGTGCACTTGCCAAGGAAGACGGCGGCAGATATGTTATGTCGACCGGAAGAATTGTAAATGATACGATGCAAAGAATCGATACCGACCAATTGATGGCTAAGATTGAAGAGGACCTTCTCAATAGTGGCCAGGTTGTTATGACTTCGGCTGTGGGCAGCGATAAATCACGGGATGATATGATTTATGAGGTTAGAGAACTGAGGGACTCCGAAACTGGTGAAGAATTCGAGAAGGAAACGATGGCTGGCAAAGGTACGCTCGTTGCGCCCGACTTGAATGTGTCGGGTAAAATTCTTCAGAGAAATATTAGCTATGACAAGAAAACCCAGCAGATCGAATACTATTTTCAGCTTAAGATCACTAACCTGACAACCGGACTTCGGTTCTGGCAGAAAGAAACTATCATCGGCAAAAGAGGAAGCAACAAAGCGCCAGCGTGGTAGAATTGAAAATTAAAAAACTGGATTCCCGCCTTCGCGGGAATGACAAGATGATGATTAATTTTAGTGAGGTGCCAAAATGAAGAAAATTTTGTTGCTTTCAATTATTATAATGGTTTTGTGTACGCAGGGATTTTGTGAAACTAAGACGATCGTTCGAGAAACCAAAGGACATGGCGTCGATAGGGATGAAGCGATCAAGAGCGCTTTGTATCAGGCTGTCGGTGAGGCTAAAGGCGTGAAGGTAATCTCCAAAGATTTTGAATACGGTTTTGAATCAGCGACAGTAGGTGTTGATAAAGAAGGGCCCAGAAAAGAAGTTGAGTTCGATGCGGTGTCTATTTACAGAGAAGATTCTGCTCTTAGAACAGACATCGAAGGATTGGTGAAAACGTACGAGGTTCTGGATGAGAAAAAGCTCGACGACGGCAAATATGAGGTAAAGTTGAAGGTCTGGGTTTATGATTATGTACCGCCAGACAAAACGGATAGAGTCAGGCTGGCCGTTATGCCCGTAAAAACATTGGCAAGGGTTTACCACTTTGGCGATTTGACTTTGTCCCCTGCTGAGCTTTCACGTCAACTTTCACATAAGTTGAGTATGGCTTTTGCGGAAACGAATAAATTTGCCTTGCTCGATAGAGAAAATATTTATGAGTTTGCAAAAGAGAGAGGTATTTTATTATCGGACGATTCGTCACTTGAAGAAAAGGCGAGGCTGGGACAGGTTCTTGGTGTTGATTATATGCTGATAGGTACTATCTCGGAAGCAGAGGTTCGCAAGGAAATGAAACGCCTGGAAGCTGTCGGTCGATCTACGACAGAGCTTGAGGCTGAGTTTACATTTGATTATCGGTTGGTTGTTGGGCCGAGTAGACAGCTTAAATTTCTTGATACTATTGAGATATCGCTTGAACATGAAGAGGTTAAAAAGCTTGTCAAAAAGTGGGATGCTGATGACATCGACTACAAAGAGATTACCAGCAGGCTGTTGTCTAGAGTAGCTGAGCGGGTAGTCGAAGTTGTTATCGACAGGGTTTACCCAATACGCATCGCCATCGTTGCCGAGGACGGCAGGATTGTTATCAATCAGGGTGGTCAGAGAATTAAAGAAGGACAAATATTCAGAGTTTACACCGAAGGGCCGGAAATTATTGACCCCGATACCAAAGAATCTTTGGGTACGACAGAGACACTTGTGGCGACAATAAAAGTTGATAAGGTTTCGCAGAAAATTTCATACGCAAGCGTTATCAAGGGTAACGCGGAGAAACTTTCCGAGGGGATGGTTTGTCGTCCTGTGAGGCTTGAGTGGAAAGAACCTTTGCGAGGCACAAAAAAATCGAATATAAAAAGAGGTAGCAGGGGCGGCGTTAAATTGCCGTTTGATAGATAAAAATTCAGAATTACGGTAAAAGCAACCCCCCGAATAAATCGGGGGGCTAACGGGAAAGAATCTTTGGGGAAAGTGTTCTGTTGGTTTTTTTTGGCGGATGGTCCTATATAATCACATCGGTTTGGCGGCAATGGGCAGGGGTGAAAAAAAAATTCAGAATTAGCTGTTTTTGTTCGGTTTTTGTTAGGGTTTTTGGGCCCTGTTAGCCGATAGAACTATTTGCTGATAATTGAAAATGAGTAAAGGTGAAAAATGGTTGCCGAAAATTCTTTTTTGGATAGTGAGAACGCCCCTTTGTGCCGATTTGGGCCTGGAGGGGATTTTGTTTCTGATTGGCCCGATGAGCCGCTGAGGCAAAGGCAAGTAGAAGTTGGAGCAATCGGAAAAACCCTTTCAAGGATTGCCGAAATAATAGGCGTTGTTATCGCTCCTGAGTTGATGGGGCAAATGGAATCGGCAAATATATTGCTTGGTAATGACTTCAAGGAGAATATTGAAAGTGGCCAATACACAAACGACAATCACGCCGAAACAACTGCAAACGTTAGAGTTGATAAGGCAGTTTCAAAAGAGCCAACCCTATTCAGCGACGATACAGGAGTTAGCCGGCCGATTGGGAGTAAGTCGAACAACCGCGTTCGAGCACGTCGCAGCACTAAAAGAAAAAGGGCTGTTGCAAGCTGTCCCTGGCAAGGCACGCTCTTTGAAACTTACGGCCCAAGCTCGCAGGTTGCTTGACAGTTATCCGGAAGCCTACGACGAGCCTGAACAGGTCGAGGAAGGGCTGCCATTGCTGGGCATAGTGGCGGCGGGCGTGCCGATCGAAGCGATTCAAAATACCGAATATATTTCACTTCGTTCGGAGTTCGGTACCGGCGGGGATACTTTTGTATTGCATGTGGCGGGGGACAGTATGATCGACGAAAATATCAACGACGGCGATTTCGTTATCTGCAAAAAAACTCAAACCGCACAGAACGGCCAACTCGTCGTCGCTATTGTCGATGAAGACAACGCGACCGTTAAAAGATTTTATAAAGAACCCGGCCGAGTCCGGCTGGAGGCAGCCAACAAAAAATACGAACCCATCTATTCAAATAACTGTCGAATAGAAGGAGCCGTTATCGGCCTGATGAGAAAATTGTAATCGGAAGCGTAAAATTTGAAAGTCCTTATAACGGGCCTGTGAACAATAAACAATCTTTTTTCAGGAACTTAAGTCGAATTCAAAAAGTGCGCTCTCATACCAACCCTTGGCTTGGGTTGGCACTAAACAGAGGATGCTATAGTCCGGGTCATCAACGCCAATGGGATAATATCTTTCCCAGCCAACCTGCCAGAGTTGTCTTTTAATTGCGGAATCGGCAATAATTTCTATTTCGCCAATTAACGTTAATCCATGAAACTGGTTGGGGTTGCAAAAGTAAAGTGATACCTTCGGATTTGCCTGGATTTGAGTCATTTTAGCTGACGCTGTATTGGTTGTGAGATAGGCCAATAAATCTTTATTGTGCCCCTTGAATGATTCGGAAAGGCTCGGAAATTGTTTTTTGTTCCTTAAGTTTAACATAGCCCTTGTCTGTGGAAATCCGCCACTGCCAATAGTTGTCAAGTACACGGCCCCAGCAGTTTCCATCAAATCAAGATTGCATTGTGTCCTG
>Ga0208900_1001777_pt1 | contig 10835 bp, 7 predicted proteins | sample AntAceMetag02UKK_FD_184763 | JGI IMG/M metagenome (GOLD analysis project Ga0208900, IMG submission 184763) | Saline lake microbial communities from Ace Lake, Antarctica - Antarctic Ace Lake Metagenome 02UKK (SPAdes) (version 2) | ecosystem: Environmental > Aquatic > Non-marine Saline and Alkaline... | reverse complement strand
TATCCCTATTTGTGCGGCCATGCCACCATAGGGGCAGTTGTCACCCTTGCCCAAACCGGGTTCCTTGAATTGGGAGAGGGGGAAAATACGATTTTGATAGACACTCCTTCGGGGATCATGGAGGCCAGGGCCTTCGTTGTGGAGGGGAAGGTGGATTCTGTGGCCATACTGATGGTCCCTTCCTTTGTCTTGGATACCAACAGGGAAATCCTGGTGGAGGGGTTTGGGCGGGTGAGCGTTGATCTGGTCTGTACCGGCGGTTTTTTCGCCATGGTGGATGCGGTTAAACTCGGGATTTCGCCTGTGATGGACAACAAAGATCAATTGGTGAAATTGGGCATGAAAATCATAGATGCTGCCAATGAACAGCTTGAGGTAGTTCATCCAAGCCGGCCCGATGTAAACACCGTGGATGTGACCGAATTTTATGATTCCAGGGTAAAAGACAAGGTGAAAGACGGGAAGGCCCAAGGCCGCGGGATGGTAATTTATGGAGAGTCCCATATGGACCGGTCTCCCTGCGGAACGGGTACGGCTGCCAAGCTGGCACTGCTGCATCATTATGGTAAAATCAAGCTGCATCAACCCTATCTTAATTTCAGCCCTCTGGGGACCTGTTTTGAAGCCGAACTTGTCAAAAAAACAAAAATAGGGTTTTTTTGGAGTTGATAACTAGTCAAATTACAGGTCAAGTAGCAAGGTTGTGTTGCATTTGCTCAAAACGGATTGTCGCCGAGTGCGTTTCTCTGTGCACGACGACATGGTTGGTATTGTTCATTATTTTGAGGGACGATGGAACGTCCTTCTTTGACCTGGATCAAAAACATAAGGATCAAAAATGGAAGAATTTGAACGTCTAAAAGAGAAACAGCGTTTATGTTTAGGTGAAGTTAGAAAATTTCGAGCAATTCTGGATTCCATGGGTAGTAGTGGGGTTGATTTATTAGAACAAAAACTTAAAGAACCATCATCTAATTATGTCAAGCTTGCCAATGGATTAGCTCAACAGTTGCAGACGCTAAACATCTCCCTGTCTGTGGTTGCGGAAGTTTCAAATGGTAAATCCACATTTTTGAATGCTTTGATTTTTAAAGATCAGGTTTTACATAGTGGTATAGGTGCAGTGACTGCGCAGCTGTTCAAGATAGATTATGGAGAGGCATACACGGCAACCATTGGTGAAAAAACATCTACTTATAGCTCCATTGAAAGTTTCAAAAAAGCGGTTGAGGATTTAAACGCTGGAATGCGTGAGAAGATAGATCAACAAAATACTTCAGATCTCGATATAAGGCAGGTTTATCTCACTTTACCTAATAGTGAACTTAAAAAAGGTATCTCCCTGTATGATACCCCAGGATTTGGTTCATTAGATGAGGCCCAGGTATATCCGATTATTGGAGAGGCTGTTTCAAAAAGCGATGCGGTAATCATGCTTATTGATATTGCCCAGGGGATAAAAAAAGGAGAAGCTTCATTTGTCAGGGATGTTTTAAAATCCATTCCACCTGACAAGCGGTTTGTTGTCTTTAACAAGATCGATTCTGTCATTAATGAAGATCAAAAAGAGTTGATGGGGGAAGAGGAATTAAATAGGCAGCTTAACAAGGTGATTAATGATACTCTGAAAGAACTCTCAAGTATCACGGAAATTCCACACAATACAATTAAGAATTACTCCTTGTCTTCACAGAAAGCCTTGGCTGGATTTAAATCCAAAAATCAACAAAAAATCGATGAATCAAGATTTCAACCCTTTGAAACTGATTTTTGGCATTGTGTTGTGAACAGCAAAAAAGAGGTGTTTGAAAATAGAATATGCTCATATAACAGACTCCTTGAAAATTGTTCTAACCGCATTATTAAAGAAACAAAAAAAACTTTTGAAAAAGACTATATGCAGATTGAGGCCCTGAAAACAGCTTTGTTAGAAAAAAAAGCTGCATTCTCAGCATTTTCAAAGCAATCCATTGATGCTTTAAATGGTAAAATTAAGGGCTTTTCCTCAAATCCTTCCACGGCCTTTAACAAGGATGTCCTTTTTAAAAGCATTCAAGATATTCTGGAAAATAATATTTATGAAACCCTTGTTGAAATTAGCTGGGTAGATAAACTAAAAATCTGGAATATCAAAGATAAATACTTATTAAAAATTGAAAATGCTCTCAAAGACTCAAGTTTTGAAATTATAAAAGCCACGGACAACTATATAAATAATTTGGTTAAGGAGCTCTATTCAGCCCAGAATGGGATGAATGAGGTAATAATAGATATTAATAAAAAAATAGAGGGATTCAGTGACTTAGGAGTTTCCCCATTAGACTATATTGACATTCTGGAACAAAAAAAAGATGGTAACTTTAGAATCAAGACTGATTCTTCTCTTTTTTCAGATGATGTCTCCATGGATAAAGAAATTTTTGTCTTCATTGGCGGAATTATTGCTGAGGTTATTGCAGGACGCTTGCTTCTACTTATTCCTGGTATTGGATTAGCTATTGGGGTAGCACTTGCCGCTGTTATGAAAATTTATAAAACGGTAAGTGATCCCAATAGAGAATTAGCTTCAAAAATTGCAGCTAAGGTCATTGATGGGCTTAAAAGCGATTTGTCATTATCATTAGAACCTCATATCGCTAAATATGCCATTATAAAACATGATATGGCCTCAAGGCTTTTATCTGCAAGGCATACTTTGAAAATGATTGAAAATTCCTTTGAAAATCCAGAAGAAAAAGAAAAAAAGTTGGCCAAATTAAAGACCGATATTGCAACGGTTAACAGATTTGAAAATGAACTAAAGACATTAAAAGGGGATAAGTAATGCAACTGGATGATTTGAAAAAGAATGTAGCTTCTTTGAATAACCCTGATATTGATTTTTTCCTTCAACAGGTGGAAAACTTAAATGCAAAAACAGATGTTGAGATGGTTTTCAGCGGTACCATCTCTAACGGTAAATCAACCCTTATCAATGCACTCTTAGAGACAGATCTGTTACCTATGGAATTAGGTGCCACCACAGCGCTTATTACAACAATTCAAAAGGGTGAAGATGCCGTTGTTGCTGAATTTGAAGATGGGTCAACACAAAATTATCCTCTCTTAAAATCATCCATAGAGACAATTACAGAAATTAAAAATGCCCGGACCATAAAGATTTTATCCCAAAAATTTCCCTACCATGGAATTCGATTTGTAGACACCCCGGGGATTGACGATATTTCACAGACCAGAGAGGAAAGAACCTTTAATTATGTGCCTCTTGGTGATGCTGTAATTTTTATGGTAGACGCAAGTAAAGGTTTAACCCGGGAAGAAGAAGCCTTTTTTGAAAATAAGGTGGTCAAGGCAAATAAGGACAAGATTTTTGTCGTTATAAATAAAATAGATACGATTGCTGAAGAAATCATTGTTGAAAAACTTCTTACAACTACCATAGCAAATGAATATGCTGTTTATCAAATTTCAGCACTGAGATACCTGGTTGGGATATTAAAAAACGATGATGAACGTATTGAAAAAAGCGGTGCACAAAAACTCAAAAAGGATTTAGATGCATATCTAAAAGGCTTAAATAAAAGCAAAGTTTTTAAAATGCGTATGCAGAAATCTTTAGAAAATATTTTGCGCCTATCAAATATTCAGATTGATACCTTAGTCAACGGTGCTTCAAAGGATAAGCCTGAAATAGAGTTATCGTTAAAAAAAGTGCATCGAAAAATTGAACGTGTAAATGAAGAAAAAAATAAACTTGAACAAGAGATTAATGATGCCGTCAACAAAATTAAAGCGTGCGTGCAACAAAGTCTCAATCGGCTCAAGATAGATATAAATCTTTGCATAAAAAATGTAGAGCACAAAGAATTTATGTTGGATAAATTTAACAAAGAAGTTCCTCTTTTGTGCTCTAAAATGGTTGAGGATATTCGTATTTGCAGTGACAATCAGCTCAACGATTTGAGCTTCAATTTTGAAGAAATAAATGATCTCCATTTGTATCTGATACGCAATATCGATGATGTCATAGCACAGCTTGTATGGCTTCTAACCTTTGTACCTAGGGTGGGCAAAGTCGTAACACCTTTTATCCCTAAAATTCAAGAAGATGTACGTCGCTTTGTTGATATGCTCGGTGGAATAATTATACAAAACAAAGTTGAATCAAGGGTAGATGAACTTGTTAATTTGCTTGAAGAAAATTTCTATCAATCCATAGCAGAATATAAAAGTAATCTTTTAACCGATTATGAGCATGATCAATTGGGTGCTGTTCGTTCCGAGCTTATTTCATTGGAAAGTTTATTCAAGATGAATGCGGATAAAAAAGAGAATATTGAACTCCAGGTGCAATATTATCAGAACAATAAGGATCTCTTAAAAATTTGTATTGATACCCTCATCATGGAAAATAACTCATAGGTGAAACAATGATAATTGTCGGCATTTTGCTGGTGGTATTTGTTGGTTGTTTGGTTTTTCATTTTACCAGAAATGGTAATGTAAATCGGTCTGAAACGACGAGTCCCGAAGATAAATTGTCAGAGGGATATGAAAACGAGCGTCAGGGTTCTGATAGCTCTGGTTTTAGTCTTCCCCTGAGCATTTTATTAAACATACATAAAAAATATAATAAAAAAAATCAGATTCAGTCTTTGAGAGGTTTGTTAGATATATATGAAAAAATGGATGAAGAACTAGAGGCATTTATCGAAAAGCATGATTTTTCTCTTTACACTCCAAATGTAGGTGTGTTTGGAGAAAATTCCACAGGCAAGTCAACCTTCCTCAACGCCATGTTAGGCAATAAAGAGCAGTTTAAAATGGGGTTCGGAGAGACAACAAATAAGATTACGGCTCTGTATAAAACGAAAAAGCCATCCAATATTGGTGGGCTTTCAATCTCGTTTGAAAAACGTGATTACAACCATTTAAATTATATGAACCTTTTTGATATCCCAGGTTTTGGACAGCAGTTTCCCCATGATAAACTTCAAAAAATTATGGGAAAAATGGATGTTGTGTTTTGGTTTGTTGATGCCTCCAAAGGTGTAAAAAAAGATGATAAGCTTTTTTTGGAAGATATTAAAGGATTTGATATCAAAGTTATCGTTGTGCTTAATAAAATTGACGCTGTGTCAGAAATTGACGAGGTAAATAGTTTAATTAAAGACATTAACGCCGAGATATCAAAAATTTATACTTTTTTTAAAGAAGAATCTTTAGAGAAAAACATCGTAAGTGTTTTTCCTTTTAGTGCTACAAAATCTTTGATTGGCAGGGTTAAAGGCGAGCAAGGGGCATTTAAAATAATTGATAAAATTGTTCAGAATGTATTGTTATATACTGTTTTTATTCAAAGTTATCGAGCTTATATTGACTTGCTTTTTGGTGAGGAGATTAGCCTATTAGAGGTTGAAACAGACGCATATGATATAATTACGCAAGTATGCATGAAGCTTGAGTATGAACTAAAAGACAATATCAGTATGATGACTTCCTTAAGTCCATTTTACAGTAAGGATGAAAAGGCCGAGCCGATCGTAATGAAGCATACCCACCTATTGAAAGAAAGCATTGACGCATATAATGAGTCGGCAGTAGAATATATCAATGAATCGATCGAAAACAACCTGAATTATATGGAGTCTTTTGATGCTTTTGGTCAAAGTTACAATATGGATTTGCAAGTGGAAAAGATACAGTCTATTGACGTAGATATTGATTTAAATTCCATGGCATGGGACAGTTTTTTTGGAGACAGTTTTGCAGAAGAGGTGACCGCAAAATTTCAAAAAAAAGTAACGAAACTTTTTGATAGGCAGCTTCCTGAAATTTTAGGTGAGTATGAGGAGAGGATTAATACCTTTCAAAACGACTTAAAAAATAATGCTCAAACTTTTGCAAACACAATTGATCATAAACTTTCAACAACGACTAAAAAAATTCAAGAACCTCTTTTAACCCTTCTTATTAAAGCTGTTCAGAAGACGCTTGATGAAAAAGAGAATGAATTGATTCAAAGAGCGTTAAACGTAAGCTAAGAACAACAGATCCATCTGGAGAACAAACTATACATGGAAATAGACAAAGGGCTCTTAATCAACGCAACCACTGGTATGATGTCAAAATTGACCCGGTTGAACCTTGACCAGGACGCTCTTGTTGACAGTGCCCGGGAAGCCCTTGTTGAAAAAGCAAGGGATATCATAAGGCAGACGAGCGTCAAGAACAATCAATTTCAATTTACAGCTCAAGATGAAAAATTGTTCTTGAAGAGCCTTGAAGAGAACAATTTTGATCATTTTTATGTAAAATCTATTGAGCTGAACAAGGATCTTGAAAAGATCAAGGATAAAATAACAGAAACCATATCAGAACTCTATCAAGAATGCTTGAGCCTCAATATCATTGTCACAGACAACCCCTTGATGAAAAACAATGCGTGTGCGCTTCCCAATGGCACAGTGCTCATTGATATCGCCATGTTGAAAATCATGGAATACATGGAAGAACTCTACTTTATTCTGGCCCATGAGTGCGCCCATGTTCTTAAACAGCACTCCATTGTTTTTAATAATATTGATTCCCTCAGCGAAAAATTTCTAAGTGGAATTTTTTCCAGAATGCGGCTGAAAAATACGTTTTTCAGATTTCTTGCCAACAGCTCTGTCACCATCGCCCTGAATCGTCTCAAGAACAAAAAAATATACAAGCTGCTTCGGCACAGTGATGAGTATGAGGCGGACAAAGTTGCAGTCAGGGTGCTTTATGCCCTGGGCATGTCTCCGGTGGTCGGATGCAAAATTCTTAAAACAATAGATCCAGAAAATCAGACGTCCGAGAGTCATCCCATAACATCTGATAGAATTGCCAGAATTGATCAGGCAACAAAAAAAGACCGGTTTAGAAAAGAAGAACTGTCAGTAGTCCAGGCCATTTCCCCGACTTTCAAACAAAATGTAAACACGGCAATGGGCCAAATTCAGAAAAAACGCAAATTTATAAAATATGTGAGCTGGGCTTTCGGTGGCATTACCTGTGCCGCAGGAATTATTTTGATATATTTTATAAGTACAATGCCTTTTTTTTCTTCGGAAAGTGAAATCGTCAACGGATTTTTTTTCATGATTTTACAACTGCTTTTAAGGGCGACTTATTTTCTTCCTCCTGTTATTTTTTATCTGGTTTATGAGAAAACATATCAATTATTAAAATGAGGAACAAAAAATGCTGAAAAAATTATTTACAGGCGCAAAGACCATGGCGGACGATCTGACCATTAAAAGGGCAAAAGAGATGCTCATCAAAAGTGCCGAACAAAACGGGATTGAGATAAAATAACTTTTGACCCCGACAATCGTAGAAAAACTTGATAACCTTGCCTGTGCTATCATCCAAGAGTATGGCTGCGCCAAATTGGCATCCATGGGATGGAAACAGTACGCAAAATAGATACCTTCTTCAACCCATCAAAGGTAGAAAAATATGACACAGTCATTAAACAGATTAACCATAAAAGGATTTAAGTCGATTCAGAGGCTTGAGAATTTCAAATTCACCAATCTGAACATTCTCATTGGTGGAAACGGTGCGGGGAAAAGCAATTTTATCGATTTTTTTCGCATGCTCCGATCCATGATGGAACTGTCGTTGCCAGGTCTTGACAAGGCAAGCCTGACGGCATATGTCACGGATGGCGGTGGCAGTGATGATTTTCTTTTTAACGGCCCAAAGAGAACCAGACAGATCCAGGTAGAAGCGAGATTCGGACCTAAGGCTTATCGCTTTAAACTTGCTCCTACGACCGATGAAATTTTTATGATCAATGGTGAGGCCCTGGGCAATGAAGAGGGTGACAGCAGATGGTTGGAAATGGGCGGAGGGCATACAAAGCCTGAGCTGTTGACGGAAAGGTTAAAAAATAACTATGGTAAAAGCGATAATGTTGGAGCCTATATCTATGAGGCCATTTCTTCATTAAAAATTTATCATTTCCACGACACTGGTAAAACGGCTCGAATGCGTCGTTTCGAAACAATGGATGATGTCGATTATTTACGATTTGATGCCGCCAATATTGCTCCATTTCTGCTTGATTTGAGGAACAACAAAACCGCTGCTTATACTAAAATAGTGGACACCGTTCGTTTGGTAACTCCCTTTTTTGACACTTTTATCCTCAAGCCGAACAATAATGAAAAAGTCCGTCTCACCTGGAAACAAAAGGGTTCGGACTATCCGCTTAAACCACAACACCTGTCCGATGGTACGCTTAGATTTATTTGTTTGGCAACGGCATTGCTGCAACCTGATCCACCATCAACCATCATTATTGATGAACCAGAACTTGGACTGCATCCATATGCCATTGAGATCCTGGCTGAGCTTATTCAGGCTACTTCCAAGCGTACTCAAATTGTCGTATCAACCCAGTCCCCTTCGCTTATTGATTATTTTGAACCCGAAGATATTATTGTTGTGAATCGAGAAAAAGGAGCTTCGGTTTTTAAACGCCTAGAGAAAAAGGAGCTTTCTTCCTGGCTCGAAGACTATTCTTTAGGGGATCTCTGGCGAAAAAACATCTTCACCGGAGGGCCTTCCCATGAATAGTATTTATATCGTTGTGGAAGGGCAAACCGAGCAGACTTTTGTGCGCCATGTCCTTGCACCGTACATGGCGGATAAAGGAATCTATTTGCATTCGGCATTAATAGGGACGCCGGGCCACAAAGGCGGTGATATTCGTTTTCACAGGGCTAAAGCAGATATCTGTAATTTCCTGAGGCAACGAAAAGATACATTTGTTTCAACCATGTTCGATTATTTCAGGATTGATTCCCAGTGGCCGGGAGCAGAAAAATTGCAATGGGAAATACAAAATGGCGTTGCATACACAGCCAGCCAAAAAGCTGAAATACTTGAGTCTGCGACCCAGAACGAGATTGCAGGGAGCTTTTCCAAGTATGATGCAGAGAATCGATTTATTCCATATATTGAGATGCACGAGTTTGAGGCCGTGCTTTTCAGTGATCCTGAAATTCTGGCAAATAAGACTGAGATAGATATAGTGCAGATACAGAGTATAATAGCGGCATATGACAATCCTGAAGAAATCAATGGAAATCCTGACAAAACCCCGGGTAAAAGGCTTGATATATTAAAAAATGGTTACAGAAAAGTTGCCATGGGTAAAATAATTTCTGAGGCCATAGGAATTCAAACCATACGACGACAATGTCCCCATTTCGATAGCTGGCTCACAAAACTTGAGCAGATTTGAGAAAAGATAGCCAAGACCCAAAGGCATGAAACTTGCTTACCGACCTTTGAAATTCTCGCCTTTGACAGACCCTTTTGATGCTCCTTTTCCACGGGAAAGACAATGGACTTGAAAAAAAGGGTCTACAGGAGTTTCGGTGATAAAATGGCGTGTGGCGCCCATCGCCTTGATTGACAATGCTTTATCAATCCATGACCTGTAAGACTCCACCCTCATCAATCCAGCGGTCAAAAGCCGATAGGACTTCGGCCTGGGTCTTACTTGGTGTTTCAAGGTGACGGGTAGGTTTTCTTGCTCCTTTCTACAGCGTAAGGATCGAATGGAGATGCTTCATGTCATTCATTACATCCTCAGCTGTTCGATTTATCCCAGCTGTTTTTAATTTCAGTTCAATCCAGCGTAGGTACGTCATCGCTACTACACATGTAAAAAGATGGCACCTGATCTTGCTGTCAGTCCAATGCCGGATTGGTTACACACCCACTCCACTAAATCATCATTTTTACTGAGACGAAAACGATCCTCGCCCCACCATCGATCCAGGCTTGCTTGGATGATGTCCTTTGTTGTCCAATCTGTATTGTCTGTGATTATGATGTTTTTAAGCTTACCCAGCTTACAATTTGGTTGATTTGTTCTGAAGTCAGATATGATTGTTTCGGCTTGTAGTGAAAGATCTATCGGGGCTCGAGCCTGACAAGGTTTTGGAAATCTGTGACGAAATCAGGACCACGGTTAAGGACTCTGCCGGGGCTTTTAAAAAAAAGGCCTTGATCATGGCCGGGTGTTAATGCTAAGCCATTTGAATAAGGCCAGTTGAAAATTAGGTACGAGCAAATTTAAATCACGTCCATTGACCTTGAGGATTCTGTTCCATGAAACCCTTACACGATGTTTCCCGCCTGTTCAAAGGCGGGACTCCCATCACAACAATAGATTCCCACACAGAAGGAGAAAGTACCCGGTTGATTGTGGAGGGGCTCGGGGATATTCCCGGCAGTACCATGATGGAGAAAATGGCGTATTTTAAAACCCATTATGATCCGGTGAGATGTCTGTTGACAAAAGAACCCAGGGGGTCAAGGGAGGTTCTGGCGGCCATGGTCACAAAAAATGTGACACCTGATGCCGCCTTCGGGTTGATATACATGGATGCGAAAAGATATCCCTATTTGTGCGGCCATGCCACCATAGGGGCAGTTGTCACCCTTGCCCAAACCGGGTTCCTTGAATTGGGAGAGGGGGAAAATACGATTTTGATAGACACTCCTTCGGGGATCATGGAGGCCAAGGCCTTCGTTGTAGAGGAGAAGGTGGATTCTGTGGCCATACTGATGGTCCCTTCCTTTGTCTTGGATACCAACAGGGAAATCCTGGTGGAGGGGTTTGGGCGGGTGAGCGTTGATCTGGTCTGTACTGGCGGTTTTTTCGCCATGGTGGATGCGGTTAAACTCGGGATTTCGCCTGTGATGGACAACAAAGATCAATTGGTGACGCTTGGCATGAAAATCATAGATGCTGCCAATGAACAGCTTGAGGTGGTTCATCCCAG
>Ga0208900_1001776_pt1 | contig 10838 bp, 8 predicted proteins | sample AntAceMetag02UKK_FD_184763 | JGI IMG/M metagenome (GOLD analysis project Ga0208900, IMG submission 184763) | Saline lake microbial communities from Ace Lake, Antarctica - Antarctic Ace Lake Metagenome 02UKK (SPAdes) (version 2) | ecosystem: Environmental > Aquatic > Non-marine Saline and Alkaline... | reverse complement strand
CGTTACATTGCCATTAGAATCCGGCTTAGTGTTGTGTTCATTAAATACATCATTCGTGTTTGGGTAGGTGTTTTTTGTTATGATGCTGTAACGTGTAATTGACCAAAACTCACCAACACCCGGATTTTTATAGGGAATAGTAAAAACGTTTACACTTCTGCTATGCAAAGGAGCGCCATCACAGTCTGTTGTGGTTACGTCGTATAGGGCATGGTCACCGGTCACGCCTAAATGGCCGAACATGCCAACAGCACGAAAAACAGGATCTTTGCTACCTTTATCAATGGCATCAAAGAGCCCAATATTATCTGGCGTATAACCGGTTTGTGCTATTTTAGTTACCCATTGGGTCATAAAGGCATGATCTTCCTCCGAATAGTTCAAAGCCTTTGCTAACAAGCCTTTATTTTCAGCATGCACTGTATGTGTATCTAATGTAAATTGCACTGGATTCGTAAATTCAATTTTGCCCACTTCCCCATCTATTTTGAGCTCATTCTGCATCGCTATTACGTTAGGCAAATCAGCCTCATCAAACACTTGAATACGAGAAAATAAATGCGGGTGGTCTCCAGGGCATTCAACTACTGTTACATTGTCATTAATAGGGCCTTTATAACCAGTGCGAACAAAAGCATATACTCCTGTTGGGCGAATTTTTTCATAGATCATATAATGTTCCTGATCTGTGACACTTATAGAGTAGTAACGACTCGTATCAAGTGCAGGAGCGTGGAAATAAACAGGGCCGTGAGACAGGTCAAGCACGGCTTTCGAGTAAAGATGATCAAGGGCTGGAGTCACCATATTATCGGTGCCTTCTGTTGGCAATACAGTAGTATGGATGAACTTATTTGTACCACCTGCATCACTGGCCACTTTTTTTAAATATTTTGCATTGAATACTGCTTTAAAGGCATGCAGATATTCAACTGACGGAGTGTCCGCCGCCTGCTCAGTGGTTTTGGTAGAGGTTTCTTCTTTTTTAGCAGAGTTTCCACAAGAAGTGAAAATCAGAGCTATTAAAATTAAACTGGTAATTGTAAGAATTTTCATTATTACTTCTTTTTTATTTAAATAAGCGCTGGTTTAAACGTTATGCTGTTTTGCAATTTGGAATTGCATTTATCACAAAACACATAAACCAGCGCAATTGTTTTATCGTTATTAGTTACCCATAGGTTCAGATAACGTTTCCATTACTTTGTCTAGATTGAAACTTGCTGCTTTCATTCTAGGTGGAAATTCTTTAAATGTCATTAAGAAATTAGCTACAATATCTTGTGCCGGTACCATTATAAAGGCATGATCCTGACACCAGTCATAGTACGTATTTGAAGTAACTGGAGCAAACTCATAAGGGTCATAACGTAAATTATAAAGATGTGGCACTCTTAAGCTAACAAATGGTTCTCCCCATACTAACATTGTTCCAGGAACCCGTTGTTCCATAAAGTTGACTTTCCAATTATCATAACGAAAAGACAGCAAGTCTCCGTCATCAGAGAAATAGAAATATTCAGTACGTGCTCCTTTTTCTTCTTTACCTGTAAGATATGGTAACATATTGTATCCATCTAAATGAACTTTATATGTTTTATCACCTATTTTTTTACCTTTTAGTAATTCTTCTTTTACATTTTCGTTTCCTGCTGCTGCAAGGAAAGTAGGTAACCAATCCATTCCTGAAATAAGCTCATTAGAAACAGAACCTGCTTTAATATGATTTGGCCAACGAACCATTGATGGCGTTCTAAAAGCACCTTCCCAGTTTGTGTTTTTCTCTCCTCTAAAAGGACTTAAAGCTGCATCTGGCCATGTGTTTTTGTGAGGGCCATTGTCTGTCCCATATTGCACAATAGTATTATCAGCTATTCCTAATTCATCTATTAGATCTAATAATTCACCAACATGCATATCATGTTCTATCATTCCATCAGCATACTCATTTAGTCCCGAAATTCCTCTTAGAGAATCTTTAACATGTGTTCTATAGTGCATACGTGTTCCATTCCACCAAACAAAAAATGGTTCGCCTGATTCAACTGCTTCTTTAATAAATTTCTTAGCTGCTGCAATAGATTCATCATCTATTGTTTCCATTCTCTTTTTTGTTAAAGGTCCTGTATCTTCAATTTTACCATCGGCAGTTGAATGAATAACACCTCTAGGTCCATACTTCTTGCGAAAATTTGGATATTTTTCAGGATCTGGATAATCAGGTAATTCTGGTTCTTCCTCTGCATTTAAGTGATATAGATTCCCAAAAAACTCATCAAATCCATGATTGGTTGGAAGATGCTCATCTCTATCTCCTAAATGGTTTTTCCCAAACTGACCCGTTCTATAACCTAATGGTTTTAATAACTCAGCCATCGTTGGGTCTGCTTCGTTAATTCCTGCTTTAGCACCAGGCAAACCAACTTTACTTAAACCTGTTCTAAGTACACTTTGACCTAAAATAAATGAAGATCGTCCTGCAGTACAACTTTGCTCCGAGTAATAATCAGTAAAAATCATGCCTTCATTGGCAACTCTGTCAATATTGGGTGTTTGATAACCAACTAGTCCCATTGTATAGGCACTAATGTTTGATTGACCTATGTCATCTCCCCAAATAACTAAGATATTTGGCGGGCTGTCCTTCTGTGCCATTAAAATAAATGGTAAAGCGACAATAATCATTAAAATTGATAATTTTCTCATATGACTTAATTTTAATTATTTAAATTTTTTTTTACTTGATTTAATATTTTGTTTTATTTAAATACGCGCAGGTTTAAACCTTCTGCAGTTTTGCAATTTAGAATCGCATTTATCACAAAACCTCTAAATCAGCGCAACTATTTAATCAATTTTTGCCTCTCTAATGTTGCAAGCAGATCCTGTTCTAATTCATTTATGGTGTCTATATAAGCCATGGCTTGTTCTTCCTTATTAGAGTCAGTAAGCATTTTAACTTCCTTTTTACAAAGCAAATAATCGTTAACCAAAGCCATAAAATATTTATCCTTTATAAAGAGAGATTTTACCTCTTCTTTATATTTAGGGAAAAGGCTAAGCATAATTGAAAGATTATCAATCATAATATGGTTTTTAAATCAATATGTATTAACTTTGTAACAAAATTAATCCATACTGTGCAATAACCTCCGTTACAATAAAATGTAACGGTAAAACTCAAAGTTCGTCAAGTGATAAATAAACCTCTTATAGATATCATAATTTCAAGTGATATTTCTCCTGAACAAATAAAAATTCAGCTTCAAAAGGTTAGCGAAAGTTATGAGTTTAAAAGCAAACTGGTTTTATGTAAATTACTGAATTACATTATAATGGAGACCCTTGAAGGAAGGGAGAACAAGATTAAAGGTTATACTATTGGCTTAGCTGTTTTTAATAAAGATTGTGATTTTGATGCTGACCAAGATGCTTTGGTTCGAATAAATGCAGGACGATTAAGGCGGGTTCTTAGTCATTATTATAGTAATGAAGGGATAAATGATGAAATTATTATAGAAATTCCTAAAGGTAGTTATGCTCCTAAATTTTCATCAAAAAACACACAAACAACCCAAACCATCAGTACAAAAAGGGAAAATCCAATAATGGTTCCATCCATAGCCATTTTGCCTTTTATAAACCAAACCGGAGATTCGAATAAAGACTACTTTGTTCAAGGATTTGCTGAAGAACTATCAGTAGAACTTACAAATTATGAAGATTTAATTATATATGATTTCAGGCACAAATCAAACAACGTATTTACGAATGCCAACACCGATAATTTTATTAAAGAAAATAACATTCAATTTTTATTGAATGGTTCTATATACTTTGATGAAAAAATAGTAAAAGCACTCATAAAAGTTACAAATGTTATAGGCGGTGAGCAAATTTGGGCACATAGTTATAAAAAAGAGTTTGATATAAACAACATTCATAAGATTCAGGAAAATATTGCTCATGAAGTGGCTCTGAATATTGGAGGCGAATTGGGTGTTATCTGTAATAAACTCACCTTAAATACAAACCAAATTCAAGTCGATAAAATCGAGACGTATCAGGCTATTTTACAATACTACAATTACAATCAAGAGCTTTCAGAAGAATCGGCTATTAATGCTTTTACAGCCTTAAGCAACGCTTTAAATAGCGATCCTCACTCAGGAATTTTAGCTGCATGCTTAGCCACTATGCATTTCAATAGTTACTTATTAGACTCTCCTCTTTATGAAAACTCCTTTCAACTTTTTTGTGAATTAGCTGACCAAGCTTATAAATTCGATCCTAATAAGGATATTGTACAAACCGCAATGGTATTAAAGCACTTTACTCTGTGTAATAAAGAAGCGTTTTATCATGCTTTTGAAAAATGCATGAAATCGAATCCAAAAGGAGTATTACGATTAGGAACCTTAGCCGTTTTTTCTGCACTTTACGGTAATTGGGAAAAAGGTATCGTCATTATTAAAAAATTAATGAATGAGAATGTCAATTTTCCAATATACTTTTATGGCATTCTCTCGCTTGACTATTACCGCAGAAAGGAATATAAGCAAGCTTTAATTGAAACGAAAAAACATAGTATGCCTGCTGGTCCTTTTTGGTCTCCAATTCATATGCATAGAATTGCTGCCCTGGGTCAATTAAACATGAAAGACGAGGCTAGACCTGAAATAGCGGAATTAATGCGAGGAAAGCCTGATTTTATTGATAAAGCACAATACATAATGAGTCTTTTTATAAAAGAAGAAGACTTGGTTGAGCACATGATGGATGGATTGAGAAAAGCGGGGATGGCTTTGTAAGTACAATAATATTAAGTGTTTTTCTATATACCCTTTGTCTAGCCATTTTTGTTTTGTTGTACTTGTTGTTTGCATGTTTTCTGTGTGCTTAGGGATTTTATCGTACAATGATAGCATTTAGTTGATGTTCTGAAAATGTTTTAGGTTTCTTTTCCATTGAAATTTCTTTTGTCATAATTTATTTATAAATAATCAACTTCAAAGATGATTGAATATTTTTTGGTCTGATTTTGATATTGGTAACGAATTTTTACAATGAATGCCAACGGATTTGCTATGCGCCGTAGCCGTTGTACTTTATTATTTTTGATTTGAAAATTTCATTTCAAATTTACTAATTCTTTTCTAACCGAAGCCAGAACTGCGGCTATGGCGTATTAGCTTTTGTTACCTGCTGTTTTTCTATTAGAGTCATTGATTGCCAATGAGTAATTTCTTTGTTAGCTCCGTTGTAAATTCGATTAATAATTTCTCCCCAATTTCAAGTCCAATTTTGAACCCTTTTGCTATTATTAATCTTATGCATTTTATTACTTTTTTCTTTGTTGTTTTGCTCAGACTTTTCTTTGTTTCAGTGATAAGATTTATTACTTCTTCACCTTCAATATCCATATTGTTTTGTTCTTCAATAATAGTATGAGCCGCATTCAAAAAATGCACTATTAGTTTTTGTTGATTGATAGAGAATGTTTTATAATTGGCGTCTTTGTCAATAATGTCAAAAGATGGTTCTAATTCATCATAGTAAGACTGTGTTATTGGATCGTCAAAAAGAGGGCTTTCTTTATTAATTTCAGATAGTAAGCTCAACCATTTTTCAAAATGACCTTTAATTTGGTTTAATTCAGCTCCAGTTCTAATAGGGTTTAAATTTTCCTCATTTGAAGGATTATAGTTTATTACATAACTTGTTTTTGAATTTGTTACATTAATAGTTTCCAATTGAAATCTAAAAGTAGAGATCGAATCTATATCTTTAAACGTAATAACTGAACCTTTCTCAAATTCGATAATAAATAAATCGCGTCGATCTTGTGATAATTCCTCAAGAACTCTCCTTATTGCAAGGGGTATTGTTTTCTTCATAAGGTTATGTTATTATTGTTTTTTCATTCTTGTATTCTAAATCTATATTATCTGTAATGTGCCTATTTCAAAATAGCAGGTAACAATATTGTAAAGTTAATATAACCCTTATTTTTTCATTATCCATATGTCCAAATGTAACTATATAACTCGATATTGGTATGGAAAGTGTGCTTTTTGCTATTTCTGATGTGTCTTTTAGTATGTTAATCATTGTTGAATGATTATGAGTTTTTTTAGCAGTTCTCAAATGTACTGAATTATTATTATTTATTGAGGAATTATTAACATCAAATGTTGATAATTATTGATAATTAGTTATTAACAGGGGTTGGATTTTAGGGTATTTATTTGTATTTAAGTAGTTGATTTTTTGATTAGGAAATAATCAAACTAATGTTCTTTATAATCATGATAATTAGTATATTAAAAACTAAATATTTACTACATGAACTTAGCAACACGTGAAGATCTCGAACTTTGGAAGAGGGAGGTGATTGATGAGGTGAAAGTCCTCATAAAAGGTGAAATTCCACAACCTAAAAAGTGGGTGAAATCAACTGAAGCAAGGAAGGTGCTGGAGTGCTCTGCGGGAACTCTCCAAAATTTACGACAGAATGGAACTATTGAGTTTACGAAGATAGGAGGCACATTATATTACTCTATGGATTCTATAAATGAGAATTTGGAAAATAATAAACAAAATGCTGCTTGATTATGTGTGCGATTAAACCTGTTCATGAATATTATGATTTTGGCTTTGAGTTGAAGGAAAATATATTTATGACAAAAGTTGTACAGAAGTACAGGTATCATTCTTCGCAATATGAAAATGCTTATGCAGGATTGCATTAAAGAGAGGTTATGAAAATTTTGTTCATGTTTTGCATCTTTCAAGTTTTCACTATAAGAAACTCAAAAACGCCCAACCAACATCTCTAAATCCTCTAAAAATCGGTTTGTAAACCCTCCTCTTGGGGCTACCAAACTTAGTAATATTTGACTACTTTTTCAGTTCTGGAGTGATTACCATATTGAATTGTTAGTAGGTATACTCCAGCTGGTAAGTTCTTTATATCAATATTATTGTCTGTCTCTTTCTCAATGCTAAACCATTCTTTTTCTATGAGAATTAGACCAACTGAATTTGTAAGTCTGGCTTTTACTGTATTATTGCCATTTCCATTAATCTTAATGTTAAGAATATCACTGGAAGGGTTTGGGTAAATCACACATAGAAATGGGTTAACTAAGTCATCAATTTTAGTTATATTACCAATCCCAAATTCAAAACTAGCTGAGCCTCCAAAATCCGGGTCAAATGTGTAGAGCGGGACTTCGTCAGAGTTTAATATTTTGAAAGAACCAACACCCTGATTAGGTTGATGCCAAAACTCGAGTCCGTTATCTCCAGAATCTTCAATATTTAGTTTATAACATCCTGCAAACCATTGAATTACATCATTATATGTTGTATTGTTTTCGCAGTTATTACGTTCAAATAATAGATTTCCATCACCATCTTCAAGAGTGTATGAATTTTGGAATCCATAATTATTTGTGTTCAATTGGATAATATAAATATCTCCTTCAGGATAAACGTGTATGTCTTCAAAAGATGATGAATAGCTATTATTATAACCATAATTATCTTGCTGCCCATTTACCGTCAATATATTTGCCGTAAAAGTATTTGATCCACTCATCCAAAAAGTGATATCATCAATAGGTAGCATTACGGTATCCTGCTTTAAGAATTCAAGGGATCCATTCCATGTAAAATTTGCTATCTCACCGCCATCAATATAGTATTCAATATCTGCACTTGTAAGAATTGATGATCCATTATTCTGTATAACAATCTCTGGATAAGTACATGCTGGATTGAATCTGATTTCACTTGCCTCATCACCATTAGGTTTTAATACTTTAACAATTGAAGCATCCAATTCAAAATTAGGAGATCCATATGTAACAAGCTGATTGTTAACAATGTAATTTGATGTGCCGTTTGCAAATTCAAGGCCATAGTCTAATGTGTGAGTTTGCCCGGATGTTACATATTCAGTTATATCATATTCGGTGAGTGTACTTGGGGTTCCCGGACACCATCCTGCTCTATCGTAAATCCATGTTCCACCCTGTGGGTAAATAGCTATTTCTGAACATTCAGTCCATACTCTCCACTCATATTCGATTTCGCCTTCATCAATATTTAAATTATGGATTCTGCTACTAAACTCTCCCTGCTGGCCATGGCCAGTTATAACAGAACGGAATTTATACATATCGCCTTCAGGGTTGAAGTATAAATTTCTGGGTTCAAATGCCGTGTTATCCATTATACTTGTATAGCCTTTACTGTCGGGTCTCCAAATTTGATTTATGTCGATTACATCATGGGGAGGTGTCCCAACAATAAATAGGAATTTAATATCCATATCCTCCTGGCGTTGACCTCCACGCTCAATAGTCATTCTTTTGGAGCCATGTAATATAGGGATGTAATCAGTTACATCAAACGCCCATGTTTTCCCATCCATTCCAAGGTCAAGATAAATTCCATAAGGAGTTACGAAGGACATGATCTCATACTTTGAAGGATATCTATTGAAATATGATAACTTAGTTATTTCAATTGATCCTGTATTTGCTGTCATGGTTGAGTCAATTGCAATTCCTTCTGGATCGTAAGTAACCTGATATTGTGTTTCCCATAACTCATTAACTGATACTTCATTAATACTATCACTTAACATTGTCCCAAAACGAGGAATAATTTCAAATTCTCTTACAATATTTGGAGTTAGTAACAAGGAGTCTGTAATAATCTGATCGGTTATTGTGAGGTCATAACTTCCTTGTGCAAAGGTGATATTTGGACGTTCATTAACTTCATTGAAGTCGCGGGATAGCTTGAGTCCTCTTTCATAAACCCAGTAAAGGAAATCAACAATAGTTCCTGTTTCTGAGTTTGGAGAAATGTCAGAAACCGAGGTTCCCGATCCTTCGTTTAGATCGTAGTATGCCACCAAATTGCTATAGTTAGGGTGTGAAGGTGAAAGTGGTTTGTACATCCAGTTCTGAATAGTCTGCTGGTCAAGTTCACTATTCCAAATTCTAAATTCATCCATATTACCATAATATGAACGGTCGGCACTACCACTTGTGGCTATTATAAATTCCTGAATATCTATCAGTCTAGTTTTTCCTGTTCCCGAATGCCAAAGCTCTCCATTATGATAGATGTTCATATTGCCGGTAGTAGCATTTTTTGTGAAAGCCCAATGGCCCCAACTGCCTTTTATTTCTTCTGCAGTAGCAGCTTTATCAATCCTGTCGTATCCAGAACCATCATTACCACAGTCAAAATATATACTTGAATTTCCCCATGGATGATGAATATTAACCTGTCGGTTGTTATTTTCGTCTACACCATGTAATATGCTATTATGTATTGGTTGAACCTCTTCATTACCATAGCTCCAGAATGAAATTGTAAGTTCTTCAGAAATTGAGGAAAAAGCAGTTGTAGGGATATCAATCTTGCCATTTACAGAATTTAAGTTATATCCATTGGTGCTGTATATTCCACTAACATTTGAAGTTGTTTCTCCTTCAATTTGAGTTGAATTACTAACAGTATTATTGGTAAATGAAAATTCAACAATTATATTTGAAGCACCATCCCATGCAAAAGGTGTATGAAATTGAACTCTGTTGGTTCCTGAAACAAGTGAGTAATCATGGAAGAAAACTTCTGTAAAGTCTTCTGAGTCTGGATCATTACTATCTAACTCAGTTTTATTTGTTTGTTTTATCCTAACACGCATGTAATATGCATCTGCACTATTGTTTGCTTCAAGGAGAATGCCTCCAATATTACCTGCGATAAGCCCTGATGTTGACAATTCAGATTGTGTGTATAAATATTGTGATTTACCTGAATTATTATCTGTAGATAAGGTATGTTCGAGTTGTAAACTACCAGAACCAATAGTTACAAGATCTTCAGAAATGGTATTGTTCAATTGAACCTCTTTCTGACGGTACTGATAGTAATCGTAAAGAGGAGTCTCAACATAATCAAACGTAGTTCCTGAAAATACTGAAATTGAATGAGAATTAGTAAAACTCAAAACAGAATCAACCCTTGATGAGTCAGTAATATATGTATTGCATGAATAATCCCATTCACCACAACCCCTGTTGGTATTACCCTGAACAGAGACTAATCCATCTTTACATCTCATGTTATAAAGCATGATTACTTTTTCAAAGCTCAGACCAATGTCATCAGGAAAATCAATCATAGTGTCTCTTATTCCTCCACCTGAGGTTTGGGAATAGTTAAATGTTGAGACAACAATGGTATCGCTAATTGATTGTGCAATTATTGAAGTTGTAATGATAAACAGGAAAATAGATAGGAATAATCTCATAATATTATTTTTTGATTTGTTAATTATTATGTATTCAAACAAATTTGAACTTTTAGGGTCAAAATTTAAGAGAGTGTTAATACAAAACTAATTATTTTTTTTGATATTGTTTTTTTCTTTCATTTTGGGTTTTATTTTTGATTCTTTTACTTTGTTTCAATTTATTATCACAACGCCAATAATACACCTCTGCCGGCGTTAGATTTTGTATTGATTCATTAATTTCTGTCACATTCACAGTTAAGATTTCACCGTTCATTTTGAAAATGGAATTAACTTCTTGAGAATAGCAATTAAGAGATAAAAATAGAACTGAAATGAATATTAGTTTTTTCATATTAATATTGATTTAATTTGTAAATATTGGTTTCTATGTATTGCACAAACTTATAAATAAACACAGCACACCTGATTTTAATATTTTTATGTAAAAGGTTGGATTTATGATGTTTGAACATGCTTAAATATTTAAAAACTTATCATTAAGAGTAAGTTAATA
>Ga0208900_1001775_pt1 | contig 10857 bp, 9 predicted proteins | sample AntAceMetag02UKK_FD_184763 | JGI IMG/M metagenome (GOLD analysis project Ga0208900, IMG submission 184763) | Saline lake microbial communities from Ace Lake, Antarctica - Antarctic Ace Lake Metagenome 02UKK (SPAdes) (version 2) | ecosystem: Environmental > Aquatic > Non-marine Saline and Alkaline... | reverse complement strand
ATTGAGTTCTGGATGATGCACAGGTAGCAACAACACGTTATAAGTTTGGTCACCCATCACAATTAGTGGACCAATGGGATTGATTTTGTGATCAAGCCCCATAAATTTGTACGACGTCTTCCTTAAAACCGTTATTTTGATGCCCAAAAGGTGGGTTTAAGCCCGAATTTGGGATCAAAATTGAGATTATTATCTATTATTTCTGGATGTTATTAGGGTCAGACCCCATTTTAACCCCATTTTATTTATGATAAGTGTTGTGCCAGATAGGGCATTTTTGCTATACAAACATACGATTGCAAGAAAAAAGCCATGTAACCCACGAAGCGGAGCTATATTTTGATTCCATATAGTAGACAATTTATTGACGCAGAAGATATTAAGTCTGTTGTGGATGTGCTTCAATCAGACTGGTTGACCACTGGACCCGGAATACCAGCCTTTGAAACGGAATTTGCCAAAACAGTTGGAGCTCGATATGCCGTGGCAGTTTCCAGCGGCACCGCCGCATTGCATTGTGCCATGTTTGCCCTGGGGATAACTTCCGGTGATGAAGTCATTGTAACTCCCATGACCTTTGCTGCAACGGCTAACTGTATTGTATATCAAGGAGGAATTCCGGTTTTTGCTGATGTGCTGCCGGATACACTGCTCATTGATCCAGAGCAGGTGGAAAAAAAAATCACCTCTAAAACAAAAGCCATCATTGCCGTGGATTATGCGGGGCACCCTTGCAATTGGGATGCACTGAAGCAGGTTGCCCATGATCATGGTGTGTGCCTGGTGGCCGACAGTTCTCATGCTCTGGGTGCAACGTATCATGGTCAGAAGGTGGGAAGCCTTGCTGATCTATCCACCTTTAGCTTTCATCCAGTCAAGCATATCACAACCGGGGAAGGGGGCATGATTACCACTGACCATGAAGGGTTTGCTGAGCGCATGCGATTGTTTCGAAATCATGGAATTACAACGGATCATCACCAGCGTGATCTTCTTGGCTCGTGGACCTATGAGATGATTGATCTTGGGTTCAATTACCGCATAACGGATTTTCAGTGCGCCCTGGGATTGAGTCAGCTTAATAAATTGCCATTATCTCTCCAGAAAAGGACTGAAATTGCAAGAAAATATGACAGTGCATTTGGATTATTGGACGGTGTGTCTCCCCTTGGGAAAAATCCGGAGATTACCCATGCATACCATCTTTATGTCATAAAATTGACACCGGATATTGTTCTACGGAGCAGGGAAGAAATTTTCCATGAACTTCGAAACAGAGGGATTGGGGTAAATGTTCATTATATTCCCGTGCATCTTCATCCTTATTATCAGAAGCAATGGGGGACCAGACCAGGTGACTGCCCCCGGGCAGAAGCGGCTTATGAACAAATTTTATCATTACCCATGTATCCGGGATTGACAGAGGATGAGGTTGCGTTGGTCATTGAGCAGATATGTTGTGTTCTAAAATCCTGATAATATCACATTGACATGGCCAAACTGACACAATCCATGGCTGTCGAAAGCCTTCCCGGGTGAAGACTTCTGTCAATTGGAGACTTAAAACATGCTAAATGACAAATCAATATTAATTTCGAGCGGAACAGGACCTTTTGGCAGTAAATTCACCGAAATCTTACTCAACCAGTATAAACCCAATAAAGATTGTCATCTTTTCCAGAGATGAGCTAAAGCAGTTTGAAATGAGCCAGATCTTCAACCAGGACTGCATGCGGTCTTATTGGGGATGTAAGGGACAAAGAACGATTAACCATGGCCATGAACGGCATTGATTATGTTATCCATGCCGCAGCCTTAAAGCAGGTACCCGCAGCAGAATACAATCCGACGGAATGCATCCGGACAAATATTTCCGGTGCTGAGAACATAATCCACGCCGCATTGCAAAACAATGTCGAAAAAGTGATCGCCCTTTCAACGGACAAGGCAGCTAACCCCATCAACCTCTACGGAGCAACCAAGCTGTGCTCGGACAAGCTTTTTGTTGCAGCCAACAACCTTGCTGGCACCAAGCGGACCATCTTTTCTGTGCTCAGGTATGGAAATGTCGTTGGATCAAGGGGATCGGTGGTGCCATTTTTTCAAAAACTCATCAATGAAAAAACAGATCATCTGCCACTTACTGATAAAGAGATGACCCGCTTCTGGATCACCCTTCAGGAGGGAGTTGATTTTGTCATCAAAAATTTTATGCGCATGTCAGGTGGGGAAATCTATGTGCCCAAAATTCCCTCCGTAAAAATCACCGACCTTGCATCGGCCATGGCTCCCGATATCCCACAGGAAATCATCGGTATCCGGCCTGGAGAAAAACTTCACGAAGTTATGTGCCCGGCGGATGATTCTCATCTTACGGTTGAGTATGAGGACCATTATATTATCCTGCCTGCCATTACCTTCAGGGGACGAAAACAGGATCAGACCGTCAACAACCATGGAGAAATAGGCGCCCATGTCGCCCATGGATTTGAATATAACTCCGGAACAAATCAGCATTTTTTATCCAGAGACGAAATACTCAAATACAATAGAACGATTAAATAATAATAGAATTTAAAGAGGATGACAACATAGAGAGAATGAAGACAATCACACCCGTCCCATCCCTCCCCAAAGGGGATCAAAAAATATCTGATAACCGTGACCCAATGCAAATCAAATTAGGGGATAGTTATATAGGTTCCGGAAATCCTACATACATGATTGCAGAGATGTCCGCCAATCACGGTGGGGATATTGAACGGGCAATTGATATGATCCATGCTGCAAAAGAGGCTGGTGCCAATGCCATCAAACTCCAGACTTATACGGCGGACACATTGACATTGGATTGTCAGAATCCACCGTTTTATATATCAAAAGGACCTTGGAAAGGACAAACCTTATACAACCTGTATAAATCCGCATATACACCCTGGGAATGGTATCCGCTCTTAAAAGAAATAGCCGATAAAATTGGGATCTCCATTTTTAGTACACCTTTCGATGAATCAGCCATTGATTTTTTAGTTAAAATGGAGTGTCCGGCATTTAAAATTGCTTCACATGAACTGATTGACCATGCGCTTATCAAAAAAGCCGCCTTAACTGGTAAGCCACTTATTATTTCAACGGGAAAAGCGACGCTTTCAGAAATCGACGAGGCCGTCCGGGTGGCCCGAGCCCAGGTTCCACAAAACCTAATTCTACTTAAATGTACCAGCAGCTATCCGGCACCTCCTGAAGACATGAATCTTAGAACCATCCCTCATCTGCAAGACTGCTTTGGGTTGCCGGTTGGACTTTCAGACCACACCAAGGGCATTGGGACGTCTATTGCTGCCGTTGCTTTGGGCGCCTGCATGATTGAAAAGCATTTTATACTTGATCGCAAACTGGAAACACCGGACAGTTTTTTTTCTCTGATCCCTGAAGAATTCAAATCTATGACTGATGAAATACGAAGCGTAGAAAGGGCATTGGGTAGCGTGAAATATGAAACAGAACTAGATCTATCAAGAAGAGGACTATGGGCATATCGTGACATTAAGGCAGGAGAAAAAATTTCGAATGAAAATGTAAAAAGTCTTCGCCCGGGTGGCGGGATACTTCCCTCCTTTTTGCCGATGATCAAAGGGAAACGGATAAAATGCGATCTTGTAAAAGGCTCCCCCATACTTTGGGAGCATATCGAATAGTTCGCATCTGTTTATACTAATAGCTTAGATAATGAGAGGAGGAATATTCAATTTGACAAATTTTTTTATTTTAGAACAAATGCTCAGAGACATGTCCAGTGTATCAAGTCTGTATAGACCTTCTGAATTTTGGGAGATATGTTCAAAAAGACTTATCAAAGAACTAACCGCGGAAGGGATGGAAAATTTCCGTTCACTGCCAGCCTCGCTTGGTTTTTTTGTACCGACTTATTCATATCCCCTGTATTTATCCGATAAAAAAAGATACGCCCCTGTCAAAGATGCAATAGATAAAATAGTGGCACCCAAAAAACTCTTTACCATGAGGCTTGATGATCTTTTGGAAGGGAAAATCCATGCTCTATCCGATTATCGAGCTTTTATGGCAAGCAGTTCTGCGAAACATCCATATACGGATAGGATTTCCGAAAGTAATACCGGCTCTCCCATTGAACAATTTGAATTTGACGGCAGGATGTTTTCAAGATCATTTCTTAACTATCTTTTGGGTTTAAATTTCCTAAAAAAAAATATCTCTGACCAAAAGATTAATACTATATTGGAAATCGGCGGCGGTTTTGGCACATTGGGAGAAGTCCTACTGGGGGATGAAAGAAATGATTGTTTCTATATTGACATTGATATCCCCCCGTTAGCGTATGTATCATATTGGTATCTAAAGTCCATCTTTGGTCATGAGGCCATAGGCGGATATGATGACTTGAGAACCAAAGACCTGCTGGAAATATCTGACCTTAGAAAAAAATACCGGGCCTTAACACTGTGCTCTTGGCAGTTCCCCCAATTGAGAGGAAAAATTGATTTGTTTGTTAATTTCATCTCCTTCCAAGAGATGGAGCCAGATATTGTTGAGAATTACTGCTCCCATGTCATTGCCCTATCTCCAGAATTCATATTGCTTAGGAATTTAAAAGAAGGCAAAAGAAAAAAGGACAAGGCGCATTCCATAGGCGTTGTAAACCCCATATTGGGGGAAGATTATGATAATTATTTGCCTGGCTACAGATTAATTGCTTCTGACACAACGGTTTTCGGATTTAGAACCGAAGACGGGTTTCACTCAGAATTAAGGCTTTACCAGCGGTATTAATTTGATGATTCAGTGAAAACAAGTTTGTCTATGCAATTTGATAAAAAAGGACCTTGAAATGACAGAAAATACTTCTGGCCAAATTTCCCCGGCGGTTATCCTGATCCGACCCTCCATTCAAGACTGGGGCAGTCAGTCCTATATGCGTTCCATTACAATCCCCCACGGTATTCTAACCCTGGCATCCCATTTAAGAGCCAATGGCATTCCTGTTATATTAATTGATGAGACTGCCGAAGATAATGCTGAAGGAAAACTAAAAAGTTATTTAAAAAAAGAAACGCCCATATGTGTCGGAATATCTGCCATATCAGGCAAGCAAATTGAAAACGGACTTCGATTTTCGAATCTTATAAGACATCATGATCCGAATATTCCTATTATATGGGGAGGTGCTCATCCCTCTATCCTGCCGGAAATTACCTCCCAGGATCCTCTTGTCGATATTGTTGTTTACGGCGAAGGATATCTTTCTTTTTCTAACCTGGTTCATCGCATTAAAGATGGGGAAGCATATGATGACCTAAATGGTTTATGCTTCACGGACAAAAACGGTAAAATCATAAAAACAGATCCCCCGCCTGCCTATGATATAAACCGGACACCGGATATTCCCTATGATTTGTTGGATATGGAAAAGTATATCCTGGGAAAGAAAAAAAAATATATAACCCGTTATTTTGAAGTGGTTTCCTCAAGAGGTTGTCCGTTCAAATGTTCATTTTGCTATAATTCAATCAAACAGACCCAATACGCTACAAAAGATGTTGATAAGATCATTCACGAAATGGTCTATCTCATAGACCATTATCATATTGATGGTCTCAGTTTTATGGATGAAAACTTTTTGATTGATAAAAAAAGAATATTGAACATCTGTGAAGAATTGATCAAAAGGGATGTAAAACTGCATTTAAGAGCCGGGGGGCGAGCAGATCTGTTTTCAAAGTTTGACAATGATGCCATAGCATTGATGAAAAAAGCCGGTTTTTATCATTTTGCCTTTGGTATTGAATCCGGTTACCCCAAAACACTATCCCTGATGAATAAAAACATTACATTGGATCAAATTTTCCAAACTATTGAGAAAATAAACGATAATGGATTTATGGCTACATATAATTTTATGGCCGGGATTCCCCATGAAGAACTCAAGGAATATAAGAAAACATTGGAAATCATTTACCATATTTTCAAAACCGGCAAACATATTATTTTTCCCATCATGGGACCAAGCTACTACACCCCTTTTCCGGGTACCATTCTTTTTAATCAAGCCGTCGAGGCCGGGCACGTCCCTCCGCGAGAACTTAAAGATTGGTCAAATGTTGCATATATCAATAAAGATGCTGATATGCCTTGGGTAAGCCATGAATTTAAAAACTTCATGGTTAAAAGTCGCCAAATAATTGTGGATATAAATAAAAAATTTACAGGAGAAAAAGGCGCGGTTACAGACAAAGACCTATTACCATTAAAAGAGCTATTTTCATAGAATGCCCAGACACAGAAGAGATGTTTTCCTTTTTTTTTGGAGGTCGTTGTGATAATTGCCATTATACCCGCCAGAGGAGGAAGTAAAAGGATCCCCCAAAAAAACATAAAATCGTTTGCAGGGATTCCGCTGCTGGCCTATGCCATAAATGCGGCGATTCAGGCTGGACTCTTTGATGACATCATTGTCAGTACAGATTCAGAAAAAATTGCAGCTATCGCGAGAAAATACGGGGCATCCACCCCCTTCTCAAGACCGACATCCTTGTCAGATGACCATACGCCGACAGCGGATGTGCTCACACACACAATTCACTGGTTGCAGGCAACAGGTAAAAAGATAGAGGATTTTTGTTGTATTTATCCCAACCCGTTTATCACACCGTCAAATTTAAAATCTGCTTACCGGGTGATGAAAAGGAATAAGGCATCTGGAGTCGTTCCGGTCACGACATTTACCTCGCCCGTATTACGGGCATTAAAAATGAGCCACGGGAAAAATCTTGAATTTTTATTTCCGGATTACGCATCTTCCAGATCCCAGGACCTACCGGAAATTGTACACGATGTCGGTCAATTCTACTGGTGGGATTGCAAGGCATTTTTGGCTTCCAAACATCCGACACTGGAGAAGAGGGTTTCCTATCTCATACCACGGTACCTTGCCCAAGATCTTGATACGCCGGAGGATTGGGAAATCGCACAAATATTTTTCAACGCGATAAAAAAAGACGAGAAAGCACCAGAATCCGTTCTCCAGAAAAGAAAAAAACATTTTTTGATCAGATGTGATGTTTCCGTGAAAACAGGATTTGGTCACCTTAGAAGGTGCATGGCATTAGCCAGGGAACTTTTATCACAAGATGCCTTCATACTCTTTGTCTGCCGATGTGAGTCTGCGGATGATATCGACGAGTTAAATGCTCTGGAAACCGAAATCGAACGACTTCCATGGTCTATTTCCCCTGAGTCTGATGCATTAAAAATTATAGACCTGTGCCACATTTACGACATTGATACCGTTATTATTGACCATTACAGAGCAGATCGGAGTTATCAGAAAACTCTGTACTCCAATGGAATAAAATGGCTGCAGTTTGACGGATGCAAGAGAAAAAAACTGTATTGTAACTTTGTGCTGAATCCAAGTTTTGCAGCCAACGATTGTGATTATAATTTTAGAATAGAACCAGAGATAACAACATGTTTAATCGGACCTGAATTTGCATTCATCAGGGAGGAATTTAGAAAATGGAAAGGCAAAATACCGTTCAAACCGGTTGTCAGCACCATTCTGTTTTCCTTTGGTGGCGGAGATGACAGGGGTGCGACCCGTCTTTGTCTTGAAGCAACCCGTGAGCTTGATCCGGCGATCAAAAGGGTCGTACTTGTGTCAAGTCATAATCCAAATCTGGATGATTTAGTTGAATTCAGTAAAACCTATAGCCATTTAAATATAGATATCCGTATCAATGAAAGAGAAATCGCCAAATCTATTGCAATGGCAGATATTGGCTTGATATCCGGAGGCACTACTCTTTTAGAAGCGGCGGCCATGGGGCTTCCATCATTAATCATACAAATTGCTGACAATCAGCGCCTTAATGCCAGAGCCTGTGAGAGAAAAGGGGTGGGAGTGGATCTGGAGGATATTCAATCGCTTACCCCTGAAACAATAATGGTTCAGCTAAAAAAACTGATAGAGAATAAATCCTTGAGACAAGGCATGGCTAAGAAAGGCCCTGAACTTGTGGATGGATACGGTGTAAAACGTGTTGCTCAGGTTCTATTAAATCAGTGAATTGCCTATCCAGCAGTTCAATTATTATAGGATACCAGTAAAAATTTCAAGCTTGCGATATTTTATATGAAAGTCTCACCAACATGCTGGAATTAAAAGACTTTCGTTTTTCGTTGTGGCAGGTAGTTACTGCCATGTAGGTTATACGAAGAGGGCAAATCAAAATAACATTTTAAAGATATGGAAAGGCCATAAAATGGACTTACTTTACCAAAAGGAAAATAATTTTTCAGTGATTTCAGATAAAGCAAGAATTGGTAAAAATGTTAAGATAGGCATGTTTTGTGTCATTGAGGATGATGTTATAATAGAAGATGGAGTTACAATTAAGAATCATGTGATTATATTGACGGGGTCAAAAATCGGACAAGAGGCCATGGTAGGTGATTTTTGCATGATTGGGGAGAATGTGTCTATAGGTAAGAAATGTAAATTTACTGCTTATTGTGAAATTAGAGATAATTGCTTGATAGGTAATGAAGTAAGCATGGGAAGTCGTGGCACATTATCTGCGGACACAATTGTTGAAGATAACGTAATTATGAAATATAGTTTTGTTGCAACTGACATACCTATACTTACTGAAAAAGATAATAAACGCGCTTGTGTATTGAAAAAAGGAAGTAGGTTTGGTGCTAATGTTACGATACTCCCTTCGGTAATCATAGGTTCAAACAGTGAAATTGGTGCATGTTCTCAAGTTAGAAGCAATGTTCCTGATAATGAAATATGGTATGGAAATCCTGCCAAATTTTATAAGAAAATTCGGGTTTAATCATAACATTGAATAGGCTTGCAAAGCTCTGCCCGCACAGGTATAAATATTTGAATTTTTAGGAGAAGACATAATAGCATGATAAAAAAGCTTATTATAATAGGCGCAGGTGGAGATGGTAGAAATGTAGCAGAAATTGTTGAATCTATGTCTGAGAAATTGGATATTGTTGGATTCCTTGATGACGATGCAAAAAAACTAAATACTCTAATAAATGGGATACCAGTAATAGGGACAACTTCCGATATTAATAAATTTAAAGATTGTTATTTTATAGTTATGGTGGGGAATCCAAGCACTCTTTTTAATAAAAAAATGCTTATAAACAATTTAAATATCAACCCTAAAAAATTTATAAAATTAATTCATCCGAAAGCTACAGTATCTAAACATGCAAAAATTGGGTATGGCTCGGTGATTTTATCAGGATCGACCATTATGGCAAATGCAATTATTGGAAATCACTGTTATGTTGCTTCTAATGTGAATGTTGGCCATGATACAATAGTAGATGATTATGCTTTTATAGCTCCTTTGGTTGGAGTACCCGGAAATGTAAAGATAGAAGAAGGTGCTTATTTGGGATTATCTGCGTGTATCAAGGGTGACCTTACCATAGGCAAATGGGCGATTGTGGGCATGGGAAGTGTTGTAACCAAAGATATCCAACCATATCATGTAGTAGCTGGCAATCCAGCCAGAGTAATAAGGAAATGTGATGTTTTTGATTTTGAAGAAATAAGATTAAAATAAAGTAAATAGCTGTTAAAGATATGAGGATGTTTAATACTGTCAAGGGTCATTTAAAAGTGAGCCATTTTCGGTCAAAAAAAGGCTACCCAAACAGCCTGTCTGCTTTGAGTAATGAGAGGATATGATGATAAAAATATATTTGGGCGATTTAGTACACAATACGAATAAAACAAACTTCGTCGTCCCTTTAAATATTGCTTACATTGCAGAATACGTTAAAAAAAGATTTGTATCCGAAGTGGATATTAAAATATTTAAATATCCAAAGGAATTAGAAAAGAACATAAATAATTCACCACCAGACATTCTGGGATTAAGCAATTATAGCTGGAATGAAGCACTTAATCATGTATTCATTAAAATGACCAAGCGCCTTAATCCTCATGCTATTACAGTAATGGGCGGACCCAATATCAGAACAAGTAACCAGGGGATCAAAACCTATCTTTCAAATAATAGATTACTTGATTACTATATTCTATTTGAAGGAGAGGAAGCATTTGGTAACCTTGTGGAAATGATTTTAGGTGGAAGCAATTTGATTAAGTTACCGGTTAGTTGCGCAACACTTGTTGAAGGCCAATTGCATTACGAGCCTTTAGATATCAAGAAAAAACAAAAACAGATTGATTTGCCGAGCCCATATCTTTCAGGAATTCTGGATCGTTTTTTAAAAGATCCTAATATGATACCGCTTTTTGAAACGAATAGAGGATGCCCTTTTGCTTGTACTTACTGCACTTGGGGTATTGCTGCACATTCTAAAGTACGTAAAAGATCGTTAGATATGCTTTTAAAGGAATTGACTTATGTGGCTCGTAACTCCGTTGGTCAGGTAAATTGGATTTTTTGTGATGCCAATTTTGGAATAATGGAAAGAGATTTAAAAATAGCAAAAGCACTTCGCCAAATTATGGATAAATATGGATATCCGATAAAAGCAACATTATGGCATTCAAAAAATACGAGCGAACGAAATGTCGAGATTGCAAAAATACTTAAAGATAATAATTGCAGTATTGCCATACAATCTACAGACCCCCAAGTTCTAAAAAACTCTGGGCGTGGTAGCATTAAGTTTAGCCATTTAATAAATCAGGTCAACAACCCCTACCCTAAAGGGATAGGGGCTTGAAAGAGCTCCTGCCTGATAGGGCTGCGAACTGCTTGCATAGAGTTTGTGGTTGATTAGACGACCAAATTCAAATTGGTAGCCGTTAAGAGT
>Ga0208900_1001773_pt1 | contig 10859 bp, 7 predicted proteins | sample AntAceMetag02UKK_FD_184763 | JGI IMG/M metagenome (GOLD analysis project Ga0208900, IMG submission 184763) | Saline lake microbial communities from Ace Lake, Antarctica - Antarctic Ace Lake Metagenome 02UKK (SPAdes) (version 2) | ecosystem: Environmental > Aquatic > Non-marine Saline and Alkaline... | reverse complement strand
TATCTCTCCAGCACCGCATCAATGGTATACTGACCCAATTGGGTATGGTGGATCACCCCGGCAAAGGGCTGCCTGGCCCTGGCACTCCCCTTGGTAAATACCAGCACCGGTGTGTTGGTATGGGTTCCGGTATTCCAAACAACAAACTGATCCCCCGCCACGGCCAGGGCCAAAAGGGCATGTATGTTGCTAAATTTTTGAGAGGGATAAAATTCGTCTTTATTGTCCAGTTTGGGGACCCGCTTTGCGTTAAATTTCCGGTTATCGGCTATATAAATTGGGTTGTCCTCGGTTTCAAGAATTCGTTCGGCCTGGACAATTGTGATGGGAAAGGCGGTATATTGGTTCACCAAAATGGCAAGATTCTTTGGCGTCTGTTCCTCTTTTGACAATTGATAAAATTTATCAAAAATATCGCCATAGCTCAGCTTCTGGTTATAAATTTTATCCAGCACATGGGGATCCCCATAATTATACCCGGGTTTGTAGTCCCTGTTCTTAAACATCATTCCGGGCAATTGGCTTGCCCGGGGCAGATTCTTGGCAGTGTAGCTGAACCCGAATCCGCCGGTGGTATGGTCGGCGGTGAAAATAATCAGGGTGTCTTTCCTGTTTTTTGCCCAGTCCAGGACAGCGTTGACAGTCTCATTAAGCCGAATCATTTCGTGAAGCACAAGTCCGGTATCATTGGAATGGGAAGCCCAGTCAATTTGTCCTGATTCTATCATCAAGAAAAACCCCTGGTCATTTTGGGACAATATATCAATGGCCTTTAGGGACATCTCTTCCAGGGTGGGGACGGATCTGGCAGGATCATTCAGAGAATTGGATACCGCAATGGCATTGGGCATGGCAGAGGCGGCAAATAAACCGATCACTTTTCCCGAAACCCCTGCCAACTGGGATCGATTGAAAACAAGCCCATATCCATTTTCCCGGGCCATTGCCAAAAGATTTTTATCGTCTTTTCGTTTTGATTTGATGGCAACCGATCCCTGGGTTATCTCTTCGAGTTCTCGTCTAACCCCGGAATTCTTGACGTTGGCCTCCCGGGGGATCCAGTTACCCAGGCCCCCGCCCAGGAGGACATCGGGTCCCAGGGTCAGCATGTCCAGGGCAATGGCATCTCCCATCTTCCGGTGGGGCTGGTGAGCAGCAAAGGCGGCCGGGGTGGCATCGGTCAGCCGGGTATCTGTGACAAGACCGGTGGATTTACCCGCCAGGATAGCCTTTTCAAGAACAGTGGGGACAGGATCCCCGTTATAATCGAGCCCGATCATTTCAGATCCCGAAGGCTGCCCCGTGGCAAGCTGGCTTCCGGAAGCAGCGGAATCTGTCACCAAAACATCGTGGGCATAGGTCAAGGAAATTCCCAAAGAACCGTCTTTCTCCATGATTCTGTCAAAACAGGTGGTCTTATCACCCAGCACCGAATGGGGGGCCTGCCTGGCATAGGTCAGCAAAAGCCCCACCTGTTCCGGCCCCATACCATCCCCTATGATCATGATCACATTTTTGGGGTGGACCTGGGAAGAAAGGGCAGAATTTCCCTGCTTTTGTGAACAGGAGGACACCAAAGAAAAAAGAAAAAACGCTGTAAAAATTACAATAACTTTATGTTTCATCTGCCATTTTACCTTCGCCTTTTATTGGAGCAAAGAAAATCATTGAATGCCCTTGTCAGCGCCATTGCCCCTGGCACTGATCTCAATGGGGATTATAACCAAAATTGTATTGCTTTTAATCTTGTTTGTAAACGGCTAATTGAACACAATTTATGCCCAATTTTTCAAATCACCCCAAATAAATTGTCGCATGATTGACAGCATCCCTGGAATCGGTCATAAATCACAAAAGCCCGCTTCAAACTCGAAGCGGGCTTTTGTATAAAAAATCAGGAATCTATGAAAAAATATCTAAATAAAACAAATAAAAATTTTATCCGTTTGCTGTTCAAGCTGGCATTGCCCATTACATTGCAAAATTTCTTAAGTTCATCCATGACCTTCATGGATACCTTGATGATCGGACAATTGAATGAAGCCGCCATTGCCGCCGTAGGGGTTGCCAACCAATTTGTCTTTATTTTCATCATCATCCAGTTTGGGATCCACAGCGGGGTGGCCATTTTTACTGCACAATACTGGGGAAAAAAAGATTTAGCCCATATCAAGAAGCTTGCGGGAATCGGTCTTATGGCGGGACTTGCCATCGGTTCCCTGTTCACATTTGCGGCAATCGTCACCCCCACTGCCCTGATGTCACTGTTCACAAAGGACCCCTTGGTCATTGGCCTGGGGTCGGACTACCTGAGGATCGTCGGGATCAGTTTTGGGATATCGGTATTCACCCTTTCCTATATGAACAACCTGAGAAGCATGGAAATCGTCAAGGCCCCCATGTACGCCAGTTTAATCGCTGTCCTCCTCAACCTGGGTCTCAACTATATCCTGATTTTCGGACACCTTGGATTTCCGGCAATGGGAGTCAGAGGCGCTGCTGTTGCCACCTGTATTTCAAGATTTGTTGAAGGGTTTGCCCTCATGGGCATGATCTATTGGAAAAAATATCCCATTGCGGCCAGTCTAGCTGAAATGCTTGATTTTGACAGGGCTTTTTTAAAACGAGTGCTGGCCACCTGCTGGCCCGTGTTTTTAAATGAACTGGTATGGGTAACCGGTGTCAGCCTGTACAATCTGGTCTATGCAAGGATTGGGACCCAATCCATTGCTGCGGTGAATATTGTGGCATCCATTGAAAATTTCATGATGATCCCCTTTTTCGGCATGTTTTTCTCCGGATCCATCATCATCGGCAATAGTATCGGGGCGGGCAAGCCGGATGAAGCCTATTTATACGGCAAATTTCTGCTGGCAGTGCAATTTTCCATGGCCCTTTTTGCCGGAGGAATTATGATCCTGGGAAGGGAGAGAATCCTTTCTTTTTATAATGTCTCGGACGGGGCCTACATGAACGCCTACCACCTGATGTTTGTGGCGGGTATCGCCCTGTGCGTCAAGGTCACCAATTTTACAAATGTGGTCAGTGTCTTACGGGGAGGGGGAGATACCCGGTTCGGGTTTTTCCTGGATCTCACCGGGGTCTGGTGTATCGGAGTTCCCATGGCATTTTTTGCCGCTTTTTTCCTGAACCTGCCGGTATACTGGGTCATGGCACTGGTCCTGACCGAAGAAATCTATAAACTGAGCCTGGGAATTCCCCGATTTTTATCCAAACGCTGGATAAAAAACCTGGTAAAAAATTAATCAGTTGGCCAGAAGTGTCACAGGCTTTGTATTCATAACCTTCCGGGATGCAGCCATGGCCGTGCCCATACAGACAAAGGTTGTGAGCAATAAAATCACAAGGGAAGCCCCCGGGTCAAACTGCCAGAGGCTGTCAAAAAAATACCAGGAAATTGCCCGGGAAAACCCAAACCCCAGGAGAACCGCAAACAAGGAAGCCGTAAACCCGATGAACCCGAATTCCACAAGGGTAATTGCCTGAATCATTTTAAAGTCAGCCCCCAGCACCTTTAACAGGTTGACCTGGTTTTCGTTCTTCCGGGCCTCGTGGCGGACAATGGAAAAAATAGATACAAGACCTGCAGCAATGGCCAGCCAGGCCATGAACCGTATGGACAAGGAAAGTCGGTCTGTTATGGAAAGCAGGGTGCCAGCCATCTGGGTCACATCAATGATGGAAATGTTGGGGAAAGCCGCGACAATTTTGTTTTTCAACGCCTGACGATCCTTTGGGGCCACCCGGGAGATGGCAGCCAGATAGGTTTTGGGGGCATCATTTAAGACTCCGTCCTGGAAGAGCAGAAAAAAATTGGGCTGAAAACTGTTCCACCGGACCTTCCGCAAATTCACCACCCTCCCTTCCAGGGGGATGCCCTGGATATCAAACCCGATGAGATCCCCCAGGCCCAGGCCATATCGTTCCGCAAAGGAGGTTGCAACAGAAATCTCAAAGGGAACAGCCCCAAAAGACCAGGGGGTCTTGGACAAAGGTCTTCCCTGGACAATGGTTTCCGAAACATCCAGGTGAGTGCGATAAGAAAAGTTAAACTCCAGCCGCCGGCCCCGGGGACGGGTCTGCCGGACGCCGGATTGTTTGGAACCGGATTGTCCGGATCCAGACGTCCCTTCCCCTCCATGAAAGGTTTTTTGATTCACACGAAGAATCCGGCCCCTGACCATGGGAGAAATATTCACCAGTTCCCCAGGTGCTTTCCCGATAAAATCAACGAAATCACGCCGTTGTTCTTCCTGGATATCCACCAGGAAAAAGGTGGGGATCTTTAAGCCTTCCGGCCGCATGATCTCGGTTTGAAGACCCTTTTGGATCTGGGGTATCATGGAAATTAAAAATGCCCCCATGGCAATGGTGACAAAACAGGACAAGGAAGACCACTTGTTCCGGTAAAGATTCCGAAAGGCGATTTTTCCCACCAGATACCGGGTGGTGGAAAGGATCTTACACCCTGAAAAGATGAGCCAGCCCATGCCGGAAAAAAAGGCCATAGCCAGCAGGAATCCACCGGCAAAAACACTTCCGTTTTTCACGGAACCTGCCACCACAACAGACACCAAAAAAAAAGCCGCAAGCCCGGGGATAAAACTTAAGACCTGCCAGAAGACCATCCCACTCCTCCTACTGCCACCCTCACCCCGGAGCAAAATAAGGGGTTTCACACCGAACAAGCGGACAAAAACAGGAAGGCAGAAAACCAGGCTGCCTATGCCCATGACCAATGCCAGCACAATCGTGACAGGATCTGTGGAAAGCTGGATATTAACTGGAATCAGTCCCTTGAAAATAAGGGGAAAAGCAGGCACCAGGAACAGGGAAATAAAAATGGCCAGGACAGCAGCCAGGGTGCCCAGTAAAACGAGCTGAAAGCTGAACAGAAGATAGATCTCCCATTGTTTGGCACCGATGCTCATCAAAACAGCCATTTCCCGCTGTTTCAGATTCAGATAGCCCCGGAAGAGATATGCCGATGCAATGCCCGCCAGGAAAAGTGCCACAATACTGACCAGCCCCATGTACCCGGTAAAATGCCCGGTGATACTTCCCAGCCGCCGGTTCACATCCCGGCTGTCATAGACATTGACCCGGGGCTGTCCCCCGGACATCTCATAGAACCCTTGTTCCAGCCTTCCGGCCAATGCCGGGACATCCACTTCCGGGCTGAACCGATAATAGTATAGATAGCTGATCCGGCTCCCGAACTGTATTAACCCGGTCCCTTCCAATTGGCCTAACCCCATATAGACTTTAGGAGCCAGTTCAACAGCCGTCAAAGACTTGTCCGGGTCCTTTTTAAAAAGATCCCGGACATGGAAGGTTTTACTCCCCAATACCAGGGGAGTGTTCACAGGGGCATCAGCGCCCAGCCCCAGAGCATGGGCGGTGTCCCGGGTCATGAACACGCCGGGACTGTTCTGGATATCGGTTGTTCGGCCGTTTCCCTCCAGAGAGAACCGACCGTAGAGGGGATAGGCATCATCAATGGCCATCACCCGAACCAGGCGGGCATTGTCCCCGGCCTTGACCATGGTGTAAAACCGAACCAGCCGGGCATGGGTTTTGTCCGGCCCCATCACCCTGTCTGCCAGGCGCAGTTCTTCTCGGGTCAACGGGCTGTTGGCCGACAATACCAGGTCCGCTGTCAGGATCTCCTTTAAATTATCCGCCAGATGACGGTTTAAGGAGCTGCCAAAGGAATGGATGGCAATAAACCCGGCAAGTCCCATGGACAGATTTAATATGAAAAAAAAGGCAAAACCCCTGTTTTTAATCAACTCCCGCACCCCAAGTCCTAGCCAGAGCATCAGAGAAGCTGGCCCCGTTCAAGGGTGAGAATTCTATGGCATTGACGGGCAAGATCAAGATTGTGGGTCACCAGAATCAGGGTTTTATTTTCCTTGGCCACCAGGTCGAACAGGAGCTGGGACACCTTTTCTCCTGTTTCTGTGTCCAGGTTGCCCGTGGGCTCATCTGCCAGAAGCAGAGCCGGTTTGATGATAAGGGCCCGGGCAATGGCGACCCGCTGACACTCCCCACCGCTGAGCTGTCCGGGCAGATGATGCTGGCGGTTGCCTAACCCCACCTTTTCCAGCATGGCATCGGTCCGCTTTTGAATCTGGTCCTGCTTGAGGATTTCCAGGGGCAGGCTGATATTCTCCCGGGCTGACAAGTGGGGCATTAAATGAAACTGCTGAAAAACGATCCCGATTTTTAGGGCCCGGTAGCGTGCAAGCCTACTTTCCTTCATGGTGCACAAATCTTCCCCTGCCAGGATCACCTGGCCGGAATCTGGGTTGTCCAGGCCTGCGATCAGGGAAAGCAGAGTGGTTTTCCCGCTGCCGGACTGACCGACAACGGCAGTGGTTTCACCGGCCCCAAGGTGAAAACTCACCTTGTTTAAAACCGCCAGGGTTCCAGATTGGGGCTGGTGAAAGGATTTACAAATCTCTTTAACCTCAAGGATCTTACCGTCACGTATTTTGCCTTCACGTGTTTTACCTTTAAGTATCATAGTTGCGCCTGGATATAGGGGAATACGGTTTCAGCAATTATTTTATGCCCTGCCCGGTTGGGATGGATACCGTCTGCCTGGTTCAGCAAAGGATTGCCTGCCACCGCTTTTAGTAAAAATGGGATAAAAGACAGGTCATACCGGTCCGCCAGAGAGGCAAACACCTCCCGAAAGGCCTTTGAATATGCCTGCCCGTAATTGGGAGGAATTTGCATACCTGCCAGGATGACCCGAATGCCGTTCTCCTTTGCCAGAACAATTGTCCGTTCAAGATTTTGGGACATTTCACGGGTGGACAAGCCCCTTAAGCCGTCATTGGCCCCCAGGGCCAGGACCAGGATATCGGGTTTTGCCCTAAGAAACCACTTGAGCCGAGAAAGCGCCCCGGCAGTGGTGGAACCGCTGATGCTACCGTTGGTGATTGTAACCCGGATCCCTTTTTCATTGAGCCGATCATCGACCAGGGCCGGGTAGGCGTTTTCCAGTTCCACCCCAAGTCCTGCGGTAATGGAATCCCCCAGGAACAAAATTTTGGTATGGGTCTCTTCTGCCCGGGCCATGGATGGCATCCCAGCGAACCGCCCGATCAGACACCCCCCCAAGATAAGGACAAAACAAAATCTGAAAAAAAGCGTCCTGGATGAAAATATCCTAAATATAAGCATCTTAAATTTAAGCGTCCTAATTTTAAGCGTCATGGTAAAAGAATCCCTCGATTATTTTGGCTTAATTCCAGTACCGATTCTACCGGGTCCAGGCTTCCAGCTGGGACACTTCAGCTTGCAAGCGTTTCAGGGTTTCAGGGCAGTTGAACATTTTTTTGCACAGCTCGCATTTGCTGTAAGTGATTATTTCACGGGCCTTCATACCGGCAAAGGATGCAATGGTGGTTATCCCCATGGTTCTGATAAGATTGTACAGCCGATTTGTTTCCGTTTTGGTAAACAGCTGTTCTATTGTATTGTTCTTCAGGTTCCCCAGATGGAAAAAATGGGTCTTTGAAAAATGGCTTCCGGCATCGCAGCAAGCGACCATATCAAAATCCGGGGTGAGGTAGGGGTTCATGTCGCAGCAGTTTGCCTGGTAATCGGTGAGGATATTACGGGGTTTGAAAGCGGCGGCACGACCGGCGTATATGACGGGTTCCGGAAAGAACCGAAGCCCATGGTTCCGCAAAAACAGTTCATGGGGATCATCCTCAATGGAAAAATCAGTAACAAATGAAACAAAATAATTCAACCCGATCCGCTGGCAACTGCCGGCCGCATTCACCACATTGTTCGGGGGGATGTGTTTCTGGTGCCATTTTGAATAGCTCAATCTCAATTGACAAAGCCCGTTTTCCTTTAATTGGGTAACAAGCTTGTCCGAAGCCGCTGGTGTCTTTGCCCAAAAACTGTTGGTAACAATCCTCGTATATATGCTCATTTCTTTGCACAAGTTCACCAGGGCCAGGATTTCATCAAGGTACAAAAAGGGTTCCCCCGCAGAAAAACTGATGCCCTTGACACCGGCCCGGGCCATTTCGACAATCAGTTCTTTTGCCCTGGCAGGATCCATTTTCCGGTTGTCAGGGATATCTCCCGCTGCCACGCGGTGTTCGCACCGGATATTACATCGGGTTGAGTACCCAAAGGCTAATTTACGCATATTAAAAATAATATCATATGTTTTTTCATTTTACCCTCTAACCTCCGGAACCTTGCCGGATAAAGCTCGTATTTATTTTAAATCTTTCTTACCCTATTAAAACCTTGCTAAAATGTCCACTGATTTTGATCAGAATGGGACTGCAGATCAGCGCACAAGTTCAACACCTCTCCGGGCCACCCAGCATTTTCGTGAATCCATAAGTTCGATATGATACCAGTCTCCTCTCTTTTCAATAAGGGTAAATTCCGTTCCGGCATGGAGGGGTTCCTTGAAACTTTGCTCATAGGTTTTACTATTGCCTTTCCGGGCAATCACCTCAGGGGTGATGACAACACCAGGTCTCTCTTTTTGTTGAACGATATGCTCGGTCATCAGGGAACCTGCAAACAGCAGCGATAAAACGGCTGTGACAGCGAGGCACCATGCGGTAAACGTTCTCCGGGAAAAAATGCGGATTGTCGCAAAAATCCACAGGAGCATGAAAAATGAGGAGAAGATAAAGACCCGTGTTCTGGTGGACAGATCGTAGTGCCAAAAAAAGAGTGTTTTCAAGATTCGTGTTTTCTGTTTTTCCTCGATGTGGTCAATGCGGTTGGCCCTGGCAAAATCGAGGTTTTGTTGCAGATTCTGGTCGTTTGGAATAAATAACCGGGCCCGGCGGTAGTTCAGAATAGCCCGGCCGATATCCTCTGTCCTGAAATAAATATTGCCGATATCGTAATATAGTTTTCCGTTATGGATATTTCCCTCTTTTACAATGCGCTCAAACCGCATCAATGCTTTTTGGTAAAGGGCCTGTGCCTTTAGAGAGTCTGTCGCGGCGATGGTATTGGCATCCCGAAACAGTTTGATCCCTTGATGGTAAAGGGTCTTAACATCCGGATTGGCAGCATCTGCACCCAGAAGGGGGGATGAAAAACTGCCTGCAAAAATACCGATAATGATCAGAAACTGCCCGACTTTTTTTGATATTTTATGAATAGATAATCGTTTCATTAAAGATTTTTCTCCAGCAGTTTGACAAGATCCAAGGCTTGCGCAATCAGGAAGGATGTGTCCAACTTACCGGAACCGCCGGCATACCGGCCAGCTTCACATCCATCAAACAACTCTTTTAATTTTTTGATTGAATCTCCATCAATCTCTTTTTCTTCAAGGGATTTTTCGACATCGTTAAAGGTCAATGCGCCGGCGGGTATTCTGAGTTTATCCCCCAGGTATTGTCGAAAGGAGTCCAAAATTTTATCACAGCAGATTTCATCCGATGTTTGGCTCCCGGCATCTTTAAGGCGGGCTTTCAGCCTGGCCTGGGCTCTTCTGGCCCGGGATGCCAGCGGGTCGGCATTTAATCGTGTCATCGACAGATTGCCCAGAAGAATCAGACAATAGACGATGGGCGGTATCAGGGTCATGCTCAGGAGAACCGGAGATTTAAGCCATGCTGCCAGGCCGAAATCTTGATCTTCAATGACGCTCATGTCTTCGTAATTATAGGCAATGCCATTTGCCCAGGTCTCCACCTCATTGTTCTCCAAAACCGTCTGGGTTTTCCCCTCGGCGTCCATGGCCGTCACCACCCTTGCGGATTTGACCGTAACCTCAATGGGGTCTGTTCCGGCAACTTCGTATTTGCCGGTTTTTGTGTCAAAATAGGGCACCAAAATGGAGGGAATCTCTTTTATACCGGCTCTTAAGGGGCGGATTGTCTGGGTGAATATTTTCGTTTTCCCCGAGATTTCACCCACAGCCCTCTCCCTGGGAATTTTGAAATCCTTTATAAGGGCGGCCTGTTGATTTAAGGGCGGCAGGGTGACCTGGTCCAAATAATCCGGACCGCTTAATGTCAGTTTCAGGGTGATGGGATCCCCAACGCTGATGTCTGTGGGACCGGCATCTGCCTTAATTTTATATTCCCCCACAAGACCTGCGAATCCTGCTGGCTGTCCCTTTTGCGGCACCGCCAAAACCCTGAGATGGGTGGCGTTGGAAGGGACGGCTATTTTTTGATAAACCCCCTGCCGGCTGTTTCCGAAAAAGTTGTCATCGAAAAAATCCGAGAAAAAATCCTTGTTAAATCTACTCCCCCCTTTTTTATAACCGGACAGCACTTCACACAGAACGGTGGCGGGTTCGATGGTGATATTGCCCGTTTTCTTGGGAATCAGGATTTTTTGGAATGTGATGGTTGCATAATCTTTACCATTGAGTCGTTTTTCCCCTTTTTCACCAATGGCCTCTCCGCCGGTGAGGGGAATCCGATAAAATTTGCCGCCGGAGTTGGTATCCACTTCCGGATTGATAAAATAAAAACTTTCCTTTTTTTCCAGCAAAGGAAGCGTGACATTAAATCCCCTAACATCACTTCCCAAATACCAGGTTACCGTCAGGGTTATGGGTTCCCCTATGTAGCAGGTGGTTTTTGAAAGCTCGAGCCGCAGTTTGAAATTGTCGGTTTCATAGGGCTTTTGAACATTAATTTCAATGGGTGCTGTTTGGATACCTTGATGGTCTGCACGAACCGTGATGGAAGGAATTTGAAGGCGGCCCGTCCGTTTGGGGGTGAGCTGGTATGAAAAGACATACCCCCTGGTACTTTCCCGGGTCATTTGACCGTTTATTATGGTCATGGATGAACGATTGTTTTGACTTCCGCCCT
>Ga0208900_1001769_pt1 | contig 10882 bp, 10 predicted proteins | sample AntAceMetag02UKK_FD_184763 | JGI IMG/M metagenome (GOLD analysis project Ga0208900, IMG submission 184763) | Saline lake microbial communities from Ace Lake, Antarctica - Antarctic Ace Lake Metagenome 02UKK (SPAdes) (version 2) | ecosystem: Environmental > Aquatic > Non-marine Saline and... | reverse complement strand
TATGGCAAGTATACCTTCAATGTTGATAAAGAACTTAATAGAAAAAAGCTTCGTTCACTACGTCGAAAATCAAACTTTAATTCTTAACGTTGTTTTTTGTCCAGTTGCTATTACGACCCCAGCTAACGCAACCAGAAATAATAACTGGAATTATTACAACCAAAAAGGCTGAAATCGCCCATCCACTGGATTTGCTTTGTTTTCCGTTTCCCATATATTCCTCCTAAAAATCCAATCCCTTTCTGAAAAATCATCATTTTTTTGCTTTGATCATTTGTTCGTCTTTTTTGAAATCCACTAATATATATTTTATTAAAGAATGTAATGCTGTCAATCACAATATAATGAAAAAAATCCCTTCAATCAGATTATTTTTATTCATCATCCGGCCCTTTCAAATCAAAATCACCCATTTCAACAGAAGCACGTTCCGGTTCAACTTTGATATAGCCAAAAAAATAACCAGTAATCAAAATCATCAAAATAACAAAGATAATCTTCATATCTTCCTTCCCTGTTCCAATTCCACAATCAAATCCTTCTCAATCTGAGCATTGATAATATCATTTTTTCGTTCCGGAATCTTAACGATCTTCAAAGCGACACTCATTTTTTCTTCAGCATCAGATCTGAACTTGAACTGCTCCCCTTCCGTAAGTGAATTAAAATAATCCCAGACTTTCTGTTTCAGTAACTTTTCCTGATTCTTCTTTTCCAGGATATGATCTTTCTTATCCTGGACGATCTTATCTTTCTTTTCTTTCACTTCCCTATTTACTTTTGCATAATCATTCTTTAAAGCCAGTTTTAAATATGCTGGATAGTTCTTATCACAGTTTTTATTAGCATATTCAATGTTTGATGCCAGGAAATCCAGCTCCTCAAAATATGGCTCGATATCATGATAAATTGAATTGATCTGGTATTCCTTAGGAAGAACTTCCAGGACTTTTTTTGGAAGGGTTGAAGGATCAAAAAAAAGATGGAGGTTATTTTCTTTTATATATTTCTTTGGCTTTACTAATTTAAAATCTGGATTTTTCTTAACTGTAAAAGTAATATAAGCATAACGATTACCTGATTCTTTCCACAATTCGTAAGAACACAAAATATCAGTTTTTGTATTTACTTCATCTACTGCACGATCTAAAACACGTTTTTTAAAATCCTGGAATACCTTATATTGATTTTTGTGTAATCCAAGTAATTCACGAAATTTTTCGATTTCAATCTGAGGGAAAGCCGGCGAATCAATGTAATCACGTAACAATTCATACAGAACAATAGAATATTTACTTTTCAATCCAGCAATTAATAAAACGTTTAAAGGTGCATAAATCTCGGGATTTAATATTTTTTCCTGAAGCATGTAAGGGATTTCAAATACAACAGTTCCTGTATTACTCGCAATTCTGGCAGCCGAGACCAAGTGCATTCGCTCCCAGATGTTCTTTCGATCCTTATTGAGATAATTGAATTCAATGGTAATATCTTCCAATGCACTAAACTGCTCTTTTAAATCAATGTTTTCAGTGCTTTTAACTTTACATAATTTTTTTAATGTCTGAATATCCGTTATATATTGCCGGCGTTCTCCTTCTTGTTGAGCGATAAAAATAAGAAAATTAATCAATTTACGTTGAATCAAAGTTAATTCTTGAACTTTTGTTTGAATCATTGCAGAGGGTTTTTTTATATTTTTCTCAATTGGATAATTCATAGATTGATTTTACCAGAAATATAATAAACAAACAAGGACATTGTTTGATATTCTTGTCCTTGTTTGCTATTGAATTTGTCCCTGTTACCTATTGAATTTGTCCCTGTTACCTATTGAATTTGTCCCTGTTACTCTTCAAAAAGCATTGAAAATAAAGCGATTCCCCAAACGTAAACTCTTAAAGTATTTAAAGTCTTTAAACAACTACGTAAAAAAAAGAAAAAAGTGTTGTTGTTTTTTAATAAAATATGTGAAGAAAAAGGAAGAATTTAAAGATATTGAGATTATATTTTAAGAAGTCAGATAAAAAACCGATAAGAATAAAAATATGATAAAAGGGTGAAAAGGTGAAAACTAAGTTTAAAATCATTGAAATTGCGGTTTCTTTAGGAGTCTCACAGCAAACTATTTATAAGAAGTTGAAAAGTTTAAAACAAGAGTTGAAACCTTATATAATAAAGAAAAATGGAACGACATATTTAAAACAAGAAGCAATAGAAGTTTTAAACCAAAATATTAAAAGCGCACAACGAAAGAATGAGAATCCTAATAATAACAAGGTTTTAAACCAAAGTTTTCAAGGTGACAACCAGTTGAATACTAAAGAAGAAAATAATGATGAAAAGAGCAACAATAATCAGGGTGTAAACCAAATTAAAACTGAAATGATAGATTTTTTAAAAAATGAACTGGAAAAAAGAGATGGAACAATAAATAAACAAGATGAAACGATAAAGAAATTAATAGATAGGCAAGCAGATAGTGAAGAAAAACTTCAAACTATTATTATGAAGCTTACCCAGGATCTGGATCAAACCAGGAAACTTATTGAGGATAAGATTGTAAAGGAAGAAAAGAAGAAAACAGATCGAGTAATTTCAATCCAGGAATTTATAAATGCCAAGATCAAGGAAGATATAGAAAGAAACAATTATGAAGTAGAAAAGAGAAGATTAAAAAAACAGTATGAAGATCCTTTACAAGGAAGATCGGCTTTATACAAAATCTATGTCAAAATGTTTCGTCCTGATAGATTAAGAAAAATGATGTAAAAAAATGAACGAAAGCAAAGAAAACAAGAGTATATAAAGTAGAAAAAGAAAAATTTAGTTTGCTCAAAATAGATATTTTATGATATAAAAATAATAGAGTTGGGCGGGATCTACTCGATCTCGATCAAGGTCCTACCCGGACCAGACCCGACTCTTTTTTATTTGTCTGAAATTACCACTTTCGTCTAATCGTGTATTTTAAGAGTTTATTATCATCAATATGTTCATCATAACGTGAAAAGCCCCAACGTTTTGGTCCGTTAATGGATTCCCATTGAAGTTTTTTAAGATGATTATAAAGAGTAATAACTTTAGGTATTTTTTGAATACGTTTAGAAAGTATAGAAACAAAAAGATCGGCAATTTGAACACCAGAAGAGGCATGTGAAACCGCAAAATAAGGACATGATTCTATATTAGAAACACGCATACCTGAGATGAAATTTTTAATAGATATTGCTAAGTCCTTTTGAATTTTTGGACGTTCATCAAAAATAAGCGTAACATTGCGTGTAGGATCAAAGTCATGTGCTGCACAGGAAACTTTTTCAATTAATTCGCGAAATGGGCGAGTTAATTGCTTGGCATATGGAGCGAGTAATTGTGGTGGTTTAAGTGTTTCAGAATAAATGGAAGATGCAAAAACTTTGCAATAAAAAAGAGGGTCAACAATAGGAAGCTTTAAAATTTCATAAGCAATACAGAGATTTATAGGCATGGTTTCTTGCCATTTTTTTAATACTTGATTTGAAATAATTTGAGTACCTTTTAATTCCCGCGAAAGATCTTTAGCATGTTCTTTATTGAAATATTTGAAACGTATTTTATAAAGAAAATTATCCAGGGTTTTAAGATTTTCGCGTGGCATAAGAACGCCTAATAAAACGCCAAATTTTGTGGGATATTCGTTTGGCGACCATGATTCATCAACAAAAAAGAACATATGAACGACCTTGAAAGGTTAAATTAAAGGTATTATAACAGGAATATCGTCAAGATGAAATTTGTAATAAATAAGAAAGACAAATTATTTAGACTTTCTTTTTTTCATTTCGTAAGGATATAAATCGGTATATGATAATATAACATACAGTTGAATGATTATAATGGTAGAAAAAATTTAAAAAGAAGGAAGGTAGTAGGCCCAGTGGAAGCGAAGCTGTTCTGAGACGCAATGACCCGTCTTGATCTCTTTCATATCGGCGACTTTCAAGACTACTTTATTTTTAAAATCAAGTAACATTTAATGGAATTCTTTCATCCATATTTAGTTCAAATATCCCATAGGGATTGACATGTGAATAGATTAAGGGCGTTAAAGCTCTTAAATCCTCCACTTGCATTTTATCCAACCAATCTTTCTCTGAAAGAATTTCTTGAATCATCAAAGTATTAATGTATACCAAACAATTTTGCAAAAGATGTAAAGAGAGGGGACGTAATAGCAAACGGGCAAAAAACAACGCTATGATCAAGCTCCCTATTTTAATAGGGCCTTTCCATTGGCTAAAATTTTTCGACAGTTTTTTTCTTAATAGGCCCAGTGGAAGCGAAGCTGTCCTGAGAGGCAAGGTAGGATTGGGAGCCATTTGGTGTCATAGTTTTTCAGAGAATACCGATTTCGATTTTTTCAAGTAATATTAAATGGTAATTTCTCATCTATATTCAATTCAAATAGGGGTATGTAATAGCAACGAGGCAAATTTAGAGGTCTCATTTCTTGGATCGTTAAACAACGATCCAAGAAATGAGACCTCTAAAATAGAGCCTTTTCATTAATTCTTTTATTTTCCGGAAGTATTTTTTTCGATACCATGTTTCCCGTGTTTTTGTTACCCATCGACCGAAGGGTTACGAATGGAGCGATTTCAAGCAGTTCTTTTTAAGATGGAAGAAATGACCTTTGGCTGCCAATTTAAACGGCCTGTTTTCGTCCTGAATCCTTTTTCTTCAAGTTTCCTGCATATTGCCCTTAATGATTCGCCTTTTTTCCGTGAGCGACAAATCAGAGAAATGATTTTTTGTTCAGCTTTGTTTTTGATCAGAATGTTTTTTTCTGTAACATCAAAGCCAAACGGAATATCCCCGCCGGTTTTTTCCATTTTTGATTTTTTATAATTGAGTGCATCGATTGTTCTTTCTGAAATGAGATCCCTTTCCATTTGTGCCAGTGAAGCTGTGATATTGAGAAAGAATTTACCCATTGCAGATTTAGTATCAATTTTTTCAGTAATGGAATGAAAGGTGATTCCTTTTTTATCAAAGCTTTCGATTAATTCCAGAGTATCTTTAACTTTCCTGGAGAGCCGATCCAGTTTGTAAACGATGATGGTATCAATTTCTTTTTTTTTGATCATTTTCATAAGTTTATTTATGCCAGGTCTTTTGAGATTCTTTCCGCTCATTCCGGGATCATTTATGATTTCGAGTAGATTGAAGTCATTAAGATCTGAATAAGCTTTTATTTTGGCAGTTTGATTGTCCAAACTTACACCTTCTTTGGCTTGTTCTGAAGTTGAAACCCTGATATATCCGACTGCTTTCATATTTTTTTCTCCTTTCTTTTCCTCTACTAACAGTATACCACGGAAAATGTCGATTGTCGTTATTTTACGGTAGTTTTAAGCGTTTTTTTGTAATTTTTTTGTTGTGGTTTTCTTCTTTTTCTTCATCCTGATTTCACGAAAAATTAATAAGAATTGGATTTTCCGGATTCAGGATTACTGGATCTGGATCCACCTGGTCAGGATATAAATTATATTTTCTTCAGCTACAAAATTGCAAGATCAGAAATAAGACTAAAACCGCAACGACTCAATATTGCTATTGCCCAGACTTCCCATAATAAATGATCTTTTAGATTTGTTTTAAAGATCAAGTAAATAAAGAAAGATGTAGTGAATAATTTATTCGTCGTTAAGGAATTTAAAGACCCATAAAAGAAAACCTGAATTTTTCTTTGGTGGTGGGTGGAATCACATCGACAGAGGAAAGCCCACAGCGGAAAGCCCAGACCACAAATGAGTAATCTGATAAAACATAGGAACGAGTCAACAAGCCTCGGCCCAATTCCCGGACAGTAGAAAGAGTGATGCAATGCGTACTGTCCTGGATTTGCGACGAAGCGGTAAATTAAGAAATAGAAATAAAATCAATTGTGGTCGGATATTGTTTGCGGGAGAGCCTGGCTTTTCAACGGGTATTAGTCAATAGTAACAATTCATTTAAATTTTAATTGTACATGGGGATGATTTCTGATTTTGATTAAATAGTAACATTTGAATTATAAGTGTTTTTTAACTCTTTTATTCCTGCAAAGGTAATTGAACATGAATTATTTTTTGTTCTGAAGGTTCAATAGTATTCATGAATACTTCGCTATATTTACTTATTTTTTCTGAATATTTATTATAAGCAGTATTATAAAAATTTAGTAAAATAAAATCTATAAAAATAAATGGTGTAAGTGGTGAAGAAACAGGAATGCGACAGTTCTGATATTGTCCTAAAGTGAGGTGTGATTGCGGATGTTCTACTACAACAACAGTGTCTTCATTACAGTCAAAGTCAAATCGTATTGGGAAAGGTACAATATTTTTTTTTATAATATCCGCATAAATACAATCTTCTTCATAAATTTCAGGGTTATTTTGAAATTCTTCCAAATATGGAGAAGGAAAAAATGCTAGACGATGACGCAGTAATGAATTTCTATGGAATTCATACATTAGTTGTATCAATGCACCATCCAACATCTTTAAATTATAAGCCTGTGTTCTCAATAATTCATTGTATATTTCCTGATATGGCTTATTTTTCAAAACAATACTTATATCAGATTGTCCAAAATCAATTTTTTTTATATTAGATGGTTCCTCTCTTAGAGAAGGAAAGTTCTGTTTATCACATAAACTACATCCAATTAAATCAGTAGTTAATCTTTCCACCTGTGTACGAAGATTCTCCGGAGTAATCATTTATATTATTCCTTAATGTCTAACAAATTTCTAAGTCTTTTTATCTGATCAAAATCAAGGTCTTCAAGATGAATATTTCCATTATCTAAATTTAAAACTAAGTCTTCTAAAGAATTATCAGCCTTGCGAACTTTTCTTTTTTCTTCTTCTGTCATATCACGATTAACAATGTTAAGCTTCTTTCTAAGTCTTTTATTGGGGTAGTTAAATTTTAGTTGAAAATTATTATCCTTAACGGATTGAAATTCCTGTTGAAGTAATTTCATTTTATCACCAACTCCTAAGACTCGAACCCATGCTTTGCTTCGTGTTATAGCAGTGAAAATTTGGTTTCTCACAGTTTCGAGACTACCAAAAGATTCATAGCAATCTTGACTATTGATAATGTATACCATTCCGGCCTCGTTGCCCTTTGCTCTATATATTCCAGTGAAAACAACTGAGTTGTTTTCAGAGAGAAAAAATTTATCAGGAGTAGTGTCAACGCCTGCAAGGTGTGAATTTATTTTCTTTTTAAATAGATTGGCACGTATTGAACCAACAGCTTTTTTTGTTTTTATTGGATCAGGATTGATTACAATAATATCATCAACACGTAATTCGTCTTCTGAAAGGTTTTTTTGAATTTCTTTAACCAGCCAAAGCTCCTGTTCTTCCTCTGAATCAAAAATTTTGAACTGTATCAAATCTTCAACCGTGGAATGTTCAGATAGAAATTTTGGACTAGTTTCATATGTCCTTTCTAAGGTAACATCTTTCCCATCTTTTAATTTTCCCTTTACAACAGAATATCCAACTTCTTCCCAAAGTTGACTATGTTCAAACATTTGAATCAAACCCGTACCAGTTTTAGAATTAAACTTCCTATAAATCCCAAAACCTAGTGCATGGGCAGTCGTTAGAAGTGGTTTTGAATTTCGATAACATTTTTCAAGAATTATGTCCTGAGATTTATTCTCTAATTTAACTAATGGCTCATCATTTTGATCTGTACCGAAAATTTCTTCTGGTGAAGGCAATGATTCTGAACTAAGATTCTGTAATTCATCGTATGCATATACGAGACGTTTCTTATCTCCAAGTATTTTATAACAAATACGAAGAAATGAACTTGGAAAATCTTGTGCTTCATCAACTAAAACAGCATCAAACATAGGGTCGATATTATGCTTTATAGAATCTAGAGATTGTTGACATGCTCCATTAAATTCATTTCCTCTTCCAAATTTTTTTTTAGCACCGCCATAATCTAAATATTCGACTTCGTTCATTTTACAGAAATTATAGTAGATGCCTTCACGCTCGCCGCCGCCAGGAGCTCCCCAAGCGTGAATTATTCTTAATTTTTCCCAGTTTGGTTCTTCTCCTGTTTGCTCTATTGTAAAAGTATTGATAAGTCTACGAAATTGGCCTTTCAAGGAACGCGTTTGAAATGTTACTGCAATATCCCATTCAGGATTTTGAGAATGTAAATAAGCTGCTTTTAAAGCAAGTACAATTGTTTTTCCAGAGCCAGCCAATCCTCGAATCCTTTGTACCGTATCAACAGTCTCAATAACTGCTTTGCTTTGTTGATTATCAAGATTTGCAATTGATGCTTCAAGTTTTTGCAATTTCGCACCTCTGGAATCTACTTTTTCAATTGTTCTTTTCTTAATACCTTTTCGTATTGTAGAAATTGATTGGATTACAGACAGTAATAACTTGTAGGTATCAAAGTCTTCATTTTTTTCATTTATGGTCTTTATTAAAGTCTTATCAGTGCAAACCGGATATTCTTTGTGTCTACTGGTATTATCTATGATTGCAGGGGCATATGTAATAACATTTATTGGAACATTTAGATTTCTGCCTCGCATAAGAGATTTATGATTTCTAAGTTTTGCTTCTAATTTGTTGTAAATATCATCCTGTATTTCTTTGTAATCAACAGGAAGGGTGGTGCCTTCAATAATATGAAAAAGAAAAACACCGTTGGTTGGAGAAATTAAAATAGCATCAATGGGATAACGCCCTTCTGGAGTTGAAAATATTGGATATCCAATGTAGAGTTGCCCGTTTAGGTTTTGCTCCAATTCAAGTAATTTTACCAAGCGTTGGCTACTAACCGGAGTTTTTGTTGTTCCTTTAATTATTTCTATCATATATGAAACTCCTTGAGTTTATTTGTTTTTCTCTATATCGTCCATTAATATAATGGACAGTATAGTAATGTTACATCATCCTTATTTCTTTCATAATACCACAAACAAAATTAATCCAATTCAAACAAAACATTCACGGGATTCATCCTTGCTATCTGGGGTCGTAATAGTAACGGGGCAAAAAACATCGATCTTAAAAACTGACTCTCTAAAATAGGGACTTTTCATTTTTTTACAATTTTCCAGACATCCCAAAGCATTTTTAAAAAATTCAGGGTGGTGGGTGGAATCACATCCGCCAGGAGAAAACCCCCAGAGGCAAACCCAGACCACAATCCCAGCAATGATCGAAAGCGACGGGCGTGATCATTGCGTCTTAATTGCCACAAAATAAATAAACACGAACCAGCAAGCCCCGGCCCCTTTCCCGGACAGTGCATCGGTTGATTTGGTCGAGAGGGTTAGGGTGAATCGACCAAATGGGAACCCCCTAGCCTCTTCCCCTAATCCCCCCTCCAGTTCCCTCTTCCTTTAATTAATTTTCGCCTCAAATCGCAGAGCGATTTCTTCCAATGCGAAATTTAAATGGGGGTGTCGAGATGGGGTTTGGGGGATGGTCTGGAAGGGGGAGGGGAAGAAGGGGGTGGCAAACGATAGTGCTGTACTGGAATCGGGACGGAGCGATCAATTAAAAAACATAAATAAATTCATTTTGTGGTCGGATATTGTTTGTGGGGGAATCTGGCTTTTCACCGGGAATTAGTCAATAGTAATAATTCCTTTAAATTTCAATTGTACATAGGGATTTTTTCTGACGTAATAAAGGCAATATCGTCAGGTTTTCTTCCTTTTTTCTTGGCATGTGAGGCTCCTTTTAATTTAATTTAATTATATTATTCATATTTACATTTACAGCTTATTCATGGTAAAATTTATTCGGCAGAATCACAGGGCAATCAATAGTTTTATCTGTCGTACCAATAGTTGTTTACGTAACATTCGAATTGTGATTCTGTTAATTTTCACTTACCTGATTTCACCCATTTCCCTGGAGTATTTTCTCCGCTTCCACCAATATCAATACCGTTAACCTGGATCTGATATTTGCCATGATCATCTTCTACAGAAATGCTTTTAGGTTTATCTGATATTTCTGCAGTAACAGCAAATGGTGTTATGACCTGTGCTGAAATATCTCCAGACTTCTTCACTGTGAAATTAAAATTTCCAGTTGTACTCTCGGTCAAGGTTGGAGTCCATCCGGCTTCATTACACCAGCCAGTAGCGACTATATGGGAACTGAATTCAGTTACCACAGCATTGTAAAACACAGTATACTTTTTTTCAATCATTGATATTCTCCTCTATCGGGTATATAATATAATCATATAATAACATAGAACTGGAGGGAATTAATGATTATAGGAAAAGAAGACTGGATTATAAAATTAGGTCCGTTTACAAGGGTGAATACTGGTGAAACACGCAAACAGTCCAGCGAGGGCGCAATTCGAAAGATCATGGAAGATAGTGTGGAACTCATGAAAAAAGCAAAGGTGCTGATCCCGGAACTGGCAAAAGATTCAGCATGTGCCAGTGGTGGAGATCCTGAAGTAAAAGAGGAACACGTCAAACCACAGGTATATACCTACCAGGTCGCTGATAAGAAATGGTTCTCACTTGCAACTTCCGGATCGTTTGGAATAAAACTGACCTGCAAGGGCTAATCTTCTGGATTTAAAAACTCACGAAGAATTTTAGATGTTCTGAAGTTTAAAACTTTCTTTTTGGGAACATAAATTAATTCTCCGGTAACAGGATGACTGACCGTTTGATGTGGGCGGTCAGTAACATGAAAGACACCAAGATGACGAAGCTCCAGTCTTTCAGTATATACAATGTCATCACACATTAGTTCCAGGACTCGGCGAAGGAATTTCCGTCCAGTCCGAAGTGGTAGTCCCAGTTCTTTTGAAACAGTATCAGCAA
>Ga0208900_1001768_pt1 | contig 10890 bp, 10 predicted proteins | sample AntAceMetag02UKK_FD_184763 | JGI IMG/M metagenome (GOLD analysis project Ga0208900, IMG submission 184763) | Saline lake microbial communities from Ace Lake, Antarctica - Antarctic Ace Lake Metagenome 02UKK (SPAdes) (version 2) | ecosystem: Environmental > Aquatic > Non-marine Saline and... | reverse complement strand
TACCCTTCGTATCCTTAAAGTTTTTAACACCCATTTTTTCGATATACTTTTTAAGCGGATGATAAAGAATAGAACCCTCACTGTCTGTTGCCCAATAGTACTGTTGTCCATTCTTGAAGTTTTTAAGAGTACTGATTATATCTAATTGATTGTTCTGAGACCGCAGATAGTTTACAAGGAATGACGTTTTCTCTTGTAAATTTTTATAATCCTGCTGTTGATATGCCATTGATATTGATTGGTTTTGATACGTTATTATAGGAAATGATATTAATCGAATAAAACCGAAAAAAAAGATAACTACAACGATAAGTGCAATAAGCACCTTTAGCAATTGTTCTTTCCCTAAATTTTTCATTATCATTTACGTAGTCTCCCCCAAAGAGCCTTATCAATTATATAGTAATTGAAATCAAATATTCTGACAATGCTTCTGCCCAATTTCTTATATTATATTTTAGGGTACTCTGAAGCTTTTTATTTTCTAAAACGCTAAATTTGGGTCTAGTCGCTAAAGTTGGATATGATTTGGTATCGACACAGTGAGTTTTAATTTTAATATCTTTTAGATCGAATATTTTTTTAGCGAACTCACACCAGGAACATGAACCACTATTTACTCCATGGTAAACACCTGTTGCATTTAACTTCAGTAGATCTAACGTCCAGTTCACAAGGTCTATTGTGAATGTAGGGGCCCCAAATTGATCCCCTACGACATTGATTTCATCTTTACTTTTTGCGATATTCAACATAGTATTTACAAAATTATTACCATTAGGCCCGTACAGCCATGCCGTTCGTATTATTAGATACTGAGACTCGCTCAGTGTATTTTGGATTGATTGTTCTCCTTGTAATTTACTATTACCGTAAACACCAATTGGACCAGTCTCATCTAGTTCTGTATACAATTCTTTCTTACCGGAAAACACATAGTCAGTTGAAAAATGAACTAGCTTGCAGTTATAATCCGTTGCAAATATGGCTAAATTTTTAACACCTTCAGAATTAACAGCAACGGCTAATTCAGGTTCATTTTCAGCTAAATCTACTGCGGTATAAGCGGCACAATTTATAATAACGTCAGGTGCAATTTCAGCTAAAACACCAAATGAATTAAGATTCGTAATATCGATATCGCTTATAGTTAATGCATAATGCGTAACATTAGTCCTGGTAAAGTTCTCAACAAAAGCAGAGCCAAGCATCCCATCGGCACCAATAATAGCTATTCTTTTCATGATCGGTTCACCCTCTTTAAATATTTTTCTTTTCCTTGCCTTTTTTTTTCTATCAATCCATCAAGATATGACTTATCTTCTGCAATTGCTTTAGCAATAGATGCTTTCTTTTTATATGACCGTGCCTTTGTTTCCCGCAATCTAAGACTAATCTTCACACTTACGTCATCACTCTGCTTGCTAATAATCAGTTTCTGATACGTAGTTAAAACTGAGAGTACTCGTTGTTTCAGTATACCTGCTCCTTTACCGTACACAATGTTTAACTCTGAAATACCATATGCCTTACATTCTGAAAACACATTTGCTAGCGTGTATTCTACTTCATCAGCATAAAGTCCATGTAAATCAACTTCTCTTGTTCTAAATCCCATCTTTAAAAAGTTTCCAAGCCAATTTTTTCTAAACCAATTAACGGATTTATTTTCCCACTCTTCCCTAGATAATCTAATTCATGACAACTGGCTAATAATTGTTTTAATTCAGCAATACCCCATAATTTTAAATCAGAAACCAGTTTTTTTACGTAATAAGGAGATTTCCCGGCCTTCTTTACTAAATCATTAACATTTGTTGAATTGCAGGATTTTAATAACAATAACAGCCGCACATGTGATGATAGCATGCTTAATAAAGGGTACGCCTCTTCTGGTTTCTTTATATCACTTAAAAACTGGAATACCTTTTGCTTATTCTTCTTTCGAAAATCATCAATAAAATCAAAAGTGCTCTGCTCACCATTACTCGCATAGCAGTGGACATCATCCTTCTTAATTTGAGTCCTTGGCAAAATGCTAGTTGCTATTTTATCAATATTTGAACTAATCATCCACAGATCACTCCCCACAATATCTAGCAAATGATTCAATGCTATATTTTCTATCTCGCATCCTTTCGATGCAAGCATTTCACGAACAATAGCTAATACTTTGTCTCGATGCCATACTTCAAACTTTTTAAACTCTTTACTTTGGCACTCTGACATTAGAAATTTTACGATCTTCTTACGTTTATCCGGCATTTTTCGTAAAATAAAACAAATCGTATTCTCAGATGATTCATCTGAAAATAGCTTCTTAAAGTAATTAAAATAATCATCTCTAATATTTGGAATTCCATAATAAATAATGAGTTTTTGCTTTGCGAATAAGCCAACGGAGAAAACTGCGTCAACTAAATCCTCAACGGAACTTTTTTCTTTAAATTCTTCAATAGCTAGACTATCATCCGTTAAGAACTTCTTTTTTAATTTTGATAACTCTTGCATAAGCAAGTAATCTTCATCCCCATAATAAAAATATTTTTTCATGATCAATGATTATTTTTTTATTTCTTCGTCAAATACTTTATTAAGAAATAGAATCGTTTGAGTCAAAAATTGATTTTCTTCTTCTGATAAATTTCCTTTTGTCCGATCAGATAGCATATTTAACATATCAATAGTCAGCTTTGACTGCTCTAGGTCTAATTCTTGTTTATTTGTAATGGGATTTACAACTTTACCCAATTGCTGCATAGCGGTCATATTAAATGTATACACTAAAGAAGAAAATAGTGATTGATATAAATCTTGCTCTTCACTCATTAAATTAGATTCCTTCCTGGTCTAATGTCTGATATATCTCATCTGATATATCACTATTGTTATAAACATCTTGAACATCATCAAGGTCTTCTAATTTTTCAATAATAGCAAGTATTTTTTTTGCAATTGGGACATCCTCTACGGGGATAGATGTCGCGGGAATCATTGATAACTCTGAGTTTAAATAAGTAATACTATTTGAATCGAAATCATTTTTAAGTATCTCATACACTGATGGATCTGAAATTACTTCAATTGTTCCATCATCAGACTCTTTGATATCATCGACATCATGATTGATTGCAATATCCATTATTTCATCTTCCGATACAGCCGTCCCATCAAATAGGAATACGCCTTTTTGGCTAAACATATAAGATACGGAACCTTTCTCAGCCATATTCCCACCACCCTTTGTTACTACATTTTTGACTTCAGGCAATGTTCGATTTTTATTATCGGTCATACACTCTATTATTAAAGCAACCCCAGCTTGAGCATATGCTTCATATGTAATTTCCTCTAAATTTCCAGACTCTCCAGAACCTGTCCCTTTTAAAACAGCTTTTTTAATATTATCATTGGGCATATTTACATCTTTAGCTTTTTGAATCGCTAGACGTAACCTAGCATTCATATCAGGATCACCACCACCAACCTTAGCAGCCATAATTATTTCTCTAGCTGCTTTGGTGAATATTTTTCCTCTTTTGGCGTCATTTGCACCTTTTTTTCTTTTGATTGTGCTCCATTTACTGTGTCCTGACATATAAAACTCCTTATTATGATTATTCTTTATTCAGCACTTCTTTAGACGAATAGAATCAGGTCTATCAAGTGGTGTAGATTGGTTCTTATGCTATTATACATCAATTTTTATCATCCTAAAACGTACATATTATATAATTTCGATGGATTATCCAATATTATAGCCGATATATTATTATACGAAGACAAAACGGGAGAAGAGAAATGACTACAATGATTATATTAATTACCAGTTTAACTGCTTTAACTGCAATCGGAATTGCTGGTTATTTCTTTACAAAGAACAATCAAACAAAAACTATCTACAAAGTAGATTTAACACTAGATCAAGCATTGCCAACGAAGTCAATTTACAAAGTGAATTTGATTCACAACAAAGACGTTGTGCCAAAGAGGCACAAGTCATATATAAAAAGTTACGTTATCTAAACACCCCTCTTCCCCCCCAAGTTTAGATAGCGTGATACGAAGGAACGTTCTCCCCCAGAACGTTCCTTCATTATTTTTAAGATAAAAAAAAAGCCGGCTTAGCCCGCTTTTTTTTATATTTGTTTAAGATTGCAAAACCCGTTCGTATAATTGACTGTATTTCTTGGCAGATGCTTTCCAAGAAAAGTCACATTTCATTGCATTAGATACTAACTTCTTCCAGGCCTTTTCATCTGCATATGTATTTATCGCTCTCAGCAGAGTTTTATACAACTCTTTCCCATCATAGCTGCTAAATACAAAACCATTCCCTTGATCTTGTTCAAAATCTTTTGCTAAATCAAAATCAACAATCGTATCAGCTAATCCACCCGTTTCGCGAACAATTGGAATCGTCCCGTAGCGAAGACTAATCAACTGCCCTAATCCACATGGTTCATACTTTGACGGCATAAGGAACATATCTGACCCAGCATAGATATATTGAGCGAGCTTACCATCATACTTTAATTGAACACTCATCTTTGTTGGATACTTTTCCTGCATTTCACTCAGTAGTTTATGATATTTCTGCTCACCTGTTCCCAAGACTATCAATTGAATATTATGTTGCAACACTTTATCAATAACCTCAGCTAAAATATCAAAGCCCTTTTGATCCACTAGTCTTGAGATAATCCCTAAAACAGGCGCACCTGATTTTCGTCTCATCCCACACTGTTTCAATAGGAACTTCTTATTATCCATTTTATTACTAATCGTTTTAAGGCTATATTTTTTTGCAATTACTTCATCTGTATTCGGACTAAATACTTTGTAATCAATACCGTTTAATATACCCATCACCGAATTTTTTCGTTCATTTAACAAGCCATTCAGCCCAGCACCATACTCTTCAGTTTGGATTTCCTCACTATAACGTTCACTAACGGTTGTAATATAGTCAGAATAAACCAGTCCTGCTTTTAAAAAATTCAACTTACCCCAAAATTCAAGCTTATCCATTCTAAATAAATCCATATCTAAACCAGTTTTCTTCATCGTTTTCTTATCAAAAACACCTTGATAGCCTAAGTTATGAATTGTTAATACCGATTTAACTCCTTGGAAAAATGGATCACTTGAATATAGACTTTTCAAATAAACTGGAATTAAACCTGTTTGCCAATCATTACAATGAATAATATCGGGTTTCCAATCTAAGCGTTTACAAATGTCTAAAGCCGCTCGAGAAAAATAAACAAATCGATCGTCGTTATCCGTGTAATCATCATCCGTTCCTGGAATTTGATACAATCCATCGCGATCAAATAGGTCATTATTCTCAACAAAATATACTTTTGTCTTACTTCCTGGTAGTACCGAAGAATAAGCAGCGCCGTTAATTTCATCCTTCCCGATTTCAACTTTCAAGTCGGTTAGAGCTAACTGCAGATTATATTTTTCTTTATCTACCTGTTTATACCGCGGCATTATAACGGTAACATCATGGCCACTTTTACTAAGTGCTTTTGGCAAGGAGCCTGCAACATCTGCTAAACCACCTGTTTTTGCGAAAGGAATAACTTCTGATGATACAAATAAAATTTTCATTCTCTTCACCTTTCTTAATTATTTCTTTGATTGAACAACTTGCTTGCTCATATATAATTTATAATCAACACCTGGGAATATATTATCCTTAGACTCCATTTCACTTAGATAGTCCTCTTCAATTCTATTTCCCATTATCATGTCATATAAGCGATTAAATCGGTTCAAATGACTTTTTGTTCTACGCAATGCATACTCAACCATCGTATCGGTTTTTAAAATAAATGCCCAATCCGAACTCTGCGCAAGAAGTAGTTCTCTTGCCGACTGATTTAATGCCCTCTGTAGTACGCCATGAGCATCTGTAAATTTATTCGCCATTTCAGTCATACGATCTGCCATCTTGTGTAAATGTCGGTAAATCCAATCGTTACTTCCTTCTAGCCAAACTTCGTTATACCCTTTATTCCCCCAACTTGACATTGATGGTGTTACAACCTGATTGGTTGGGTTTTCCAATAAGTATTCGTACGGCGTGATCATTTTAATAACATCTTGATCATAATGTATCTTTCGAATTAGGAAATCGATCCACTGAGGACCCTCAAACCACCAATGACCATATAGCTCAGCATCATATGGAGAAACAATAATCGGTTTTTTGTTACCCATTACTTCATGTAAATACTCAACCTGCTTGATTCTGTTGAATAAAAAATTGCCTGCATGGTCTGCCGCTAAAGCTCTTGCTTCGTGATGGTTATAGGGCTCTTTATTATCAGTATCACGACCAGTTATTCGATAATATTTGATACCAGTATGTTTTCTGATTCCATCAGGGTGAATATAGTCCTTGATATAATCCATATCCAGGTCGAAACCAATATCTCGATAAAAATCGCGATATCTGAAATCTCCAGGATAGCCTTCTTCAGCGCTCCAGACAGATTTTGATGATTCAATATCACGACCGAATGCAGCCACTCCATTCTTGGTATAAACAGGTGCAAAAACACCATATTTAGGTCTTGGATTCCCATGTAAAACACCATGAGCATCTGTAAAAAAGAATTGAATTCCCGATTTTTTTAGCTCTGCATCATCGCCAGGGTTGAAACCACATTCTGCTAGCCAGATACCTCTTGGTCTACGACCGAAATGTCTTTCATAATCTGTTGATGCAAGCTCAACCTGAGCATGAACAGATTCTCTCTTTGTTTCCATTAAAGGTAAGAAGCCATGAGTAGCAGTACATGTGATGACTTCTAGTTTACCCATATCCTGAAAACGTTTAAATCCATTAATTAGATTCTTGTGATATTTATTTACAAGTACATATCGACATTTAATAAAATGCGCATGATACATCTTTGCCGTCTCATGAAATTCAGGCAACAACCTTGTTCGATCGATTTCCTTTTCGCTAAGTTCTATTAGTCTATCAATATATCTAACCGCTCTATTCTGTAACAACTCGTCTGCAAACATTCCTGCTAGTGGAGGTGTTATTGACATCGTGAGTCTAAAATCCACACCATCATTTACAAGTCCTTCAAAAACATTTAGCAAAGGTATATAGGTTTCAGTTATTGCTTCATACAACCAATCTTCCTCTAAAAAATCCTCATATTCCGGATGTCTTACATAGGGCAAATGCGCATGTAAAACAAGTGATAAATATCCTTTTTCCATAACTATTTGTCCTTTCGTCTAATCATTATTAATATATTCTTTACTAATCGTTCGTGTTACTTCAGGGGTTATTTCCCTAGTCATACTGCCATCTTTTGATATACCTTTTACATTAAATGGGAATTCACCATTTGGTAACGCCATATGAATTCTGAATCGGCCATCTTTATCAAGCTTGGTTTTTTCACCATTTATTTTTAAAGATGAAGCATCTGATTTCACCTGACCATAAACAATAAGCTCAGTATCTACCCACATCCAAAAATCCTGCTCTTCTTTTTTCTTAGTCATCGAAGATAAGACGTGTGAAGAAAGTGTTTCTGAACTCAGGTTCATTTCTGGCACCATTATTTTAATATCATGTGGCACTATTTCTGTTATAAATGCCGAATTCATATTACGACTATAACTATAATGACCACCAGATAAGCGATACATTTCATTATATAAATCTTGATTTTTATTAAAATCAATCATCAGCCATTCTTCATCATAATAATCACTTACAGTTTCCCGAGGAGTTAAAATAATGTTTGATCTGGCAATAACAAGAAAACGATTATCCCATAGTTTCAACCCTATTTCAGCACAATAGCTTCTATTCCCCTCAACTTCAAAATACCAATTAGGTGCATCGTCAACCAAAATTTCTTTAGTACTCCAAGCATTATGCCCATCAAAAGATAAATCCGTTACATCATAAACCCTTACCATTGTCTGGTAACTGGCCCCAGAGGCATTCGATTGATGCAATACTTTATGTCTGCGATCTTCTGTTACTTCCCAATAAGCATATACATTAGTCGGATCGATAACCATCATAGTGATACTATTATCTCCGTAGAAATCCTCTATGTGACGATGATCTTCTAAAACATGCGCTGCTTGATCCTTTGAATAATGGATCGCCTCCGTTTTCTCAGATTTTGCAGTTTTCTCAGTCTCAATTTCTTCCTCAACAGTAAGCGTCTGTACTTGTTGATACTTGCTTGCCTCAACCGCCTCCTTGGTTGATGGTTCTTCTTGATCCAGCAAATATACTCTAGTTTGATCGGATAAAAGTGTTTCTACTGCTGGGTCCATTACTTTTTTCTTAATTTTTAATAGCTCTAAAATAGATGTTACCAGCTGTGGCTTAGCCATTCTAGTTCGGTATTTAACATCCAGATCCGTTGCTAATCTAAGTAATTCATGTTTCGTTAATTTTATTAACTCTTTTTTTTGTTCTATCATTGTATTCTCCTTTCTATCTATCTTCATACTATTCTAATACTATTTAATGTCCCGACACCGTTTTCTTGATACCTAACTGCGCCTGGATCGTTCTCATATTTTCCATCAACAATAAATTTATAATGATGTTCACCCTCAGGAAGAATCACTCGAGTCAGCCACTCTCCCTTAGCATTCTTCTTCATTAGTTTTTTAATCGGGTTCCATTTATTAAAGTCACCAGTTAAAAAAACTTTTCCAGCATTAGGTGCATAATATTTAAACTGCACTTTGTGCTTTATAAGTTCTGACTTCGATTTTTTACTTGTCGCCATATGATCACCTCTCTCTTTATTTTTCGTCCATTACCATATATTTGTCATAATCTCTTAAAGTGTATACAAATTGCCTTTATACTCTACCGTAAATGGATTCATAAAAACCACTTAATCAGACTCATCTCTAGCTATGACTTGCATCCCGAATAAAACAAGAATCAAATCAGATTCTGTATACCTGAACAATTATACACCGTCGAAGTCGTAGTATACAAGCAAAAATGTCTAGTATTTGTCTATTTTTGCATCTATTTTTTGGAATATGTGTCCACTATGTGTCCATTTTCTGTTTTCGGACCATCCTGTTAAAAAAAATATCAAGCTCAGCTGGCATCTCAAAGTCAATGATATTGCCGATGGGCCATCTTTCGACCTCATGCCCTATAATTTTTACAGCCGATAGGAATTTAAAGTTTTCCCAGCGAGATCGCTTATAGCAACTATTGGAATAAGTGACATATTTGGAACATCTTCAATATTATCCACAATTTTAATATTCAAAGCTAATTTTATCGCTGAAATATTTATCTCGTTCAGTTAGATTAGTTGGATCCCGTTTAGTATATGCTACAAAGGTATCGGTAATTCCAATTTTCACATACTGCTAGGCTTGAAGTAATAAAGACGGAACTAAATTAAAAACTACTCTCCGGCTGGCTTTTTTAATCTAATACTCAGTTCTTGTAGCTGCTCTTTTGAAACTGCTCCAGGGGCGTTGGTAAGCGGGCATCCGGCACTTTGTGTTTTAGGGAACGCAATAACATCTCGGATAGAATCCGCACCCGTCATTAACATAATCATACGGTCTAGCCCAAGTGCAATACCACCATGAGGAGGTGTCCCATACTCTAAAGCAGTCAATAGAAAACCAAATTTCTCGTCTGCTTCTTCTTTATCAATTTTCAAAAGGTTTAGTACTTTCATCTGTATGGCTGGATTATGTATACGAATACTACCACCGCCAAGTTCCATACCGTTTAGAACGATATCATAAGCAATTGATGATAACTGGAGAGGGTCACCTTCCAAATCATCAATAGACGCTATATTTGGCATCGTAAATGGATGGTGCAATGGAGTTAGTCCAGTTTCTGTTTTTTCAAACATTGGGAATTTAGTTACCCATACAAATGAGAATTTTTGTTTTTCTTTAAGATCTAAAAGCTTAACAACTTCTAGTCTTAATCGGCCAAGCACTCGGTGAACAACGGTTGGATTATCTGCAATAAAAATAATAACATCACCTGGTTTTCCATCGAATATTTCCATAATCGATTTCAACTCATCTTCTTTAAAAAACTTTGTGATTGGCGATTGATACTGATAGTCGGATATGTCTAAACCAGACTCTTTCTTAATCGTAATCCACGCCATACCTTTAGCGCCATTTTTTTGAGAAAAAGCAACAAGGTCATCTAAATTCTTTCGACTCAGACCTGCACCATTTTTAATATTAATACCTTTAATTAGACCGCCCTTATCTGCAATGCTACGAAATACTTTAAATTCTACTTCTTTACAGAGGTCTGTTATATTCACAAGCTGAAAATCATATCTTAGATCGGGTGCATCTGTGCCATATAGATTCATAGAATCTTCATAGGTAATTCGCTTAATTGGAAGAGATACTTCTTCCCCAAGCTCAGCAAATGCATGTTTTATAATCCCTTCAGTCATCTCTATTAAATCATCTTCTGTTACAAACGACATTTCCATATCTATTTGAGTAAACTCTGGCTGACGATCTGCTCGTAAATCTTCATCTCTGAAACATTTTGCAATTTGGAAATATTTTTCGAAACCTGCAACCATTAGAAGTTGTTTGAATAATTGGGGGGATTGTGGAAGTGCGAAGAATTTTCCTGGTTGTGTTCTTGATGGGACAACATAATCTCGTGCTCCTTCTGGAGTGGATTTTCCTAAGATTGGTGTTTCGAATTCATTGAATCCTTCTTCGTATAATGTGTCTCGGATGATTCTGATTATTTGGCTTCTTAGTATTAGATTTTTTTGCATCTCCGGTCTCCGTAAATCTAAATATCTGTATTTTAGTCTAGTATCTTCGTTAAGTTCTTCGTTATCAATGTCG
>Ga0208900_1001766_pt1 | contig 10894 bp, 10 predicted proteins | sample AntAceMetag02UKK_FD_184763 | JGI IMG/M metagenome (GOLD analysis project Ga0208900, IMG submission 184763) | Saline lake microbial communities from Ace Lake, Antarctica - Antarctic Ace Lake Metagenome 02UKK (SPAdes) (version 2) | ecosystem: Environmental > Aquatic > Non-marine Saline and... | reverse complement strand
GAGCGACTGAGAAATCTAACTTTACTAAAATGATTTTCGGATGAAAGATAAGTTGAAGATCGAAATATTAAAAAGTGGGACGAAGAAGTGAAATACAGATTAAACACCCCACCCTGGAGGTTTATATTAATCATTTGTATTTTTTCCACTTTTTTCACATACGATATCACTATTGAAAGTTCCTTAATTACTCCCCTGAAACAGTACGGAATTCCTCTGGTTGGATATAATACCGATTCGCAACGCTATTTCGATATGCACCATTCTCCCAACAACACTTTTGACCAGATTAACTTTCGCAAACTTCAATTGGGCAGTGGTTGCATGGCAAGCCTAATTTATTTGATAGATAAATATGGGGTGGGGTAGTTCGGAGTTTGGCGATTATTGATTGCAGATTTGATTTGAAAGCGTCTTCTTTACATCTTAAATTCCCGCACGTGCGGGATTAATCATCGTTCATCAATTATATCTTGCCAATGACTGCCCCGCCTGCCAAAGCGAAGCGGTGGGCAGGAAAGGAATCCGCATGGACGACCGAAGGAAGTCCGTACGGAAAAAAGCAACAATTTCAGTTTTTAGGCACTATAAACCCTATTTCCCCTATACACCTTATCTCCCTTATGCCTTTTCCCACAATTCCAAAATAAAGTGTATGTTTGGGCATGGACTGGATTATTTTTTGGATAGTCATTTACCTCGTTGTCATTATTTACTTTACGCTAAAGCATGTAAAATCATCTGATGTTGAGGGCTATCTGGTAAACAACCGCAATACCCGAACACTGCCTTTGGTTTTCACTACATTGGCAACTTTTGTTGGAGGCGGCACTTCTATCGGGTTGATGGCCATGGGTTACGAATCTGGTTTTGCTGCTGTGGGTATTGGAGTGGCTTATGTTATTGGCTTTTTTATCTTGTCAAGATATGCCGGCCAGATTAACCGCATTGGCGCTGAAAAATCCCTTTATTCATTGCCCGGGTTTTTGAACCGAAGTTATACCGATTCAAAGCACCCCAACTATTCAAAAGTATTTTCTTCGGTAGTGAGCGGGGTAAATATTTTCATCTTTTTCTTTTTGCTTGCTGCACAGTTTGTAGGGATGGCGTCTTTACTCAAATTTGCATTCGATATCGGGTTTCAATCCGCCGCCGTAATTTCATGTTTGATTGTAATTTTTTATACTGCTTTTGCAGGATTGAAGGGTGTAATCATCACCGATACCATCCAGTTTATTGTTATCCTGCTGATGATAGTTTTCATTTTTATTCCTGGTGTTTATACCGATACCGGAGGATTGCAAAAACTAAATGAACTCCCTGCAGAAATGCTCAATGGAACTTTTTATGGCATTGTTTTCCTGATTGGACTTCCTTTATTTCTGGCACCTTCGGTAATGGTGCGTATGGATATCTGGCAACGGATACTAGCTGCTAAAGACCATAAAGTGGCCAAACGGGTAAGTATTATTTCCGGCTTGGGAATGTTGCCATTTTATATCCTTTTCCCCCTGGTAGGTATGGCCATTAGGCTGGTGATAACTGAAGAAATTGCCCCACGCGATGTGGCTTATCTTTTCCTCGACCGGCACACAGGTACTTTTGTACTGGGTTTTGCTGTGGTTGGGCTGCTTTCCGCATTGATGTCATCCGGCGACAGTTTTTTGAATTTGATTTCTATTTCGGCAGTTAAAGATTTTGTGGGTTGGAAAAAAGGAAAAGAAATGTCACAAGCTGCCATGCATAACAAAATCAGGATCGTTGCCATAGTGTTTGGTGTGGTTGCATTGTTTATGGCCCTGTCGTTTCCAAAAATTGTTGACCTGATGGTGGTAGGCCTGGCTACCATTGTTATTTTTGTCCCGGTAACATTTTTTGCCCTCATCCGAAAAGATGTCCACAAATTCAGGGTTGCAGCTTTATCCAGTATAATTGTTGGTTTCTTTGTGAATCTGTTTTTCTTTGTTTGGGGAATTACTTCACCCGAACAATTTGAACCGAAGGCTTCGTTTATACCTGCATTTTTAGCAGCGCTTGGGGTGTTGTTGGTTGGGGTTTTCATTTTCCACCGAAAGGAATAAGAGCGAAACCCATATCGGGTTGAATTTTGCAACAGCAATTGAATGTCCGGTAAAAAACTCCGGAGTTTAAATATTTTAGAAAAATGATTATAAAATATTTGGAAATCAACCTTGTAGAGCCTGCCTTGCCGGCGAGGCAGGGATTCATAAATCTGGCAGTAATTGGGTTTAGAGAATGTGAAGCAAAGAACTATGCAACATCTACGATGTTGACGGGGTAAAGTTGATACTGTTTGTTACAAATATGAATGCCCTACGGGCATTACAAAAGAATTTAACAGACAGCCAAGAATTGAAAATCCAGGGAGAATTGATTTTACAAGCTCCCTAAGTTGGACAAATTATTTAGCAATAAATTCGAAATAATTAGAAAACAACCACAACATGCTACAACTGTTCACCGATGAATATTTTATGAAAGAGGCCCTGAAAGAGGCAGAATTGGCTTTTGAAAAGGATGAAGTGCCGGTAGGGGCAATCATCGTTTGCAACAAGCGCATAATTTCCCGTGCCCATAACCTTACTGAGCAGCTTACCGATGTTACTGCCCACGCCGAAATGCAGGCTTTTACGGCTGCTTCCAATTATTTGGGCAGCAAATACCTCGAAGATTGTACGATTTACGTTACCCTGGAACCTTGTGTGATGTGTGCCGGAGCTTCTTACTGGACACAAATTTCAAAAGTTGTTTTTGGGGCGTTCGATGAAAAGAGGGGCTTTACTTTAATGAACTCAAAAATGCTGCATCCTAAAACTGAATTGGTGAGTGGGGTGATGCAACATGAATGCTCCGCCATCCTTAAAAAGTTTTTTCAAAGGAAAAGATTTTGAGCGCTAGTACTATTATTGCCTGTTCCCATAGGTTCTTAAAAATCTACTCTTGCTAACATGGTAACGATATTTTGTTGGTCTTTTTTCCCACGAAGCGCCCGCCTTGCCGCGAGGCAGGGTTTTAATTTTCCACACGGTGGTGCAATGCACAAATTTGCACACCAGCAAATTTTCAAATTAATTTAGTTTCTGATAATACCATATTCTTCCAAAATTTCAGGTGGAACTAACTTACAATCCCGCATCCGGTAAACGAAAAAATTCTCCACATGCTTTTCACCTTTGTAAATCTCGATGATTTGTGGTTCTTCAATTTCAGAAAAGTATTTCCCATAAAATGGTTCGGGATCTTGAAAATTCCGGCTGGAAGTAATAAACCAGGCATCTGAACCCAATAATAACGGTTCCCTCTGGCGGTTGATCCATGCATATTTATGCACCTGTTCCAGGCTTCCAATTCCTAACAAATCAATTCCATTGGGCTGGGCCACATAATAATCGAGGTGGGCTGCCGGAAACCAGCGATGGGAAATAATGGGGGCATCTTCAGCTATTAAACCTGAAGCAATATCCTGCATACGCAATAGTTCAAATTTATCGGCAAATTGTTGCCAGCCATACATATCGAGGGTAATGTCGTTTTCTCCCAGTTTCTTTGGATCACTGTCATCAGGAAAACTAAACACACCGGTTTTGATTTGCAATAAGCCAAGTGTAAGCGCCAAAACCAAAATACCCGCAGCCCATCTTACAGGTTTGGGGAAGAGGGTAAATATTGATTTTTCCCTGGCCTTCTCAGCCAGCCAGGCTGCTGCAATTACAATCAATCCCAAATAAGCCGGGCCGGTCCAGTGGGGGAGCGTTCGCCTGAAAAGGGCAAAAAATAAAAACAAAAATATCAAGGGGAGGCTCGTTAATAAAAGCAGCCGTAATTTACTGCTGTTGAGCTTTAGCTTATTTCTCCACAAAGCTATAAATGCTACCAGGATAATTAGAAAATTTACCGGATTGTTGTATAAAATCTGCCCGAATAGTTCCGTAAAGAAATAATCAATACGGATGCCTGAACCAAAAATACCCACCCTTTCACTTTGAAAAGTAAAACTGATAAACTGGTTTTGGAAATTCCAAATTATTACCGGTAGAAAAACAAGAAAACTCAAAATTACTGACAGGTAAAGTTCCCATCTTTTCAACCAGGTCCGGTTGTAGAATAAGATGTACAAGCCTGCCCCAAACCACAAGAACACCGAAGTGTATTTCGAGAGCATGGCAAAACCGATAAGCAAGCCAGCGAAAAGAATTCCGGTTCTCGACTTTTTGGTAATCTCTTCTATTGGAAGCGTAACAATCAGCATATACAAACTTGCCAGCCAAAAGAATAGCTGAGGTGTATCAGGCAAAATAAAAATTCCGGCAATCACGAAACAGTAAACGGAAGTATTGTAAAGCATTGCGGCAAATAAGCCAGTTAGCTCGTTCTTTAGCTGTTTCCCAATCAGGAAAATCAACCACGTATTCACGCCACCCAATATGACCGAACTCATCCTTACAAAGAGTTCATTATCGAAGTGTAGGTTGAAACTAAATGCCTGTATCATCAAACCCACCATAGGCGGGTGGTCGAAGTGGCTGAGGTCGGGATACATGGCATAGGTCCAATAATAGACCTCATCGTTGCCCAATTCAAGTATCCAGGCCAAAAAGCCCCTTATTGCCACCGAAATGACAATGATAAAAAATAAAATACGCTGAATGTTTTTCGGGTTCGAAAGCATTTCCTTGGTGGATAAGTTAGCCTCTCGCATACTTTACCTCATGCGGTAGTAGCCATACCTGTTGGAATTCTTTTTGCGTTTGGCCCTTCGCTTGTTTGTTTTAATAACAATAAGTAAAATAATAAAGGCTATTATCAAGGCGATGCCACGCTGCAACCATGTTTTGGGCTTGTTTAAGGTTGGTGCTTCCTGCTGAACTAAACCGGTACCCTTATATCTTACTATTGGATTGAGGTAGAATTCGGTGCCGTTGGGGAAAATAACTTCTACACGGATATAGTCGTCATTAGGTTTAAAAACATAGGAGGCACAACAGGTGTCGAACTCACGATAGATCAGTTCGCCGCCCTGTTTCATAAATTTAATCCTGGCCGCCTTTTCGCTTATTTCAACCTTGAGGGTATCGCCAACCACCACCACCGAATTCAAAACCGGATTGTTTTTATGGTCCTCAGCTTTTTCAACAAAATCGGCACCCTTGCGCATGGCCATTCTAACCGCATAAGACCTTCCATCTTTCAAAGCATTCAATACAGCACTTTTATTCAGATTTGGTGTATTGATCATGGTAAATACCATACCTACTTCAGTAGGATTGAAAATATCGTGCGCATCATCATTGGCCAGCAAATAAGCCAGGCGGCCACTCGACAGTGCTGCATCCCAATGTGCTAAACTAAACCGAACATTATTGAAAGCTTCAATCAGGTCGTAGTTGCTGAGGTATTTCATGTCCTCCAGGGTATAACCACCGCGGAGTTCGGGATGGGCAATTGCAACAATTTCATTCTGGCCCCTTAAAAAATTAAGTACATGTTGCTTGTGGCTCAACGATTGATAAAGTGGATAATCGCGCCAACAAACCCTTGAAGCACCCAGGCAAACCTGATGGTTTTTCCGCCAGCCATAACCATGCTCGTAAGTAGGAATATAATTTGGTGAATCCTCGCCAAATGTATTGATGCGCATGTAGTCGGACGTTACGATAATGTCGTAGCCTAATTGCTTGTAAATGGTTTCGATGGCCTGGTTTGTATTGTGCCTGCCGTTGGTAATGCCCATCCATGCCCTCGACTGAACCTGGAAATTTCCTTTTTTCCAGTTCGAGGAATCCATGTTTTCGTAAGGGTTTAACAATTCATCGCCCGAAAAAGGCTCAGGTTCCGAAAAGTTATAAATGGGAGCCAGGGCATAAATGAAAAAGAAAAACAGCACCAATAAAATAAGCACCCAGTAAAAAAGTTTAAACAGAAGTTTGAATAGCTTGGTCAACATTTAGTATCAGTATTAATCAGTCAGTTATTGTAATATATTTAGCAAAAATACAACAAATCGCATTTACCCATGTAATTAAGTTAAAAGTTGATGGTTTATTGTGTAAGGGATGCAAACCCCGACGCAGGAGGGGATGGCGGCCCTGGAAACCTCTAAAGTTATTTTCTCTTACTCTGAACTCAAAACTCTGAACTCAAAACTTCTGCACTATTGTAACACTCTCGAAAGTTTTTCGTCTAATTGAATTGCCTTATGGCAATTAATAATTAACTTTGAAAACGAATAAACATGATTTCAATGGAACAAGCAAAAAGACTTTATCGCAGCCGCTACGATACAATGATTGGCGGTGTTTCGGGCGGGCTCGCCCAATATTTTAATGTCGATCCCACGATTGTCAGGGTGGTTTTTGTAATCCTTGCACTCTTTGCCGCAGGCGGTGTTGTACTTTACATTATTCTGTGGATCGCCATTCCTATTGACCCTGATTATTCAATGAAGAATTTTTATAACACCAAATATGCATCAAAAATGGAAAAAGAAAACCAGTCCAACGAAGGACAAGAGGTAAAAGAGGAACAAACGGAAAAACAACAGGACTTTAACAAGCCATTTCCTCCTCCCTATGAAAAAAGAAAAAACGACGGAAACCTCATCGCCGGTATTGTGTTAATTACCCTGGGTGTTATGTTCCTGATTCCACGCTTTGTCCCGCGCATCGATTTTGGCGACTTGTGGCCTGTGCTGCTTATCCTTGGCGGTATTTTAATAATGAAAAATAGTTGGACCAAACCTAAAGATAAATTCTAATGAGATCAAAAGGCGTATTTTGGGGTGTTGTACTCATCACACTCGGTGCATTATTTGTTTTGCGAAATTTTGGCGTATTTAATTTTAGCTGGTACGATTTAAAGCATCTTTGGCCGGTTATACTGGTAATTCTCGGAATTTCATTGTTGCCCATCAAAGGCGTGGTGCGTATTATCCTATCGTTTATTGTGGTAGTTGCGGCCATGATTTACCTTTCAAACAGACCTGCCCACAATTATGACAACAGTTGGAGTTTGATACCTGATTGGCATTGGAACGATGACAATTATAGTTACCAGGATGATGAGTACAGCGAGTATGATGACGAAAGATGGACCGATCAGTTGCTGTATGAGGATTACGATGGGCAAATCGAAAATGCTGTACTCGACCTGGATGCTGCTGCCGGTAAGTTTACTTTGTCAATTACTGATGATTACCTGATAAAATTTGAACGTGAGGGAAATTTCGGGACGTACTATCTCGATGCCGACAATGTTGGTAGTGCTGTAGTATTGAAGCTTGCCATGGAAAGTGACAGGATAAGATCGTCAAAGTTTAGAAATGAAGCTTTAATTAGCCTGAACACTGAGCCCGTTTGGGATATCAATATGGATGCTGGTGCCGCCGAAATAGATTTTGATTTGAGCCTGTTTAAAGTTGACAGGATAGACATCAACGGTGGGGCATCATCAATATGGTTGAAGCTTGGCGATAAAATGGACAAAACCGACCTTGAAATTGATACAGGTGCTTCGTCCATCAAAATAGAAGTTCCCGAAAGTGTGGGCTGTGAAGTAAGGACCACTACCGTACTTTCGAGCAAAGAGCTGGATGATTTTGATAAAATCAGAAAAGGGTTCTATCAAACACCCGATTTCGAAAACAGCGACAAAAAGATTTATATCAGTATTGATGCTGCTGTTGCCAGCTTGGAAGTGAAGAGGTATTAGGGGGAGGATGGGTATTAGTGCCTAATTCGTAAGATTGTTTTTTTTTGGAAAGAAACTATTTGTGATTGATGATTAACGATTTTTGATTTAAGATGTAAATCGATGCTGTTAAATCAAAAATAATTTTAGCCCTACAAGGTCCTATCTCGTCCAGCTTGGGTATTGGTATAAAGTTGAAAACTATTATTTCCCCCCAAACATATTGACTCCTTCCTGTCGCTGGTTTTGGTTGTTGGACTTTCCATCGTCCGCAGGACTTGGAAACGTCGGAACTCAGAACTTCAAACCCAGAACTATTCCAGGGTTTCCATCCCATTCCCTTAGGTCGGGGATTTAAACCCTTTGCCACCAGTATCCTGAACAAGCGAAGACCTGGAAGGTTTTTCTCCTTAAAAAAATTGATTTCAAAGTACCAAAAAGCTCGTTATGAACCCAAACCTTCCAGGTGGGGTGTTAAATCTGTGTTTTACTTCTTCGTCCTATTTTTTTTATTTTCCTCTGTATCTTTCTTATCATCAGAATATCATTTTCGTAAAGATAGATTTCTCAGTCGCTATGCTTCATCGAAATGACAAAGCTCAAGAATGTCAGGTAGGGAAAGGGAAAGCGGGCGCAGAGCGCCCGCTTTCCCTTTCCCCTAAACCAATGAACTAAGACTTTGTCATTTCGACCGAAGGGAGAAATCTCTGTGCAAAAACCTTTGAAAAAATTCAAAATATGGAACGAAATGACATTTTTTTAGATAAATCTTAATAACCAGATAAACAGAAGGATACAATTTTCAGAAAATCAATTTTTAACACCCCACCTTCCAGGTCTCAATAACCCAGAACACTGAATTTCTAACTTCTACAATCTATCATCTACCTTCTCAAACACCATCGCCGTCCTATTGGGAACATACACTTTTAAATAGTGCCGTCCTTCTTGTTGATTGTATTGTGTAGGATATTCGATGCCATCGTTTACCCGATTGTGGCCACCAAATTCGCTTGCATCCGAATTGAGTATAATTTTGTAGTTGCCGGATTCGGGCACAAAGAATTCATAATCGGGCAATGATTGGTTGATATGGAAATTAAACACAAACACCAGCCCTGCTTTTTCAAACACCAGGGTTTTGTTCCAGTCGTCAGATTTGATAAGATCGCCATAATCGGCATCCATAACCTTATTTTCCTTAATCAACGAAACCATGGCTTTATCCCACCCGGCCAGATACTGATATTTTAACTCAGGATTGTCGCGCAATGACCACTGACGCCGCGCATGGTGGTAGCTCCAGCCATTGCCTTCGCGGGGGAAGTCGATCCACTCGGGATGGCCAAATTCGTTACCGATAAAGCTGAGGTAGGCTTGCCCACCCAAAGCCATTGTTATTAACCTGATCATTTTGTGCAGGGCCATCCCACGTTCGACTACCAAATCCGGATCGTCCTTGTGCATATGATGGTACATTTCCTTATCCATCAGCCGGAAGGCAAGGGTTTTGTCGCCAACCAATGCCTGGTCATGCGATTCGGCATAAGCAATGGTCCCCACATCAGGGCGGCGGTCGGTAAGTGTGTACCAAATCTCATCCATATTCCAGTCTTCGTCCTGCTTTTCTTTCAACAGTTTGATCCAATAATCGGGAAGGCCCATGGCCAGGCGGTAATCGAAGCCAAAACCACCTTCATCAATGGGGCGGCACAATCCGGGCATTCCGCTCACATCTTCAGCTATCGAAATGGCATCACCCTTTACATCGTGTATCAAAGTATTGGCCAGTTGAAGATAAGTCAGTGCATCCCATTCCACGCCATCGGTAAAGAACTTTTCGCGGCTATCGAAAGCAGTGAAACCATGGTGTAAATACATCATTGAGGTTACGCCATCAAAACGGAATCCATCGAAATGAAATTCCTCAAGCCAGTATTTCAAATTAGAAAGCAAAAATTGAAGTACTTCCGTTTTACCATAATCAAACAATTTAGAATCCCATGCCGAATGGTTTCCCCGTTCGCCGGGATGGGTATATTGATGGTCGGTACCATCGAATTCATTCAGTCCCTCGTTAAGATTTTTAACAGTGTGTGAATGAACGATGTCCATAATAACTGCAATGCCCATGCTGTGCGCTTTTTTGATCAGCGATTTCAATTCTTCAGGTGTGCCAAAGCGGCTTGATGGCGCAAAGAAATTTGAAACATGATAACCAAATGATCCGTAGTAGGGGTGTTCGGCAATAGCCATCACCTGGATTGCGTTGTAGCCGGCCTCTTTGATATGTGGGAGTGTGTATTCAGAAAATTCGTTGTATGTACCCACACCATATTTTTCCTGTGCCATCCCAATGTGGCATTCGTAGATGATGAGGTTTTCCAGGCTTCCCGGTTTAAAAGCATCACCTTTCCACGAAAACTGCTTTTTAGGCATCCACAACTGGGCAGCGTAATCTTTGGTGTTGTCGTCTTGCACCACCCGGGTAACCCAGGCAGGAAGCCGTTCTTTCCATCCATTGGCAGCATGCACAAGCACTTTATATTTGCTGTTGTGAACAAATTTACCGTCATAGGTAAGTTCATCAAGAAATATTTCCCAGATGCCATTGTCCATTTTAGTCATTGGATTTGACGCTCGGTCCCAGCCATTGAAATCGCCAAACAGGAACATTTCAAAAGCTGCTGGTGCCCATTCACGATAAAACCATCCTCCGGCATTTTTGTCGTAATGGATCCCAAAATATTTGTAGCCATCAGCAAAATTCGACAGGCTGCCATAATCGTTTTCTATTTGCTCAAGTTTGTTGTTGTAACGAGACAGCCGGTTTTCTATTTCTTGCTCCACCGGCTCAAGCCAGGGGTCGTTTGCCACCAGGGCGAGGCGTGGTTTTGGGTTGCTGTTATTTGTGTTTTTCATTTTTATTCTTTCTATCCTATTTTCAATTCTTTCTTTACATGTTATTTCTTACAGATACTATTTCACCTATATCAGGTGTCTGATTTTTGATGCTGGGTTTATGATTTGTGCTAATTGACATTAATGAAATTATTTACGTTTTTACTTTATTTCCCCTATATACCCTATGCACCTTTACCCTATTTCCCTATACCTCTCACATCCCCCTAATCCTGCCCTGCAACTATCTCAGCCAACACCATTGCCGAAGTGGCGGGTACAGAAA
>Ga0208900_1001765_pt1 | contig 10897 bp, 7 predicted proteins | sample AntAceMetag02UKK_FD_184763 | JGI IMG/M metagenome (GOLD analysis project Ga0208900, IMG submission 184763) | Saline lake microbial communities from Ace Lake, Antarctica - Antarctic Ace Lake Metagenome 02UKK (SPAdes) (version 2) | ecosystem: Environmental > Aquatic > Non-marine Saline and Alkaline... | reverse complement strand
GGTTTTTATCCGCAATCTTAACCCCATTGGCAGACATTTCGGTGGTATTGCTTCTCGACATTGATCCCCCCATGGGATTATAATTGGCATCTGATGTGCTTTCAACCTTTATTTCGGAAACCTGGTTCCCTGAGGCATCGAACATTCTTGCAGTTCTTGTTTGTGTTTTGATGGTTTCATCCCATTGATCTAAAAGTGTTTCGATGACTTCCCTGCTTATCACGCCGTCCTTATAAAACTGAGTGGTGTTAGCCTTTTCGTCATATTTTTCTTCTGCCGAATTTTTCAGCGACGACGACTCTATCTCCTTCTTTACAAGTACTTCATCTCCCTGGTAAGTGTCTGTGGTGACTGTTTTGTTTTCAAATCCCATGTCAGGAAAATAAGTGGATACGTAGGTTGCTGCGAATTTTATTTTATCACCATCAGATCTTTGTTCTTCGATAACGTTTCCAAAAGCGTCAAACTTCAATAAGATTTGTTCAATGATCTGTCCTTCTTTATTGTAGATAATTATTTTTCTTTTAATAATTTCTGTAATAGAATCGGAGCTTATTACTCTTTCAGTGACCTCATAAAATTTTAGATTTCCATTCTCATGGTACTTATTGGTTTCGGATATTATTCCAATAGTATTATCATCTGTAGTTGCAGTCCATTCTTCTACCACATGCTCTTTACTTTGATCAGAATAAGTTACTGACCGTCCTGTTGATTCATCTCTTTCATGATACATGCCTTCTCCATCAGTCCATGATGTTATGTTAGGGGATTTTACCTGGATGCTATACCACACGGTATCGTTGTTCATCATCTTGAACTCACCTGTGTTCGGGTTAATCACAAAACGGGTCATCCCCTCCTGGTCTTTCAGCACCAAAGAGTCGCCGTACGAAAAGCCCCCACCTGTCGAGCCGGCAGATAGTGCATAAGGCACGCTCCACAACTGGCTAATGCCTTCGATGGTGTAATTGATGCCGCCTTGAGGGTCGGCTTCGGTTTTTACAAAGTAAGGCCCTCCGGCCCAGTCGATGGCCGAAAAGTCGCTGCTCTGGTCGTTGCCCTGGCCAATTACAAAGGTGATCAACCCATTGGCATTGCTAAGGGGTGTGTGGACTTCAGCGTAAACCACGGTACTATCGGGTGCGCCCTGAAGGATGCTTACCCTGATCCCCACGGGGGAATTTGCTACAAGTTCGTTTGCCGCGTTGCGGATTACAGCCTGGTGGCTGATGCCCTGAGGTGTTTGTCCCATCAATACAAAACCGAGCATGATGCTGATAATGGATAGCATTGTCTTTTTCATTGTTTCTGATTTTATTGTTTATAAATATTAAATAGATAGAAAAAAGTTTCATTAAAAACTTTGAAGCCACAAAATTATACCCTGTCCATTTTGAGTATCTGAAAAGTTTGTTTGACTGCCTGAAAAGTTTGTTTGAATACCTGAAACTTTGTTTGAATACGTGAATCGGGAGGGTTTAGGCAGCGTAGCGGGGCAGGTTAAATAGAGTTATCTATACAATAGCAAATAGAAAAATATACGATTTAAGATTGTCGAATTTAGGTGCTTTTTATCAGTTCTCATTAAAATGCCCACTTCCTGAGACCCCCTCTATCTCCCCCTCAAGGGGGAGAATGCCAACACACTAGCCACTGCTGAGGCTTGTGCGGCAGGCCTCCCTTCCCTTTCAGGGGAAGGGGTCATTATGATGTGGGATTAGATTCTACCAGCGAAAAGGCGGGTTTTTTTCATACCATTAATTGAATCCCCGACTTGTGCCATAGGCATCCCTATCTTTGGGGAAAGTCGGGGCAACGGATACTGCGAGGAATCTGCTTTATAGACAAGCTCTAAATAAAGTGGAAAAAACCCCGAAAAAAGTTTGAGGCTTTAACTTAAAGGCATCGAACGTTGTAAACCCTTTCTGTTTTTCCTTGAAAATTTCAGGAACTGTCCGGGGGTCATGCCGGTATATTTTTTAAAAGCCCCGATAAAAACGGATCGCGAGCGGAAGCCTGATTTGTACATGATTTTTTCGAGCGACAAGCCATAATTCCTGTTTTCTTCTATCAGCCGCCTTGCCTCGCCTGTCCGGTATTTGTTCAGGAAATGATAAAAGTTCATCCCCGAACATTCGTTGATGGCACGCGAGATATAATTCTGGTTTGTATGTAATAGTTCCACAAGTGTGGCAATGCTGAGGCCTGGGTTGGTAAAAGGTTTTTCGGAGCTAAAAAGGTTTTGAATCCGCTGGTAAATATGACCTATTTGGTCGGGGTATTCATCAACGCTATCTGCTGTGCTGCCAGAAATGATATTTGCGGGTACTTTGGTTTCTTTTTTCATGGGTTGCAAATTCAATTCATATTTTAAAATCTGGTAAAAACCCCGGAGTTTTTACACTCCGGGGGAAAACCTAAAATGAAAAAAAGTACTACTCAGGGAATTCAATTGTAATTTCTTCGGCAACTTTAACCAAATAAGCCTTTCCGGGCTGCAGGGTTTCGATGCTGTTGACCTCCATCGCGGGCCAGCAAATTCCCGTTCCGGCTACTTCTTTAATAATAATAAGCGTGCCTTTTTCAGGTGGGAAAAGATCTTCAATAGCTGTGGGATCCTGCGATAATACCGGCATGAGGTTCCATCCGGTGGCCAGCACAAGGCTCCTGTTTTCTTCTATCGTACCCAAAATTGGCAGCGTACACGGCTCGCCGGTTTTGATGATGAAAGCGGCATGTTGCGGCCAGTTGCCGATGGTGTTGGTGTTTTCGGCAGGGTAATAAAACCCGGTCATGGTTTGTGCAATGATCAGTTCGCCGGAAATTGGAGCAAAGACATTTTCGAGGGCGGAGGCCGATGGCACAAGGTAACTCGACAGGCTGGACCAGCCTGCCGCAAAAGCTACATTTTGAGTAATTTGTTGCTGTGTACCATCGTCTATTTCAACCGCCCCGGGGGCGGTACCTTCGGGCTTGCGTGGCTGCATGTATAGATCATCGGGCACAAGCGGGAGTAGCGGTGCGAAGCCCCCTAAAAGTGGGTTCTCCGGGGTTGGATCAGTCAGGCTCACGAAAGCCGGATCGGCTGCTATCGAGTTCACGTCCATCCCAACCTGACTTACCCAGGCTTCCAGGCTGGCAAGCTGGGTGTTTCCCGGTTCGGCAAAAACCGGAGCCTGTGTAAAAAAACAGTTGTAATCCGAAATCAGGTAACCATTTTGTATTGTTTCAATGCTTGTCGCAATCAGCGGATACTGTTGGCCTTCGTTTGTAATGATGTTGTTGAAAGCCCTGATGTTTCCATTGCCGGCTTGTGTGTCCCAAAACTCGACATACAGGCATCCCTCCCAGCCTTTTGCAGGATTAAAAACTGTTCCGGGAACTTCCAGTATCCTGATGGTGTTGTGGTACAAATACTGAGAACCACCTTGCATTATCCCGATACCTTTAACCGCCCAAGATGATTCGGTAAGGCAGATATAATTATTGGCTATAAGCCCCGGATTCGCTGCATCGGAATAAAAATACCAAACTTGAATTCCATAGTTTTGACTGGGCGATTGTAGGAAAATCTGGTTTTGTTGTATTTCCAGCCCATTTATGCCACGCTCAATTTTAATGCCTTCAATTTCATTCACCACCAATTCACTGCCGGTAAGAACGTTTTGATTTACATGCGGCGCATCCTGGCGATTTAAATAAATGCCTGTATAATAAAACCCCGTCATTGTATTGCCAATGATCTTGTTTCCTATATGCATAGCCCCGCCATATTCTCCTTCCACTGTTATACCTGTGCTGCCGTTATTAAATACATTGTTTTGAATGAGGGCGTAATTGCATAAATCACCTGTTCCACGCTTACTGAAGATGATTGAATAATCATTAAGTTTGTTCATGTCCATTGGGAAATCTATGTAGATACCATTCAAAATATTATCCAAAATCGAGATGTGGTTGTTTATTCCCGATAGGGCAATTACCTTTCCATACTCCGAACCCTCGGTGTTTTGAATGGTCATGCCCTGGAAAGTGATGTAATCGATTCCCTGGAGATGCACTACCCAGTTGGTGGTCAGGGACTGCGGTGAGTACTGCAATACCACATCTTCGGGAATGCCCCCGGCTGATTGAAAAGTGATGGTGTTTTGTTCCGAAATACCTTCAATTTCCGTTAACCAAAGCTGTTCGGTGTAAATGCCGGGATTAACCAAAAAAGTTACTGCGGCACTAACACCAAGGCTTTTAAGGTCGGTGATTGCGGCACTGAATGAATCATAATCAGCGTCTGCGCCAATGGTGTAGGTTCCCGCCAATGCGGAGGTGATAACTTTTCCCTGCCCCATAGTTTGTGCTTGCAATCCGGCAGCCATTAGAAAAAGTGCACACAATAAAGTAAGTACTTGTGTTTTCATACGATTTAGTTTTTTTTGATTAGTAAATACTTGAAACAACAAAATTATCCCCTATCCATTTCGGGTATCTGAAAACCTTGTTTGGCTGCCTGAAAATTTTGTTTGGATACCTGAAACTTTGTTTGAATACGTGAATTAGGGGGGTGGCTGTAGCGTACGAGAGATTGAATAGTATCCGTTTTTAAGTGATTAAATTTGAGATTTCTCCTTTTCAAAACTTTGCTTTGCTTCGTTTTTCCAGTCGAAATGACAAAGCCCTCTACCCTCGCCGGATGTGTCATTCCGAACGAAGTGAGGAATCTCCTGAAAAACTGGTATTTGTAAAAAAATGTCATTGGAGCCAATAACACAGGCGCAACAGCCTGCTCCGACCATCGGGGCTGTGATGACAGGAGAAATCTATTTTTTTGATGATGACATTATGGGCAAGCTCTAAAAAGAAAGGAAAATAAAACACCAAAAAAAGTTTTGGGCTTTAATTTGAAGGAATAGAACGCTGTAAACCTTTTCTGCTTTCCCTCGAAAATTTAAGGAATTGTCCGGGGGTCATGCCGGTGAATTTTTTAAAAGCCTCGATAAAAACAGATCGGGAGCGGAAGCCTGATTTGTGCATGATCTGTTCGAGCGACAGGCCATACTTGCTGTTTTCTTCTATCAGCCGTCTTGTTTCGCCTGTTCGGTATTTGTTCAGGAAATGGTAAAAGTTCATGCCCGAATATTCGTTGATGGCACGCGAGACATAATTCTGGTTTGTATTTAATCGTTCCGCGAGTGTGGCAATGCTGAGGTCTGATTCGGTAAAAGGTTTTTTGGTGCTGAAAAGGGTTTGAATTTTCTGATAAATATGTTCTATCTGGTCGGGTTGTTCATCAGCATTATCTGCTGTGCTGTCAGAAATGATTTTTGTGGACACTTTAGGTTCTTCGTTCATAAGCTGCAAATTCAGTTCATATTGTTGCCTGAGTTTTTTGGAACGGAAACGGTAAAAAAGCAAAATCAAAAGCATTAGCAGTATGGCGGCCGTCAGCAACGATTTCAACCAAATTTCGTGGAGTTTGCTATTGTCGATTTCGAGTTGCTGATTGAGGATAAGCTGGTTTTTAACCTTCAGGTCGTGGAGGACAGATAACTCGTTGAATGATTTTGTTTTTTCTTTGTCGAACAATGAATCGGAAAGGGCAATCTGCGCCTCATAAGCCTGGGTTCCTTTCTCCTTTTCATTTAATGCCAGGTAGATTTGCACCAGCAATTTGAGCGCGTGGTTTTGTTCGCGTGGGATATTTTGCTTTGTTGACATTTCGAGGCTTTCGAGGGCGTATTTTTCGGCAAGCCGGTAATCCCCGCTTTCGATGGCCATGCGTGCCAGTGCCAAAATTAGCGTGGCACTGTTGGCGTGTGTGCCGGCTTTTCGCGATATATCCAGTGCTTTTTGGTAATACGCTTTTATTTGCTGCTGGTCGCCCTCGATTTTTTCGTAGTAAAGCGCAAGGTTGTGGTACAATTCTGCAATTCCGTATTGATAATCGATGGCCTGGTAACTCTCCAATGCATGGGTGAAATCTTTCAGGGTAATTTCTTCGCTGGCTTTTGTGTCGGCTCGCAAACTGGCAATATTCTGATAAGCAAGTCCGATATAAAACGTATCCTTTACCGATTCATAGTATTTGAGGGCATCGTTAAGGTAAAACTCACTTTTTTCGTAATCTTTGGTAATGCGGTACAAGCGGCCCAGGTTAATTTTTACCTGTGCCATGCCATTATAATTTCCTTGTGCTTCGCCAATTTTCAGGGATTTATGATAATATTCCAGCGATAGGTCAAGCTTTCCCAGCATGTCGTAATTAATGCCGATATTGTTCAGGATTCCGTATTGCAGCGTTGGGTTTGTAAAAGCCTGGGGCCTTTGCATGGCCTTGAAGTAATACTCGTTGGAGACTTCGTGAAATCCTGCGTAATAATACACGATGCCTTTGTAGTACCATGCCATGGTAATCAGCGAGTCGTTGTTGCTGCGTAGCGCATACAGTTCGGCTTTGTCGGCATTGGCCAATTGCAGTGAATCGGACATTGGCATGTTTATTTTCACGGTTGTGAGATAGGTGGCCGCTGAGTCTTCCCAAGCGTTTGTTTGCGAAAAAATTGGGGCACACAAAAAAAGCCCGATAGAAAGTAAAAATATTTTGATGTTCATTTCCTTTAATAAATCAATCCGCATTTTATCCGGTAAAAATACCAAACCTTGTGAATAAATGTGATGATTTAATCATTTAATTCAGGATGGCGGAACAAAAATTTTCAAAAACAGATGCGGAAAAACCCCGGCGAAGTATCTGGAGACTCGTAAAATGAAATGTTGTAGTGCTTGAAAACCATTTTCTCATTTCCAAAAAGTGCCGTCGGCAACCTGACCCCGGGAGGCTGCCATTGTAAAGCCACGGCATAGAACTATTTGCTACTTGCCTCGAAGAAAAATTGTTGCGAATCTTAAATTAAAACATGAACATTTTACAAGCGCACACAATAATTTTCCTACCTTTGTACACTTAATGAACTATTCATTATATGTAACAGTATTAGTTAAACTACTTCAATAATAAGAAACAGTAAGCACCAAATATATGGAATAATTTTACATAATTACAAATCATGGATACTACAGTGCTTAAAAAACTTTTAATGGAAATTCCAACCAAATTGTGCAGGAATATGGATCAGCAATTTGTTAAATCAATTTTGAAGGACCTGGAAGTTAATTTTTCACAACAACATTATACGATATTGAAGTTGTTAGAAGAAAACAAACACTTATATGTTACAGAGTTTGTTGACATATTGGGCATTACAAAATCTCAAATGACTGCATTAGTAGATAAGTTGATGAAATTGGGGTATGTAAACCGTACCAATGACATGAATGACCGAAGAAAGATTTATATATCTGCAAGCAAAGAAGGAAAAAAAGTAGCCTTAAAAATTAATAATTCTGTTGACAAGCAAATAGATCATCATTTATTAAAATTAAATCAAGAGGAATTAGAAGCTTTGGAAAATGGTTTGCTGATACTCAAAAAACTTTGTGCAGATTGTAACATTAAAAACCAGGAAAATGAAAAATAAAATAATACTACCGGAAGCAATCAGCTCAAGGGTTGAATTTAAACGTAAGTTCAGTTTTTGGGAAATGTACCGGGCTTTTGTTTTCGTTCCACGGGCAATGTCAAAGTTGATTGGAAATTCAAAAAATAAATTAGTTGACAAACATTTTGTGGAACGTTTGCAATTGGCAGTAACCGAAGTTAATGGTTGTGCGGCTTGCTCATATCAACATGCTCAAATGGCCCTGCGCCAAGGCATGAGCAATGATGAAATAAGCAGCTTTTTAAGTGGGAAAGATAATTTCATTAAACCCAAAGAAGCAAAAGCAATTGTTTTTGTCCAGCATTTTGCCGATTCAAGAGGATTCCCTAAGAAATATGCTTATGATGCCATTGTAAAAGAATATGGTCAAAAAGAGGCGCGTATCATTCTTTCAGCAGCCCAGATGATGATTGCAGGCAATATGATTGGAATTCCCTTGAGTGCCTTTCAATCCAGGCTAAAAGGAAAACCTTACAAAGACAGTTCATTGTTTTACGAACTCGGAATGGAAATAGCAGGAGTACTCTGTTTGCCATTTGCCATTGTTATTGGATTCCTAAGAGCTTTGATTGGTCTATCGAATGAAAGATTTGACAAAAACATGACTGAAGAGTAGGTTGGGATTTTGATGATTTTCAAACTTAATATTTCAAACCTAATGTTAAGAAAAGATTATTGAATTAAGATTTCCCAAAAATGCGCTTATCTCCATCATCAAACGTAACGAAAACTATATTACCCCCGACGGCCCTACAGTTATCGAAGCCAACAATAATTTGGTGATTCTCTCCGAAAACCAGGAAGGACTTGACAAAGTGGATGAATGTTTAAACAATCAAATAGCACCCGAAATAACCTGATGAAACCAACGTGAATAAAACAATCATTAGCAGAAATGACTTTATTTTTTGAACCGGGGATTTGAATTAACCCGGGTTAAAAAGTTATTTGTAAAAACCAGACGGGAATTCTTATTTCCTGGAAATGGATCTACGATGGCTATGGAGTTATGAATTTATCCGGATCACAATTCAGTTCCTCATCCACCAAATCATTAAGCGATTCCTGCCGGCTGATTTTACCGATCAGCTGATCAATTTCTTCATGGCGCAAAATATCGCGAACACCTGCACGGGCATTGGCAATACGCAACAAAATACCCATTGCTTTTAAATCAAGGTATAATTGGCCAATCAATTTAGCACCTGCCCGGTCAACTTGTGGGGATGTATTTAAATCCCAAATAACTGTTTTCGGTGAAGTGCTGGCTTCATTGATTTTTACAATGATATGATTTTCGATATAATCGGTATTAAAGTAATAAACTGAAGATTCAACTCTGAACAACAAAAGTTGTGGAAATAATTCGTTGTCTGGATGTCGCCTAACATCCGAATAGCGCTTGGTGCCCGGTATCCTTCCAAGGATAGCAACATGGGGCATCGAAACGGCCTTTATCACCAATACTAAAGTGACTATGGCAGCAACTAAAACTCCTTCGAGGATGCCAAAAACAAGCACACCTATAAATGCGATCATGGCAAGAACAAGTTCTGTTTTGTTGGTCTTCCACAAATGAACAAACTCTTTTACATCAATCAGGCCTTTTACCGCTACAATCACAATACAGGCCAGCACCACGTTGGGTAGGTTTTTCAGTAGTCCGGTTAGCAGGATCAGGCACAAGCCAATTGCTATGGAGGCGAATATTAACGAGATGGGTGTTTTTGCACCAGCCTTATCATTCACGGCTGTTTGCGACAAACCACCACTTACAGGATAGCTTTGTCCGAATGCCGTGGCCAGGTTAACAAGTCCCAATGCAAGCAATTCCTGCCGGGGATTAATTTTATATCCATTCTTTAGTGCCATTGTTTTTGCCGATGAAACGCTTTCGATATAGGCCAGCAAAAAACAGGCAAAGGCCAGCGTAAATATATCATCCAAATCACCTGCATGTAAAGTGGGCACATGAAACTGGGGCAAACCTGCCGGAATTAAACCCACCGTGCTAAAACCCATATCGCCCAGGGGTGTAAACGAAATAACGAGGATAGAACCCACAACCAACAGAATGGCTACAGGCCTTCCGGGTAATAATTTCTCGCCAATAAAAAGCAAAATAAGGACAGCCATTCCAAAACCAAGCACGTAGTAATTATATTGTGGCCATTGTTGAGACAGGATCAGCAGCCGGTCGAAAAAGTTTTCACCTCCACCCGTAACGCCAAACAATTTTGGCAGTTGGGTTGCTGCAATGGCGAGTGCCGCCCCGGCTTTGAAGCCCAGCATCACCGTGTCGCTAATAAAATTGATAATGCCACTCAAGCGCAGGACATAAGCCGCAATACTCATTCCGGCAAAAACGAGTGCTGTTAGCGAGGCAATATCAGCCCAGCGCTGGGGGTCGCCATTGGCCATACCTGCAATGGTAACACCAATAAGTAGCGAAATTGCTGAGGTTGGGCCTATGGCTAATTGCCGGCTACTCCCGATAAGGGCGTAAAAAATACCACCCAAAAGGTAGCCATAAATACCATATTGCGGGGGCAAACCGGCCAGCGAAGCATAGGCCAACGAAACCGGTATCGCATAAGCAGCAAGGGTGATACCTGCAAAAGTATCGCTCCCCAAAAATTTAAAATTATAGTTCCGTAGCCAGGTTACAGCCGGAATATGAGTCTTCCAAAACATAGACAGGTAAATTTAGATTTTAAAAGTACTAAACTTTTAGATAACGCCAATCATAGCCCCCGACTATATAAAGCGCGTGCTAATAGTTTAAACCTGTCTGGATTGAATCAAGCCAATATAATTCGGATAATAAAATTCAGATACAGTTTTATTTCAATACTTTTGGGAAAACGTTTGATAAAAAACTTGAAATGAGATTTTTCTATTTTTCAATTATATGGATTTGAACGCCGAAAAAGATGTCTATTATTTAAAAGTTGTAAGTAGCCTTGACAATGGAAAAACATGGAGCACACCTGTTGATATAACATCACAAATTACCAAACCCGACTGGCAATCTGATTTCAAGTTTATCATCTCCGGGCGGGGAATAATGACCAGCTCGGGCAAATTGTTGCACACCATTGTCAACCTCGAAAAAGGCCTGCATGTTTTTGGAAGCGATGACCACGGGAAAACATGGTTTTTGATTGACACATCCATACAGCCTGCTGATGAATCTAAGATTGTTGAATTGACAGATGGCACCTGGATGATTAATAGCCGCGTACAAGGAGCTGGCATGCGCTATGTACATACTTCGATAGATGAAGGCCAAACCTGGAAAACTACACCGGATCCTTCCCTTGTTGACCCGGCTTGTAATG
>Ga0208900_1001764_pt1 | contig 10901 bp, 5 predicted proteins | sample AntAceMetag02UKK_FD_184763 | JGI IMG/M metagenome (GOLD analysis project Ga0208900, IMG submission 184763) | Saline lake microbial communities from Ace Lake, Antarctica - Antarctic Ace Lake Metagenome 02UKK (SPAdes) (version 2) | ecosystem: Environmental > Aquatic > Non-marine Saline and Alkaline... | reverse complement strand
ATGTGCTGTTGGGGCTGGACAATTATAATAGGAAGTGATACAATTAAATCAGATAATATTGTAATTGGTGAAACTGTCGGATACGAAATAAAAAATCCGATTAAAGTTTATATAGAACTTGGAGAAGTTGAGGAGACATGCTCAAATTTTGGATTTACAAATCCAGACCTTGCGAGAGACTATTATGAAATAAAGAATATTGAAAGATATGAATAATGAATAAAGACACACCAACGCATAGAATTAGAAAAATCTTTAACACAATCCTGATTTCAATATTCATTCTTGTTGCAAATTTCTCATTTGGGCAAAATGAAAAAATTGAAGTAGAATTTCTGGGGAATTGTGGTCTTTTTATGACTGATGGGAATTTGAATTTATATGTTGACTTCCCATACAAATCTGGGGCATATGGTTACATGACATACAAACCTGAATTGTTAGACAGCCTTCAAGCAAATTCGATTTTTCTTTTTACACATGGACATGCAGACCACTATAACAGAAAACTTTTCAAAAAAACCAATCAGAAATTGTATGGGCCTTGGCCAGTAAAATTCCTCATGTCAAAAAAAAGAAAATATAGACTTGATGAATTAAATGACTCTTTACATAATTTCTCAATAACAGAATATAAAACGAAACATGGATTTTCATTTAAGCATTTCTCCTATTTGATTGAATGGAACAAAAAGAGGATTTTTATTTCAGGTGACACACATTTGTCCGATACACTGGTTTCAATTAAGAACTTAGACATGGTTTTTGTTGCACCTTGGGTATTAACTGACGCATGGGAAAGAAAGTTAACAATTGATACGAAAGAGATTATCCTTTACCATCATAGAAGTGTTGAAAGTATCAATAATAAAAGTGATGAGATTATTGTACCTAGGCAGAATCAAGAATTTGAATTGGAATAAAATACTGTGGATAACAAACCCTAAAACAACAAACCTAAAATATTATCACCATGAAACTTATCGACGGAAAGAAAATAGCAGAACAAATTAAGGAAGAAATTAAAGTTGAAGTTGCAAAAATCATCGACGATGATGAAGGGGCGCCACATCTCGCCGCCATCCTGGTAGGTAACGATGCCGCCAGCGAAACCTATGTCTCCCACAAAGAAAAAGATTGCCAACAGGTGGGGATTGTTTCATCTGTTTATCGCCTGAGCAAGCATATCACAGAAAGTGAGTTGCTCGAAAATATTGAGTTTGTCAACAACGATGACGAGGTGCATGGACTCATCGTACAACTGCCATTGCCCCGGCATATCCATGTGGATAGGGTCATCGGTGCCATCGACCCCGAAAAAGATGTTGATGGTTTCCACCCGATGAATGTGGGCAAAATGCTGCTTGGGGAACCGACTTATTTGCCTGCTACACCGGCCGGCATTCTTGAATTGTTGAAGCGGTATAAAATTAAAACCGAAGGAAAAAACTGTGTAGTCTTGGGCCGAAGCAATATTGTAGGCACACCTATGGGTGCGCTGCTTTCGCGAAAAGCAAATCCGGGAAACTGTACGGTTACAATGTGCCATTCCAAAACCAAAAACATTGCAGAAATTTGCCGTGAGGCTGATATTATCATAGCAGCCATTGGCCAGGCCAAATTTGTTACCGCTGATATGGTAAAAAAGGGGGCAGTTGTGATTGACGTTGGCATCCACCGTATCCCCTCCGACAAAACCAAATCAGGTTTCAGGTTGATTGGCGATGTGGACTTTGATGAAGTAGCCAAAAAATGCAGCTACATCACTCCTGTTCCTGGTGGAGTTGGTCCTATGACACGCGTGGCCTTACTCCAAAATACCATGAAAGCATTTAAGCGCCTAAAGTAGATTCTTGAAGTTATTATGAAACAGATACTGCCATTTCTCCTCTTATTAGTTTTGATAGGGTGTTGCGATATGCATGAAAACGGCACTATTAGTTCTGAGTTAATCGATAAGCATTTTACAAAATCAGATAGGGTTGAGTTGGCGAAAATTATCGCCTTTGTTGATAGTGCGGTCTTATCAAAAGTTGAAAATGAAAACATAAACATAAACAAAGCATATCATCACTACCTTGATTCTATGTTTACCTTGAAGGTTGATGGGCAGGAGTTTGATTCACTGGTGTTTGACGAGGAAAAGAAATTCGTTTTTCTATTTAGCTTAGATTCATCCTTGTTCAACAAAATATGGGTTAAGTCCCTTTCTAAGCGTGTCAAAACCCGTGATACTATATTGATTCCACCAGATAGATTAATCAGCATTAGTTTTTACATTAATAGTGAATTTTTTGTATTGTTGAAGGATTTTGGGATAAACAATGAGTATTATGCTGGTATGATTGATGATATGGAATCAGCCGGAGGGTTGAGCCCGACCGTTGTCGCTAGTTATTTGCTATTTCATAGGGCATTTGATTTTACGAATCCTGACAATAAACTTTGGGCAGCAATGTTTTTAATGACCCTGGAGGAGTCACTGGAAATAAGGGTTCAAAGATATCTAACTAAAAAGTAAAATAAACTATAAAACAAGATAAGTATGTTGCATTTCAAAACATTGACATTTTTCTTTTTACTGGCTTTTCCATTTGCAGCCATTTGCAATGGTTTTTATTCCATTGAGGCTGATACCGGCATTAATACAGTTGAAATATCAAAAGATTTTCATTACAAAAACCTGCCTGATGAAGCAAAGGAAAGTTCAGGCTTGATTTTTTGGGAAGGTTTGCTCTGGACGCATAATGATAGCGGGGGCGATGCTGCTATTTATGGTATCGATACGGTAACGGGTACCATTGTGCGAAAAGTTTTTCTGAAGGGCGTCAAGAATTTTGATTGGGAGGATATCACCCAGGATGCAGCCTATATCTACATTGGGGATTTTGGAAATAATGACGGTGCGCGTAAAACCTTGTTCGTGTATAAAATTGCTAAGGGTGGTATCACAAACGATAAAGATGTGGTGTTTGTACCTGCCCAACAAATTGCATTTAGCTATGCTGATCAGGAATCATTCAAGAAAAACAGGTATGCGCATAATTTCGATTGCGAAGCATTTTTTGCCTTCGAAAAGCATTTGTATCTCTTCACTAAAAATTGGGACGATCAAAAAACACGCTTGTACAAGTTGCCAAAAAGGTTGGGGAGGTATTATTTAAACCCCGAGGAAAGTTTTGAATGCGGTGGTTTAATAACCGGTGCGGATATCAGCCGGTCTGGCGAACGGGTGGCATTGATAGGATATGTCGATTTTGTTTCGTTCATGTGGCTGTTTTGGGATTTTGATGGTGATGATTTTTTTGGCGGAAAAAGTATGCGGATAGATTTTCCTGAAATGGTTTTTGTGCAAACCGAAGCTGTGACTTTTACTTCTGAAAATGAATTGTTTTTTTCCTGTGAGGAATCTGCTGAGGCACCTTCGCTGTTTAAAACCACCTTTGATGATTTAATCAATCCGGTTGATAATACTGACGAAACCGATGCTAATCATTTGTTTGTGCCCGGTAAAATTGAGCAAATCTCAAAGGATGAATTGAGCGTAGAATTATCTATCACTGGTGATGCCGATGTGCTTATTGAATTGCTCAATACCAGATGGAAGGTGCTGGATGAAAAAACGCTTTCAAATTCATCGCAGGAATCAGAAACGATTATGTTTGATATTAAGGGCTTTAAGCGGGGCACTTATTTTTTAAGTTTCATTTTGCAAAACAATTCAGCCGATGATGCTGTTATTGGTTCTCGTGAAGATGCAATTGTTAAGAAAATAGAGATACAATAAGTGATCAGGCCAAAAACAAAAAACCCCGAACAAGAGCGACTTCTGGACGAAGGTAAGATGCTTCCGATTATGGAAGAGTTCTATACCATCCAGGGTGAAGGCTTCAATACAGGTGAAGCGGCATATTTTATCCGTGTTGGCGGTTGCGATGTGGGATGTCGCTGGTGCGATGTAAAGGAATCATGGAATCCCGATCTGCACCCGCTTACTAACACTGATAGCATTGTAAAAAATGCTTTGCAGCAACCTTCAAAGTCAGTGGTTGTAACCGGTGGCGAACCCTTAATCTACAATATGGATTATTTGTGCAGCGAGTTGAAGATGAATGGAGTAAAAACCTATCTCGAAACTTCGGGAGCACATCCACTTTCGGGCAGCTGGGACTGGATATGCTTGTCGCCAAAAAAGAACAGTGCTCCGGTTGGGAACATTACCCAGAGGGCCAACGAATTGAAAGTGATTATTTTTAACGATAGCGACATTGCCTGGGCAGAGCAGTTTACCGCAGAGGTTCATGCAAATTGCGTGCTTTACCTTCAGCCCGAATGGAGCCGTGCCAAATACATGACACCAGTTATTATCGATTATGTGATGAAAAATCCCCGATGGAAAATCTCCCTCCAATCGCATAAGTTTATGAATATTCCGTAGGGGAAGTTTGAAGTGCCTAAAGTGAGCTAAAGTGACTAAAGTGAGCTAAAGTGCCTAAAGTTTGGAGTTCAAAGTTCCGGATTGCATCTTTCCTAACATACGATTACGGTACTCCTGACAAATAAAACGACCTTTACAATTTGAAGTTGGTATTGAGTTCTGAATTTCTTTGTGTCTCCGTATCTCTGTGGTTGCTATTTTTTTTACTACAAAGGCACAAAGACACTACATCAATTTGAAAATTTGCTTATGTGCAAATTTGAAAATTGGATTTTGATGTTTGTTTGAGTTTTGGATTTTGTCATATGTAATTTCTTGCCAGAAAACATTTTTATTGATAATACCCTATCCACCCTATATCCCCTATGTACCCTATATCCCCCCTAAACCCTAAGCTGGACGAGCCAGAGCCAAACAGGTTGCCTGAAATATTGCACGATTTTTTTTGAATCCCGCACGTGCGGGATCGAACATCGAATACTGAATCTTGAAGTTAATAGAAGTAAAAAAGAGGAAAAAAGATTTATTCAATTTCATAATTTTTCTTTTTACATTTCGATATTCAAAATTGGATATTCGAGATTTTCTTATTTGAATTGTTACAGAAAGAATATCTTACCAACGACCGAAGGAAGTCCGTATGGATAAAAGCAACGATTTCAGTTTTTAGACACTATAACCCCTATGTGCCCTATATCCTCTATACCCCCTATCCCCTATACCCCATACCTCTCCTCCATTCTGCCAAAAATTCCGTTACTTTGTCTAAAGATTTTTTTGCAATGAAACAACTACATCTCCTGGTTCTGCTAATTTTGGCCAACGTTTTCTTGGTGGCCCAGCCATGTCCGCCCGGAGGTATTACTTTTACATCGCAAGCCCAGATTGATAGCTTTCAAACAAACTATCCCAACTGCACCGAAATTGATGGGGCAGTGAATATTTGGGGGGATGATATTACCAACTTAGATGGATTAAGTGTACTGACCTTTATCGGGAATGAACTTTCGATTGGAAGCGAAACTTATGGTAATCCTACCCTGACAAGCCTCGATGGCTTAAGCAATTTAACCATTATCGGAAATTCGCTTATTATCGGAAACAATGGAATGTTACCCAGCCTTGAAGGCCTCGAAAATATATACTACATTGGTGGCTCCATCGAGATCATTAACAATAGTGTACTGGATGATTTATCTGAATTCAGCAATTTATCATTTGTCATCGGAAAGGTCAGGATTATCAATAACGACGTGGTAAATGATTTGTCAGGGCTTGAAAATATTGCAACAGTTGGGAGTGGTTTTGAGATTTGTGGGAACGAATCCTTAATTACTTTTTTTGGTTTGGAAAGCCTGGCTTCAATTGGTGGTGATTTGATAATAGGGAACATGGATTATGGCGGTAATCCTGCTTTAACCAGTATTACAAACCTCGAAAATTTGATTTCCATATTGGGTAATCTTGTTGTTTACGATAATGATGCCATCACTAGTTTATCTGGTTTAGGAAATTTGGCAGCCATTGGAGAAGACTTCGATATCATCAATAACAATGTTTTACAAAGCCTGGCCCAACTTGACAGTTTATTTTCTATTGAAGGGAGCGTTAGATTTCTTAATAATAATTTACTCACTGATTTAAGCGGATTGAACAATGTGTCTTCCATCGGAGGTCATCTTAAAATTTGTGGTAATCAATCATTATCCAATGTATCAGGTTTGGAAAACGTGGAAATGGTATTGGGTGATTTGGAAATTGGTAACCTCGAATACGGAGGGAATCCTGCACTGAGTGGTTTATCGGGCCTTGATAGCCTGGCTTCCATTGGTGGTAAAGTTTACATTTATGACAATGATGCCCTCGTAAGTTTATCTGGTTTAAGTAGCGTTGGCACTTATCACAGCTATGTAAAAATTGCTGACAATTATGCTTTGGTTGATTTGTTGCTTTTTAGCAAGGCAACATCTATTGATGGCGGTTTGCTTATCCATTCAAATAATTCGCTGCCCAACCTTAATGGCCTCGAAAATATTTCCACCATTGGTGGTAACCTCGAAATTTCCGGAAATGGATCTTTAACAAGTTTATCGGGCATCGAGGGCCTTAATTATGTTAATGGAAATATAAGGATTGGGGATCCCTGGGCCGGCGGAAATCTAATGCTACCCAACCTTGATGGCTTTTATAGTTTGGATTCGATTGGAAAAAGCCTTTTTGTGCAGGCAAATGCCAACCTGGAAAGTTTGGACGGTTTGGAAAGCTTAAGTAAAATAATGGGAAACCTTGACATATATTATAATGATGCTTTGACGGATATTATCGGGTTGATTAATGTAACTTCAATTAATGGGTACATAAGTGTTGAGAAAAACGATGTGCTGGAAGATTTGTCAGGATTGGATAATATTGATGCCGGGTCGATTGATAGTTTGTTTGTTTTAAATAATAATGCGCTCTCTGCTTGCGCCGTCGAAAGCATTTGTGATTACCTGGCCAGCCCAACTGCAAAGGTTGATATCCATAATAATGCCTTTGGCTGTGATAACCAGGGGCAGGTTGTTGAAGTGTGTGAAGGTTCCGTGGCTTGCCTGCCCGAAGGCATCGTGTTCACAAGCCAAGCCCAGATAGATAATTTTCAAACAACCCATCCCACATGTAATGCAATTATTGGTGATGTAGTGATTGCCGGGGATGATATCACAAATCTAGATGGCTTGAGTGTTATAACAGATATCGGAAGTAGCTTGTTAATTGGAGATATTGAAAATGGAAATCCTCTGCTAACAAGCATTGAAGGCCTGGTCAATTTGAAATTCATTGACGATTCTTTAACGATACTTAATAATTATTCCCTGGGTAGTTTAAGTGGTTTAGAGAATTTAACCTCGCTTGGTGATGACCTCAATATTATTGGAAATACCGCGCTGACAAGTTTAGTAGAACTCGGTAATCTGTTAGCTATCGAAGGTGACCTTAGGCTATTGGACAATGAGGCTTTGAATGATTTGACAGGTTTGAATAATATAATATCAATCGGGGCAAATCTTGAAATCTGTGGCAACGAAAACCTTGCAACATTATCAGGCTTAGGAAGTCTGGTTTCGATAGTTAGTAATTTGGAAATTGGAAATCTCGAACATGGCGGAAACCCGGCCCTGGAAAGTTTATCGGGTTTTGAAAGTCTGGATTCCATCGGTGGGATCTTTTACGTTTTTGATAATGATGCCCTGATCAGTATAACTGGATTGGAAAACCTTACAAGCTTTAATAACTACATCAAAATTGCGAATAATGATGCACTCACTGATTTATTGCCATTGAGCAATGTAACTTCAATTGGCGGAGGTCTCCTTATTCATCAAAATAATTCACTGATAAATTTATCGGGGCTCGATAACATCACTTCAATTGGTGGTAACCTCGAAGTTTCCGGCAATGGTTTATTAACAAGTTTGTTGGGTTTGGGAGGTTTAAATTTTGTTAGCGGTAATGTAAGGATTGGAGACCCTTGGACAGGTGGAAATCCAAGGCTGACAAAACTCACCGGGCTAAATGAGCTGGACTCAATCGGGGCTGGCCTGTACTTTCAAGCAAATCAATCATTGTTGAGTTTTGATGGATTGGAAAGTTTGAGTTCTATTTCGGGAGATCTTGAAATTTTCTTCAACAGTTCCTTATCTGAATTATCCGGGCTGCTTAATCTTAATTCAATTGGCGGGTACATTAATATTGAAGACAACGGCCTCCTCGAAGATTTGACGGGGCTGGATAATATTGATGCTGGCTCAATTGCGGATTTGTCGGTTTTTAACAATCAGGCATTGTCAGTTTGTGCAATCGAAAGTATTTGTAATTACCTGGCCAGTCCAAATGGAACGGTAGAAATATATGACAATGCCTTTGGTTGCGATAGTGAAGTTCAGGTAGTTTCAGTTTGCGAAGGATCCGTTTTATGTCTGCCCGAAGGTATTATTTTTACTGCCCAGGCTCAGATAGATAATTTTCAGGCGAATCATCCGGCATGTAATGCAATTGAAGGAAATGTAATGATTGCCGGGCAGGATATTACTAACCTGGATGGTTTGGGTGAACTCACAGACATTGGCGGCGGGCTGTCGATTGGTGATAGTGAAAATGGAAATCCAAGGTTGACAAACATTGAAGGTTTGATAAACTTAGCTTTTATCGGCCATTCATTTGCCCTTGTCAATAATAGTTCACTCGAAAGCCTCGAAGGTTTAGCTAACCTTGCTTTCGTTGGAGAACATATTGATATCATTGGTAACCCTGTGTTAAACAGCCTTGCCGAACTAAATAATTTACAGTCCATTGATGGCGATGTCAGGATTTTGAATAACGATGTTCTTGTCGATTTGACGGGTTTTAACAATTTGTCTTCAATTGGTGGGCGGCTCGAAATTAGTGGAAACGAAAGCATAAGCTCCCTGGCTGGTTTCGAAAACCTTATGACGATAGCTGGTAAATTGACCATTGGAGGTTTAGAATTTGGTGGGAATGCATCCCTGATCAATTTGTCGGGATTTGAGAACCTGGACTCCATTGGTGGTATCCTTTATGTTCATGATAATGATGTGCTCAGCAGTTTATCGGGATTGAATAAGCTGACTTTCTTTAACAGTTTTGTCAAAATTTCTGATAATGACGCTTTGAACGATTTGCTGGCTTTTAGCAACGTTGACTCTATTGGTGGTGGGCTGCTTATCCATGCAAATCAAAAGCTCGAAAATCTAATGGGCCTGCAGAAGGTTATTTCCATCGGAGGGAATTTTGAGATTTCAGGTAACGATGCTTTGACGGATTTTACTGGTTTGGAAAGCTTGTCCGTCATCGAAGGGGATTTGAGAATTGGTGATCCCTGGCTTGGAGGTAATAATTCCCTAACTGACATTAGTAGTCTTAATAATCTTGATTCTCTTGGCGGAGGCCTTTATGTTCAGTTAAATCAGATACTGGGAAATATTGATGGGTTGGAAAATCTGACTGCCATTCCTGGTGATCTCGATATTTACCTTAACGATGCTCTTGCCAGCATAGCGGCACTCGAAAATGTAAACTCAATCGAAGGTTCATTGAAGATTATTAAAAATAATATCCTTACAGATTTAGCAGGTTTGGATAGTATTGAGGCTGCCTCAATAACTGACCTTTCCATTTTCGACAATCCCCAATTGTCGGCTTGTGCAGTTGAAAGTATTTGCGGTTATCTGGCCATCCCGGGTGCTAATGTTACTATTCATAACAATGCCTTTGGTTGCGACGACCAGGGGCAGGTGGTGGCGGTTTGTGAAGGATCAACATCCTGTCTTCCTGCTGGTATTGTTTTTACCAGCCAGGCTGAACTTGACAATTTCAAGGTAAATCATCCCGATTGTAATGCGATTGAAGGGGATGTGGTTATTGCCGGGGATGATATAACTAATTTAGATGGATTATATGTATTGACCGATCTTGGGAGTAGCCTTTCAATTGGAACTATTGAAAATGGAAACCCCTCGTTGACCAGCATCGAAGGATTAGAAAATTTGGCTTTCATTGGTCATTCCTTGTCGCTGGTAAACAATAATTCCCTTGGAAGTTTGGCTGGCCTGGAAAGCCTTGCCTTCATCGGCGATTCATTGAGTATCATCAGCAACGGTTCTCTGGAGGATATATTGGCACTCGATAATTTGTCAGCTATTGTAGGTGATGTTAGGATTTTGGATAATGATGCGCTGGTTGACCTGACAGGATTGGATAATTTGCAATCTGTAGGAGGGCATTTTGAGCTTTGTGGTAACGATACCCTGGTGACTTTGTCGGGTTTAGAAAGCCTGGCTTCAATAGCCGGTAATTTAATTATTGGTAATTTGGACGATGGCGGTAATCCCAATTTGAACAGTTTATCGCATCTTGAAAGTCTGGCCACACTTGGTGGGATCCTCTATATCTCAGATAATGATGCACTGATTAACCTTACAGGCCTCCATCAAATTACATCTTTCGATAACTATGTAAAAATCGGTGATAATGATGCCTTAGTCGATTTATTGGCTTTTGAAAATGTTACTTTTATCAGCGGGGGATTATTGGTTCATTCCAACTATTCCCTGGATAATTTACAAGGCCTTAATAAGATAAGCACAATTGGTGGTAACCTTGAAGTTTCAGGCAACGATACCCTGATGAGTTTGGAGGGATTGGAAAGTTTAACTTATGTTGCTGGGGATTTGAGAATTGGTGATCCCTGGACCGGTGGCAACAAATCACTGGTTAATATCACGGGCTTGCTCAATCTTGATTCGATAGGGGGAGGGCTTTATGTTCAATTAAATGATACGCTAAAGAACCTAAATGGATTGCAAAACTTGACTGGCATTAGTGGTGACCTTGATATTTATTTTAATCACAGCCTAACAAGTTTGTCAGGACTGGAGAATTTGACGAAATTTGGAGGAAGTCT
>Ga0208900_1001758_pt1 | contig 10926 bp, 9 predicted proteins | sample AntAceMetag02UKK_FD_184763 | JGI IMG/M metagenome (GOLD analysis project Ga0208900, IMG submission 184763) | Saline lake microbial communities from Ace Lake, Antarctica - Antarctic Ace Lake Metagenome 02UKK (SPAdes) (version 2) | ecosystem: Environmental > Aquatic > Non-marine Saline and Alkaline... | reverse complement strand
AAGCGGTTAAAACACTTTTCACATCATCTCCCGGGATATCAAAATACAGCCCACCGTTTTGAACTGATTTGGACAAAGAAACCAAAGGATCTATTTTTCGTTCAGGCAGGCTCTGTTTTTCAAGGTTTAGGGAAATATTGTGTTTGACTGCCCACTTTTTTAAATCACGGATGGGAAAACGATAAACAGCACCCTTTTGGGAAACCGGCAGTTTCCCCTGACGAATCCACCGCTCAATGGTATTTTGCTCCACCCCCAGATATTTTGACAATTCAAATAGTGAAAGCTCCATTTCTTTTTTATTTCCCCTCATAACAAATAGCTTAAAAACAAAACCATAATTGGTCCGTTTTTTTAAACACATACACATGGTTCAATTGGATGCGCTTCCGGAGGAAGTCCGGAAAAAATCAGGTCAGGCTGGTCATCAGGTTGATCAAGACAGGTCTGGTTCTTTGTATCTGTCACATCATTGGGTAAAATCATCAAGTGTACATTCTATCAATTTCTATAAACTGCTGAATTCATAAATATTGATACCTTTATATAGCCCAAACCGGGTTAAATGACAACCCATAAGTTGCATCAATGGGAGTTATGGGGTTCCCAGTCTTTTTTGATTTTTTTGTTTCATAACGGTCTGTAATGTTTCATTTTCACTTTTATGACCCACTTCCCGTTGACAAATCAAAACGTCTCATATAATTACTTTTAGCTGTATCGCCAGACCCAATAATTTTTGACTTAGATAGAACAAAGCCGTGGTGCTGTTGTTCTAAAGTATATAATAAGGATGTTTAATAAAAAAAATATAACTTTCCAAAAGAACAAGGAGAATCAAATGATCAACAAACTCTTTCCTTTTTTGTTGTGGTTTAAGGACTACAACAAGGATAAACTAAGTGCAGATGTTATTGCCGGAATTACAGTGGCCATGGTGTTGATTCCTCAATCCATGGCATATGCCCAGCTTGCCGGGCTTCCTGCCTACTACGGTCTCTATGCTGCATTCTTGCCACCCATGGTGGCATCCTTGTTCGGATCAAGCCGCCAGCTGGCAACGGGCCCTGTTGCCGTAGTTTCATTGATGTCGGCAGCCTCACTGGAACCCCTTGCCACGGCCGGTGGTCCCGAGTTTATTGCCTATTCCATCATTCTAGCCTTGACCGTAGGGTGCTTCCAGCTTTTCCTGGGTGTTTTTAAACTGGGGCTGGTGGTAAACCTTTTATCCCATCCCGTGGTCAACGGGTTTACCAATGCAGCTGCCATTGTCATTGCATCCTCCCAGTTTTCAAAGCTGTTCGGGGTTTATGTTGACAAGTCGCCCCACCATTACCAGACCATCATCAATGTTTGCAAATCCGCTATCCACTACACCCATCTGCCCACCCTGGGCTTGGGGGTCCTGGCCATTGCCATCATGGTGATTTGTAAAAAGGTCAATCCCAAAATCCCCAATGTGCTGGTGGCGGTGGCGGTCACCATATTAATTTCCAAGTTTACCGGTTTTAACAATGACCAATTTATCCCCCTTGAAAACATCAAGGATAATAAGGTTGTCCAAAGCATTCAGGCATTCAACGCCGATGTCGACAAGATAAAAAAACTGGGAACCCTCAGGGCAAACCTGAACAATGAATTAAAAGCGATTACAGCAGACGCCAAGGAACATGGTATCCATATTGCCTCGGAAAAACAGCTGGATGTTGAACATGGCCTTGCCCTGACCAATGCCAAAATCGACAAGACAAAAGGGGCGGCCCATATCAAGCGGGAAAATCTGCGGCTGGTCCATTTTCTCACTGAAAAAAACACCAATGGAACCCCCGTTTTTTATACCGAAGCCACCCGTCCGGAAACCTTTGAAACAGATGGGGCAAACTGGCGGATCAAGATCTCAAATAAACCATTGAATCTGGAAAGCCTTACCATGATCGGTGCAGGGGCTGTTGTGGGTAATATCCCCAAGGGCCTTAAGGTCAGTATCCCCAAAGCCCCTGAAAACACCACCTATTTCGGGGCATTTCTCCAATTGTTTCCCTTTGCCGTTATTATCTCCCTTCTGGGGTTCATGGAAGCCATTGCCATTGCCAAATCTATGGCAGCCAAAACCGGACAAAAACTGGACCCCAACCAGGAACTCATTGGCCAGGGACTTGCCAACATCGTCGGCTCCTTCGGCCAGAGTTATGCTGTATCCGGATCTTTTTCCAGATCTGCCGTCAACCTCCAGGCCAATGCCGTCACCGGGGTGTCATCGGTTGTGACCAGTATCATGGTTGCCATTACCCTGCTGTTTTTAACCCCGCTTCTTTTTCATCTGCCCCAATCGGTTCTGGCAGCGGTTATCATGATGGCGGTTATCGGACTCATTAATACGTCCGGGTTTGTTCATGCCTGGAAGGCCAAACGGTCCGATGGGATCATCTCGATTATCGCCTTTGTCTCCACCCTCTATTTTGCCCCCCATCTTGAGGAAGGCATCATGGTGGGGGTAGCCCTCACTTTTGGACTTTTCATTTACAAACACCTGCGCCCCCGGGTGGCACTGCTTTCAAAAGCCAAGGACGATACCTTAAGAGATGCAGTTGGTGCCGGCCTCAGAGAGTGTGACCACATTGCCGTCGTCCGGTTTGACGGGTCCCTGATTTTTACCAATGCTACCTACCTTGAAGACAAGGTTCTGCAGTATATTGCCGAAAAACCGGATCTCCTGCATGTGCTCATTGCCTCCAAGGGGATCAATGACATTGATGCTTCGGGGGAAGATGCCCTTTCCATTCTGATTGACACGGTCAGGAGCAGCGGCCGGGAAATATCCTTCTGCGGCCTGAAGGAAGAAGTCCTTGCAGTCATGGAAAGAACCCACCTCATCGACAAGCTGGGCCGGGAAAATGTATATGTCAATACCAGAGGCGCCCTGGAATCCATTTATAAACAGATTCATTCAAAGGGTGATTGCAGTGACTGTCCGCTGAAAAACTATATGCCGGCTGAAATCAGGGGCTGATCCACAAACCCAAATTCAGGTTTCCAACAAAAAAAGTCTTTCCGGGATAATAATAATCCTGGAAAGACTTTTTCAATTTTGTGTCCTTTTTTGACATTTAGGACAGGATATGCTTTGGAATCCCGTGCCCATAATCAATCACCATAATTTGGAGTGTCATCTCCTAACCTCCACCTTTTTCAAGACTGACTTTGAGACCTGACACCGCCTATTTTGGAAATTGCATCACGGATCACATATTGTAGAAGGGATTGATGTGATCGGGTTTCTCCTTTAGCGGAATCAAATGAACATGAACCTCCTCGACCCCATCCACAGCTCGTGCAATCTTGCTTAACATGGCAACCAAGTCGGCCGCTGCGGTTGTCTTTCCATGGACATTGCCGATGGAAACCACCCCAGAATCGGCAACTACCCTGACCTTGGGAACAAGATGCATCAACGCAATTTGAACCCTGGCTGCCAGGGCCAGATCTTCAAGTTTTTTCTGGGATTCCGGTATGGTTTGAAATGCTTTTTTACCAACAGCCTCGAACAGAATGTCCACGGCATCATCCACGGTCATTGTGCTGATGTTGAGGACCATGTCATAGAGCTTGCTGTCCTGGGTATCCACTCCATAAACCTTGATTCCCCATTTGCGGCGTTCTTCATCATCTTTTTTCAAGATAAAAAGCGCCTCTTCTGCTGAAATATTTTCCCGGCGCATCTCTTCTGCAACCCGGTCCTCGATGTTGGCAAGGATTCTGACTTTTAGAACGTGGGAAATATCCTTGAGAAAATAATGTCCTGCCAGACCGTGATACACCACCTTGTCTTTCTGGGTATGCTTGAGAAGAGAGGAACGCAGATACGCCACATACCGCTCCTTACCTTGATGGAAACGTTCAAGGACGGTAGGCGCATCATGAAGCGCTCTGATAAGCTTTATTTCCGGGATATTAAACTCATCGGAAGCCTCAATAAGGATGTCCCGGGAAAGGCATTCATATCCCAACCGTTGGGCCAGTTTTTCAGCGACATCCTTACCCCGACTGTAAGAACCTCTGGAAATTGTTATAATAGACATACCACTCCTTTTCAAACATAAAAAAATTAAATCGACCCATGAAACCAACCCAATTGAATCAACCGGGTGCTCTGTCAGGACGTATTGTATAATAACTGCTTAAAGTCTACGTCGCATCACTTAAATTGTACAGAAAAAAATTTTTCATATAAAAGCACACCATAAAAGTCAATCTCTTTTTATATCCATCGACAGAAAGCCTTCCCAAAAAAAAGCAATAATTGTTGGCCACAGGTATTTTGATTTGATATATTTTTTTCCCAATGATAGTTATAAAAATTAAAAAACAATATAACGCGTACCCTTGATACGCTGTTTATGGAGAGATGTAACCGCCATGATGATCACCCTTCCCCACCCCCATATTAGCGCCCTTTTAAAAAAACCACTGGATTTTATCCACATGATCGATGAAATCCCTATGGGGATTCTTGTGCTTGATTGTGACCGCAGGGTGGTACACCTGAACAGATTTTTCGAAGCCCTTTCAGGCGTCTCCTTGGAAAGGGCCTACGGAATTGAATGTCATAACATTTTGAGAAGTTCGGCCTGTGTCACCAATTGTCCTATTCTTGCCATGAACAAAGAAAACCCATCCATCTCCTGTGAAAGCGATATGATCAATATGGACCGACAAAAACTGTCCATCCGCATGACCCTGGCCCCCTTGCTGGACATTGATGGCAACACCACCGGATATATTGAAACCATAGAGGATTTACGGATGGCTGAAACCTTGGATCCCAAAAAAAGTGTGGCCTTTAGTTTTGCCAATATCATCGGACGAAGCCCGAAGATGGAAAAAATATTCCAGACCCTGCCCATTTTTGCCCAAAGTGACACCTCCATTCTGATCACCGGTGAAACCGGAACCGGAAAGGATCTTGTTGCTGAAGCCATTCATCAAACATCGGGACGTGCAGCAGGTCCCTTTGTAAAAATCAATTGCGGTGCCCTTCCCGAAACCCTTCTGGAATCTGAGATATTCGGCCATAAGAAAGGGGCGTTTACCGGGGCTGTGGAAAATAAACCCGGCAGGTTTAAACTGGCCCACAACGGCACCATCTTTTTGACAGAGATAGGAGACCTACCCCTTTCCCTCCAGGTAAAACTGTTAACCTTTCTGGATGACAAAATCATTTTCCCCCTGGGCAGCACCAAAGGATTTAATGTGAATGTGAGAATCATCACAGCAACCCATCGGAATCTTGAACAGATGGTAAAAGATGGCCAATTTAGAAAAGATCTTCTTTTCAGGCTGAATGTGGCAAGGATACACCTGCCTCCCCTGCGGGAAAGGGAGGGGGATATCAGGCTGCTGCTTGACTTTTTTTTCAACAATTATACCCAGCAGCTGGATAAAAAAATAAAGGGTTTTTCCCAAACCGCCATGATAAAACTCATGAGCTATGGGTATGAAGGGAACATCCGGGAATTAAAAAACATTGTGGAATATGCGGTCAATGTTGCAAACAGCACAATGATAGAACCGGACAATCTGCCCTCCTATCTGTTTGATCAGGAGGGCCAATTAGATTCGCCTAAACCATCAGACCCATTGACCGGTTTAAAAAACCTGGCCCATTCTAAGCCGGGGCCGATTCCGGTTGAAAATCCTGGTAAAAACAAAAATGAAACATGGTCCTCTATCCAGCGTGAAATAATAATGGATGCACTCAAACAGGCAAACGGGAAAAAAAGTGATGCCGCCAGAATTCTGGGATGGAGCAGAAGCACGCTGTGGAGAAAAATAAAACAATACCAAATTGATCCATGATCTGTAAAAAATATATGTACACCATTGAACCATTATGGTACCTATTGAAACGAAAAGACCATAAAAAATACCTCGCCCAACCCATTGAACGCAGGGAGCGCCTTATTTTACTATGATACATAAAATAACCATCACGGTTCATCAAAATTATATTTCACCCCGCTTCGATCTGGCCACTGAAATTTTAATCATTCTGATCTCAAATCATTCGGTCATCGAAGAAAAAAAGTCCATTGTTCTTCCCAGATCTTCAGCCGATGAGCTGTGTCATCTTTTGCTGTCGGAGAATATCAACACCTTGATCTGCGGTGGAATAGAAGAGGAGTATTATCAATTTTTGAAATGGAAAAAAATCAACATCTTTGATTCTGTCGTGGGCGTTTGGAAGCTGGCCTTTCAGAACTGGATTGAAAACACCCTGCAACCGGGCGATGTCATCGAAGAACGAATGATCGAGGGAAAACATGTTTAAACATCTAAGAAACCCCCTGTTATTTTGGCGCAGAAACCCCCTGTTATTGTGGCGCAGAACCCCCTTAACCCGCTATACCGTTCTGAACCGGAATATTATTATTATCATGCTGTTGATAACCATTATCCCGCTGACCTGCATGCTGATCCTCAATAATTTTCAATACAAAACCCATCTGAGAAATCAAATGATGGCCCCCCTCTATGCCATGACGGAGAAAACCCGGCATTCCTTTGAGCTTTTCATGGATCAAAGACTTGCGATCATGCGGTTTATATCCGCCACCTACAGCGTTGAAAACCTGGGCAATGAGCAGGTTATTCACAAAATATTGACCTCATTAAAAAAAGAGCGCTACGGGTTTGTCGATATCGGATTGATTAACACAAAAGGAGATTTGGTCAGTTATGTCGGCCCCTATTCCCTGCTGGGTAAAAACTATTCAGAACAGATTTCCTTTCAGGAAACCCGAATCAAAGGACAATATATCAGCAATGTCTTTCTCGGACACAGAAAATATCCCCATATTGTCATTGCGGTTCAAGTAATTACAGATAACGGAGAGATCTGGGTGCTAAGGGCAACCATTGATACCGACTTCTTTGACACCCTTATTTCCAGTATGGGACTTGAACGAAGCTCCGATGCTTTTCTTGTGAACAGTGACGGAATTCTTCAAACCAACTCTCTTTATTGTGGCAATACCCTTGAAAAATGCACGCTGAAACTGCCGAGCAAAGGGGTTAAATCCCGGGGTGTCGAAACCAAAGACGCCAATAAGCAGGATATTATCATTGTCAGTTCCGGATTTTCCATTGCAGATTATATTCTGGTGATTGTCCAGCCCCAGGCGGTTGCCCTGAAATCCTGGTATGCCCTGCAAACGGAAATGCTCATTATCTTTTTAATCAGCCTAACCGTTATCATCTTTGCCATTGTCCAGATGACAGCAGTATTGATAAAAAGGATTAAAACATCGGATGAACGCCGGGAAAGTGTTTTAATCGAACTCCAGCACGCCCAAAAACTGTCCTCCATTGGCAGATTGGCCGCTGGAGTGGCCCATGAAATCAACAACCCCCTTGCCATTATCAATGAAAAAGCCGGGCTGATGCTGGATCTTATTGACCTTTCAACGGATTTTAATCAAAAAACCAAATTTGGGGAGCTCACCCAGTCCATTTTGACCTCGGTTGACAGATGCCGAAAAATCACCCACAGACTCCTGGGGTTTTCCAAACGCATTGATGTTAAAATAGAACCTATCCAGATCAATACCGTCATCCGTGAGGTCATTGGCTTTCTGGAAAAAGATATTCTTTATCGAAGACTTGAGGTGAATTTAAAATTGTCTGATACCCTGGAACCGATTCTCTCGGACCAGGGGCAGATTCAACAGGTGCTGCTCAATCTTTTGACCAACGCCTTTGCCGCGGTTCAGGATGAATTGGGCCGGGTGGATGTTGAGACAAAAAATATTCAAGACAAGGGCGTGGAAATAAAAATAACGGATAATGGATGCGGGATTTCAAAGGAAATTATTAAAAATATTTTTGACCCGTTTTTCACCACCAAAAAAGAAGAAGGCACCGGCCTGGGTCTTTCAATCAGCTATGGCATCATAACAAAACTGGGGGGGGAAATTTTTGTGGACAGTACCCAGGGGAAAGGGTCTGTTTTTACAATTATTTTTCCTGAAAAAACAAATAAAATGGAATCAGAAAATGAAAATTCAGAAAATTAAAATTCTCCTGATCGATGATGAAGAGGAATTCATTTCAACCCTTGCCGAACGTCTGGAGTTGAGGGGATACCTTTGTAAGACGGCTGTAGACGGCCAATCCGGTATTCAGATGGTTGCAAATGAGCCCTTTGACATCGCAATTTTGGATCTGATGATGCCCGGGTTAAACGGCCTGGATACCCTCCGGCAGATCAAAAAGATCACCCCAGACCTGCCGGTAATTTTGCTGACCGGTCATGGTTCCACCAAAGACGGCATGGAAGGCATGCGCATCGGGGCTTTTGATTTCCTCATCAAGCCCCTGGATATCTATGCCTTGATTGATAAAATCAAATTGGCCCTTGGCCAAACACCACAGGTGAAATCATGAACGACAGGGACGATGCAGCTGCTTTTTTCGGCAAGGTAACGGCAAGTACCACCCATGAACTCCAGAATGTGCTGGCCATCATTAAAGAAAATGCCGGTCTCATGGAAGATTTTATTCAGATGGGCCCGGAGAATTTGCCCGATCTTTTGGAAAGGGTCACCCGCTGCCTGGGAAAAATAAAAGAACAATCTTACCGAGGGGTTGATCTCACTTCAGGGCTCAACGGGTTTGCCCACACCACAGACATGCTTTTAGTGCCAGTCAATATATACGAAATTGCCAAGAGATTGATATTTTTGAGCAAAAGAGTTTTTTTACAAGAAGGAAGACAAATTGTACTCAGTGATTGCAAAAATCCCCCTTCCTTTGAGACGGACCCGGTTCTTTTCCAAAAAATTCTATGGCACTGCCTTGAATGCCTCGTGGGAATCCAAGACCTGACAGCAGATATTCGGGTCACAATTGTAAACTCGGATGCGGGAAAGGGAATTGACCTTTGTTTTGAGGATCTTGCCCTGGACAATGCCTCTTTCAACCAAAAATTGCAAGGGTCGGCCAAATGGGCTAGTATCCAAGCGAGCTGCAAAGCGATAAACCTGACAACCAGCCCCATCGATCAAGCACCCATGGGTATTCGGATTCTGTTGGAGCGCTCTGCCCTTACGTAGTCGTATCATTTTGTTTCAAATAGTTTTTTATATTTCGTTTCTTTTTGTTTCATTTTGTTTCGTTTTTGTTTACTCATTTTCTAACCCGCTTAATTCATAAGGCTATCACCACTGGCACACTTTTTGCTGATATTTCAGATAGTAAAGCGTAACATAATATAACCAATAACAGGGAGGTTGATATGTCAATTTTAACCGTAACAAACGGATTACATGCAAATTCAGAAAAAATTGTTCAGCAGCTGGGTAAAAAATTTCATTGCCGCATCGTCAGCGATACCAAAATCCTTGAAATAACACATAAAACCCATGATATCAGCCTGACGACCCTCCAAAAAGTACTGGAAAGCAGACAAATTGCCTTTAATGATTTTACCCACGAACGGGAAAAATGCCTGTCTGCCCTGAAAAAGACCCTCGCAGATTTTGTCACTGAGGGTAATTGTATTTTACATGGGCTCATCGGGCACCTGATACCCAAAACCGTAACCCATGTCATGCGGGTGCTGATTATTGCCGAAAAAGCCCAGCGAATTAAAAACGGGATGGCCAAAAAAGGGGTGTCGGAAAAAGAGATAACCAGAGAAATAGAGCTGTCTGATAAATATGCTATTTTATGGACCACCGGCCTCTTCAACCAGAAAGCCTGGGATGAATCTCTCTATGATATTGTGATTCCTTCGGGCAAGCTTGACACAACTGAAGCGGTCGACTTTGTTTCAAAATATTTAAAAAAACTTCCCTTTACTCTTGAAGATCTCATCTTGCAAGAAGTTGCTGACTTTAAACAGACAGCGGATGTTGAACTGGCCCTAAGCCAAATCGGCCAGGGACTTCTGGTGGAATCAAACAAGGGCAATGTGCTCGTCACCATTGATAAAAAAGTGATGCTGCTCACAAAATTCCAACAAAAGATCATCCAGACTGCCCAGGCTATTCCGGGGGTTGCTTCAGTGGAAACAAAAATCGGCCACAATTATTACAAGGGCAATATCATCCATAACTATGAATTTGAAACCCCCTTGCGAATTCTTCTGGTGGATGATGAAAAGGAATTTGTCCAGACCCTGTCTGAACGCCTCAAAATGCGCCAGTTCACAAACGAGATTGCCTATAATGGTCAGGAAGCCCTGGATTTTACAGATGAAGAGGATACGGAAGTCATCCTTCTGGACTTGAAAATGCCCGGGATTGACGGGTTTGAAGTATTGAAAACCATCAAGGAGACCAAGCCCCACATCGAGGTCATCATCCTCACCGGCCACGGCTCTGAAGCGGACCGGGAAACCTGTATGAAGCTAGGGGCCTTTGCCTATCTCCAGAAACCGGCTGATATTGATTTAATTACCCAGACCATGAAAAAAGCCTATGAAAAGATAGAAGCGGCAAAGGCATAAACCATTTACCATAATTTGTTTTGTAAAATCCTAAAATTATAAGGACCTATATAAAGATGAAAATAAAAGTATTGATTGCCGATGATGAAAAGGAATTCATCGAAACCCTGGCCCAGCGGCTTGAAATTAGAGATTTTGACGTCACCACCGTAGACTCTGGCGGTGCCGCCATTAAAATAGCAGAAAAAATTAATTTTGATGTGATCATTCTCGACGTTCAGATGCCGGAAATAAACGGCATAGAGGCCTTGAAAAAAATAAAGGAACACACCCCCTTAACCCCGGTGATTATGCTGACAGGGGAAGCAACCGTGGAGAATGCAATCCAGGGGATGAAGCTGGGCGCCTTTGATTTTCTGATCAAACCCACGGAAACGGAACGCCTTGCAGACAAAATCAAAAAGGCTTATGCCCATAAG
>Ga0208900_1001752_pt1 | contig 10948 bp, 7 predicted proteins | sample AntAceMetag02UKK_FD_184763 | JGI IMG/M metagenome (GOLD analysis project Ga0208900, IMG submission 184763) | Saline lake microbial communities from Ace Lake, Antarctica - Antarctic Ace Lake Metagenome 02UKK (SPAdes) (version 2) | ecosystem: Environmental > Aquatic > Non-marine Saline and Alkaline... | reverse complement strand
TTCTAAAACCAAAGCCAGCCGCCTTTTTCCATTCGTTTCAGTTTCTTTTGCAAATCCTGCGGGCTTAAATTTATAGCAATAATTTTACCCTCGCCATCCAGCAATACACTCGAAGGGATTTTTCGGATATTGTACGATTTTGCCGCTTCACAATTCCATCCTTTCATATCGCCCACATTAAGTAAGCCGCCAATGCTGTCTTTTTTAATGCTGTTTTCCCAGGCAATTTGGTTTTTGTCGAGCGACACGTTAACAATTTCAAAGCCCTTTTCACCATCGTCAAAATCTGCGGTTTTATACATATCAAAAACCTCCAATAGTTTGGGCGACTTTTTACGGCATGGTGCGCACCACGAAGCCCAGAAGTTTATCAAAACCAGTTTCCCATGCAATTGCGAAAGCTTAAAATCCCCACCATCAACAGTTGGTAGTGCTATTTCAGGTGCCATATCGCCAATCTCAATTCCTTCAAGGTTTGCCTTCTTTTGGCCGTGTAAGTTAATTGATAAAAGAAAGAATAAGGCAATTATTATGTTTGATTTTTTTTTCATACAAATACAATTTTGAAATTTTTTCCTATCCAAATAATGAAAACCAATTTTAAACCAGGGCCTATTACAATTATTGAGCCAGCCCATGGCGGGCAAATATAGTACAAGAATTAATTAGGTTTAAGGAGAATTGTAAAAGTTATACTTGAAAAAAGACTTGCCCACACATCAACAACTTTTGATATTAAGACAGCGCGGGATTTTTTTTACCAAATCGCCTCCCACAGCATGATGGTTTCGTGAATAATGAATAAGCATTAACTTTTTTCTAAGCAGGATTACAGTTTTTAATTTGACCCCGGGTAAGCAATTCTCCGGGGTTTTTTGTCATCATAATAAATAATACTTTTGTCAAAAGCAGCAAATTTAGATTAACATTTAGGTTTGTTTTTTTTAATTAAATATTATGGAACTATTTTTTGAAAATAAGAAATAAGAATTGAAGCATTTGTGCCAATTGTATAAATTAAAAAAACTCTACGCATTTGGCTCGGCGGTTACTGATAATTTTACTGATGAAAGCGATATCGACTTTTTAATTTCATTTGACGAAAAGCTATCGGTGGAGGAATATACTGATAATTATTTTGCCCTACACTACAAGTTAAGGGAACTTTTCAACCGGGAAATCGACATTGTTACCGAAAGAAGTTTATCTAACCCATACTTTATTGAAAGTGTAAACGAAACAAAAATGTTGATTTATGAAGCGTGAAATCAAAAAATCTCTTTTCGATATACACACGTCCATAAATTCAATATTTGAGTACCTGGGCAGTGAAAGAAGTTTTTTTTAATATCAAAACAATAAACTGTTACGCAGAGGTATCGAAAGAGAAATCGAAATCATTGGCGAAGCAAGGCATCGCATTTTAGCCATTGATCCAAATTTTAAAATTATAAATGCAAGGAAAATAGTTGATACCAGGAATTGGGTGATTCATGGCTACGACAAAGTAGATGATGTAATTATTTGGGGAATTATTTCGAATCATTTACCAAAGTTAAAAATTGAAGTGGAGTTATACCTTGATGAAAACCAATAACCTCAGTTGCGTATCTTCGTTTTGTTGAACTTTGAAGCAAGATTTTGCGTTATCCGCTCATTATTATTTCATCAAAATAAACTTTTCAGATACCATTCTGTTTTCATAATAAACATGTACAAAATAACAGCCATTGGGAAATCCCGAAAGTGCAACTGCTATTTTACCGGTTTGAACCTTGTTTATTTCTTTAACAACCTGACCCGATGAGTTCAATACTCTTATCAGCTTGACTTTGTCCTTTTCCAAAAATTCAATATTCAAAATATTACCTGTTGGGTTTGGATAGATATTAAATGGTGATTGATTTATGTTGTCCAATCCGTTGTTATTAAATTCGTAAGATTGATTGGCTTCGGGGTTTATTAATACCATGCTCACTCCGTTGGGCCAAATAACCCTTGCAGAGTCAACAGCTGTATTTTCGCCCAGGCCAAAATGAAAGCCGGGTGCGTTTTGCGAGCCATGACCACTGTTGGTTTTAACTTCCCTTATTTGTACCGTGTTATTGTGGTACAATACAATTTTCGACCCAAGCGTATTGGCAATTCGATAGTTGGTTAAACGGAAATTAATCCAGTTTTTTCCCGTCCCTTCATTCATGTAAAAGTTGTTTTTGGTGCCATCATTTCCAACGAATAAATCTAAATCCCCATCATTATCATAATCGCCAAATGCAGCACTCAGGCTTGATTTTGCTTCATCCGACATCGGCTCATTCAATAGTTTTGTAAACAATGTGTCGCTTCCATTTAAATACAGATAATTCTGCCCATTGGCGTTCGAGACAAACACATCAAGGTAGCCATCGTTATTGATATCACCACACACCGAACTCATCGAGTTGGCAGAGCTATTTACCAAAGCATTATTCAGCACCTCCTCAAAAATTCCATCATTATTAAAGAACAATCTGTTGTTGCCTTCCTTGGCAATAAAAAGGTCGAATAAGCCATCATTATTAAAATCTTCGATATTGATACTCCTACCGAAAATAGGTTGATTAAGCCCAATATCAGGAAGAAATACCTCTTCAAATTTCCCATCGCCCAGGTTATCGAAAATCTTAAAACCCGAGGCCTCCCCAATGGTAAGCAAATCCAGGTCATCGTCCAGATCGTAATCGCTCCAAACAGCATCCATTGCCGATATCCCAAACATGGGCACATCAACAATTTTCTTGAAGGTTTCATCCGGATTGTTTTTATACAAGGTACTTTCGTACGCATTGCCAACGAATAAATCTATCAAGCCATCTTTATCATAATCGCCCCAGGCAGCCACATAAGAGTTTAGGCTGTCGTTAACGATATCGCCTGTTGTGATTTGAGAAAAAATGCCGTTTCCTTCATTTTTGTAAAGATTATTGTTTATCGAAGATACCGGGCCGCCACTACCCCCACCATTTGCAACGAACAAATCAATATTCCTGTCGTTGTTGTAGTCGGCCCAGGCACCACAATTGGTGATGGGGTTGTTAGCCGTTATAGGCGTGTTGCTTATGTTGGTAAACGAGCCGTTTCCTTTATTGTGAAATAAGCGGGCATTCGCCAATTTGTTCCCAACATATAAATCAACATATCCATCGTTGTCGTAGTCAATCCAGGAAATTGTTTCGGATTGGTTGTCATCGCAGCAGAAAACAGAATCATCGCTGAGTTTGAAATACTTTGGTTTTGCCCAAACAATATTACTCCAATCGCTCGAAACATCACCTTTAACGGCCTTTATCCGATAATAGTAATACTGATAATAAATTTGTATGATATCATCCAAAAACAGCGTTGTATTTTGGCCCACCACCTTGTACTCATGAAAATTTGTTGTGTCCTCAAACGAAACGTCCATGATAAAACCGTCCTCATCGGCAGCATTATCTTTCCAGGTTAATTTAACCAGCCCCTCGAAAATTTCGCTCCTTAAATTGCTGGGTTTATATAAAGGCTTAATGGGAGCATCGATTTCATAAATTTCAATTTTTTGGTTTACTGCAATTTCGGCAAGTACTTGATGTGTTCCCATTGGCCAATCAACGATAATACTATCGACCACACTGGCTATATTTAAACCAAAATTCAGGATATTTCCATTTTGTGAATGGGATGAACCAAGAGTCCTCACGGTGCGGTTCTGCCATATACCGTTTGCTTTTACACTTACTCTTGCCCCAATGCCAAAGCTATTTGAGGGCGAGCCTTTCAGCAGGATTTTTATCCAGTTATTGCCATTCCCTTCATTTTGCAATATTTGGTCATCTGACTTATTTATCAGGATATCGCTGAATCCATCGTTATTGTAGTCGTAGCAAGACCCGAAAGAAATAAAATAGTTTATCTCTTCTTCTGAGGTGATTTCTCTGTAAGTAAAGGAATTGTTCCCGATGTTGGTATAGATTTTATGCGTGTAACCCTGGCCGTTTGTGAAGAAAAAATACATATCCAAATCGCCATCGTTATCATAATCTACCCAAAAGCCAGTCTTAATAATGTCGTAATATAAGCCATATTGAAAAACATCTTCAACCTTTGTGAAGGTTTCATCTCCATTATTTTGATACAACCATTCTTTTGTGCTGTTATCATTTAGTATGAACATATCCAAATAGCTGTCGTTATTGTAATCGCCCCAGGCCACTGAAAAAGAGGTGTGGTAGTCTTCGTTGTTAACAATTTGTCCTTCGGTAATTTTATCAAAACCACCCTTTCCGTTATTGCGGAATAAATCATTTTTTTGATTGTTGCCAACGTATAAGTCTATGCAACCATCGTTATTATAATCGCCCCAGTTGCAGCCATAGGAATATGAGCCTCCTTCCATAATGATTTCTGTAAAAGTTGTATCGCCATCATATCTGTACAGATTATTTTGCCCGTGGTTTACAACAAACAAGTCCAGGTCGCCATCATTGTCGAAATCGTTCCACGCAGCAGTTTTTGTATCCTGCACTTGATTCGTCATGTTGCCGCTTGTAAGCTTCCGGAAAGTGCCATCACCATTATTACGAAATAAATTATTTGTTTGATGTTGGCTTGCGAAAAACAGATCCAAAAAACCATCGTTGTCGTAATCGCCCCAAACGCCAAAAAACTCATAATCCGGTTCAAAGTCAATGCCTGTATTGCTTACCTCGGTATAAGTTGCATCGCCATTGTTTTTGTATAGCACCGGGGGGTAGGAGTTAATTAATAAATCCTCGAAATTATCATTGTCGTAATCGCCCCAGGCCATACCCTCGCTAAAGTTTAAATCCTCGAAAACACTGTTAACTTCGGTAAATTGAATGGTAAGGGTTATCGAATTTGCAGTATTGCTATATGCAGAAGCCCCCTCATCGTTTACCGCTTTTATGCGATAAAAATAATTAGTTCCTGAATTTATTCCACCATCGATGTGCTCGCTTGTATTGGGCGGCAGGGTATCAACTATTTCAAAATTATCTGAGTTATAAATAGACCGTTCGAGAATAAAAGCGGTTTCATTGCTATTATTATCAGTCCAGCTTAAGGCAATTTCGGAAGGAGAAAAGGCAATGGCACTTAGGTTAGATGGATGTTCGGATAGGGTTGGAGGGCTTTCGATGAATTTTATTTCACTGTAGCCAAAATCACCCGTGGAGTTTATCATTTTAATACGGTAATAATACGCAGTTACAGCTTGAATTGTAGTATCCTCATAGCTTTCAACATCAGCATTTAGCGTGGCAATACCGATAAAATCTTCAGAATTTGTTTCTGAGCGTTCAACAATATAGCTTGTTTCATCTGCAGAATTATCGCTCCATATTAGTACAACACTTGTTGGAGGATTATTACTCAATTGCAAGCCATCGGGTGCATCGGGCAAATTATTGTAGTAAATTGTGAATTCCTGCGTGCTGTAAAAGTCCGAAGCTAAAAAGCCCTGGTCGATGGTTTGAACGCTCCAAAAATAATGTCCTTCTTCAAAAGTTGCTATATTGAAACTTGCACTTTTGGTGTAGTGTTGATTGCTATGCCGCACCAATTTATTTAAGCCGGAGTTTAAAATCGCATTTGGATTTATGATTAACTGATTGTCCTTTTTAACAAAAAGATTGTACATAAGGGCGGCAGCATTGGTCTCAGGGTCATAAGCATTTTCCCAGCTCAAAGTTAAAGTGTTGTCGATAATTTCTGATGTCAGCATTTGAGGTTCGCCGGGCGCAGAATTTATATTTCCGTTATTCTGATTTTCGCACAGGTAAGTCAATAGACCCCAGGCACCACCCACAGTGGTTCCAATATCTAAATCATTATCCCTGTCGAAGTCTGCAAATTCGATGTCAAATAAACTATTCTCAAATGATGAGTTATTATCCTGAATGAAATTCCAGGATCCTTCATTTTTAAATAAAAAAGTTTCTCTATTTGAATAATTCACGAAATATGCCGAAACAATCACATCCATAAAACCATTGTTATCATAATCGGCAAAGCTGTAATTTGCATAATTGAATAAAGGAAGGTTATGCGCAACTTCCGAAAAGTTTTCATTTCCAAGGTTTTCATAAATAATTGTTGCCGGTGTCTCGGAGCCCCACAATGGGCCTGAATAGATTAAATCGAGGTCTCCATCCGAATCCAAATCCTGCCACGCTGGATGTGCAACTACACTATCCATAGGTTGAAAAGTGATTTGGGAGAAAGTGCCATCCTGATTATTTTTGTAGATGTAATTCCTGGTATAGCCTTGATAGTTAACTTCCTCAACTCCGCAAATTATAAAATCGTTAAAGTTGTCATTATTAAAATCGCCCAAAGCAATCTTAGGATGATTGACATTTTCAGGATAGTCTGTTGGTATCTCATCGAAACTGTAATCGCCATTGTTTTTCAATAGTTTCATTCCTCCGCCAAGCAATATTAAATCATCAAGGCCATCATTATCCAAATCACAAAAATCGCCATATTCCGCCCCGGGAAGATTTACATCAATCACTTCAAAATTATCTGCACCCAAATTGATACAGAGCTGGGTAGGTGCCATTCCGCTTGAACCAATACTTCCTGTAAGCAAAAAATCTAAATCATTGTCGTTGTCAATATCCACCCATTTGGCCGAACCTGAATGCAAATGGGGCATCGACAGGAATAAATTTGTGAATAGATTATTCCCGTCATTTCTGTAAACATAAGATTCGGTGCTAATTTGAACACCGTTGAGTGCCAGGCCGGATAATAGAATATCTAAATCACCATCGCCATCGTAATCGCCCCAATCGAAGTCCGCATTATTCATCTCTCTTAAATTTACACTATCCAATTTCTCGAATTCAATTTGAGATGAAAGGCTAAGGCTGGTAATAAGAAACAGGAAGGCAATAATTTTTCTCATTTTAAATAACTTTACTTATGTGTTTCCAAAGGTATTAAAAATTAAAAAGGAAGTAGAATTTCACCTTGCAGAAAATCAATACCGACTGCTGTGTTAGGGTTGCTGAGAAACCTCTAATACTTTAAAAACTTGGGTTTTGGGTATAAATGTAGTATTTCAATGCTATCGATATGGTTTTGTGTTTTTCAGCAAGCCCCACTTAAGAGGGGTATTATTAATGCGTTTTCTCGTTATTCATTGCCATGCCAACAAAAAACCCCGGCCTATTCAGAAGCCGGGGTTTTGATAACAATATTATTGAGGTGTTTATTTTTACCTTCTTTGTTGTGGTTTTTGTTTTTTCATAAACATATCAAATTGCTTTTGCTGATCTGTTTTTAGGCTAACATTAAGAACTGCCAGACAGGAACAATATTTATTTTTCTGTCATCGATCTTTATTGTTTCATTTCCCTGCCGGGTTTTATAGTAAAATATTTCCTCAGTCATTCTTCTCAGTTGGCAAAAAACCATGTTCTCAAGTAAATAACCTTTGTTATCAGTAATTCTACCAACAGCGGATTTTACCAGCGAATGGTCGATGCAATAAACTTTTTTAGCATTCAGGTTTTATTTCATGCATTTTCTGATTTAACAAAGTTGATTTTCCACAATGCCTAACACCAATACATATTGAAGCTTTACCTTTGATGTTCATCATTTCAGCATGACGCTGAACGCCGGTAAATAACCAGAATTCCTGGTTGTCCAATATTATTTCTTTGATAACATTAAGTAATTCCATATCCATAAAATTTTAAAATCAGTTGACAAACACACCAATTAATTTGTAAATCGGGAGTTTAATCTACCGATTTGTTGTTTTATTGGTGGGATATTCTACCGATTTGGCTAACATTTTAGTCAGGGCATAACTTAAAGTCATATCCTGACTGGCAAGAAACCTAATGGGTGAGAGTGCCACGTTTGCGTTATTCAAACTAAAAGAGTCTGTCCTTTTGAGACAGCCTCTTTTCATAAATTATTTTTCCGATAAATATTCTAAGCAGTACAATCTTTAAATGTAAAATCACCACTGAATGGTTTTAACTTGGACAAACCAAAACAGGAATACACCATAAGTTTTACATGTTCACCTTGTTTGGTTTTGGCTTGTCCAAGTTAGGTATTTACTTAAATTTGTAATCCAAAAAAAATGAAAATGAACAGGGTCTTCTTACGGATTGAAGCACAAACAATAGTTTTCGTACTATTCATAATAGTTACTGCAAACCCGTTACTTTCCCCCATTTTTGCCCAAAAAGAAGTTTTTAAAAAGAGCACTTTTCAACATGATGTTTCATCGTTAAACGATTCGGCTGAGGCCTTGCTCGACAGCGATTTGGATAAATCCATAATCTATGCAAAGCAGGCCCTCGAAATTAGTGGGGGAAGAAATACTAATATCCAAAATGCCCGTTCGCAGCGCATTATTGCCGATGCCTGGTATTATAAAAATGAATACCTCAAAGCCATCGAATTCTATATGGCTTCCGCCGAAACCGAGAAAATAATAAATGGTCCGCTTTCCGAAAATTATCAGCTACGGCTGAGTGATGTTGGGTTTTGCTACACCAGCCTGGCCATGTACAATAAAGCCGACACCTATTATTTGCAATCGCTGGAAATTGCCCGTACCCGTGGCGACACCAGCGAAATGGCTTCAAATTTGAACAATTTGGGGTTCAACGCAGGTGGGCTAGGAAACTATGGCAAGGCCATTTCCTATTTTGACCAAACGCTTTCGCTTGACCGCAAACGAAAAAATGATGAAGACATCTCCGTGGATTTAAATAATATCGGGAAGGTATATTTTTCGTGGAAAAAATTTGATAAATCGCTGGAGTATTACCAGGAATCACTCAATAGGGCAATTGTAGCCGGGAATGAAAATATGCAGGCTGTGCGGCTAAGTAATATTGGGCAGGCGTATGAGTCGATGGATGAAATTGGCAAAGCATTAGACTACCTGAATCAGGCATTGGAATTGGATAAAAAGTTAGGCAACACCAAAAAAGTGGGCATAAGGTACAGCCATCTCGGGGTGGTTTATCTAAAACAGGGGAAGTATCAGGAGGCCTATCAAAGCTTAACCGAAGCCATTGGCATATTTGAAGAAACCAACAATATCTCATCAAAAATAATTACCCTCAATCACCTTGGGAATTTGATGAACACCCGCGGCCAATATAGTGAGGCGCTCAACTATTTTAACGAAAGCCTTAAACTGTCGGAGCAATTTGGGCTCAAGGCCCAGCAGCTGCGCTCAATTAAAAGCATTTCAAGTATTTATAAGAAAATTGGAGAATTTGAAAATGCATTGGGCTTTTTTGAATCTTTCACCCAGCTTAAGGATTCGGTTTTTAATGAAGAAAAACACCGGCAGTTGGCCGAATTTGAGGCACGTTACGAAACCGAAAAAAAAGAAAAGGAGAATGAGTTACTCAGGCAGGATGCCAGTATTCAGCGCAAGCAAAAAATCATCTTTATCGTTTCGGGGGTAGCCTTATTGTTTATCGCGGTTTCCTTTATTATCCTTTTTTCGTATAAGCGGAAATCTTTGCTCCAAAACCAAAAGCTTCACGAAAAAGAAAACCAGCTACACCAACTCGACATTGAAAAAAAGGAAAAAGAAAACCAGCATTTGCAGGATGTGCTTTTTGCTGAAGGGCAAATTAATAAACTTCAAACCGAAAAAATACAGCAGAAAAACCGTGAGCTTTCCACGGCAACCATACATATCCTTAACAAAAATGAGGTATTGGGAAATATCAGGAAAATGGCAGGAGATTGGATGCGTGATGGGGATTTTAATAAGATCAAAAGCATGAAAAAGCTAATCAGGGAAGTAAAAAACAACACCGACCTCGATGAGCAATGGAACCAGTTTAAGCTTCATTTCGAATCAGTCCACAAAGGATTTTTTGAGCGGCTTATCCAGGAATTCCCCACACTTACCCAAAATGAACTAAAGCTTTGTGCTTACCTGCGCATGAACCTATCGACCAAAGAAATTGCCCAAATGTTGAATATCGGCACCGAATCGGTAACAACAAAACGCTACCGCCTGCGCAAAAAACTAACGCTCGATAAAGAGGAAAACCTGGTGGGGTTTATCGGGGGGTTTTAGGGGGGAAAGGTGATTTGCTTTTTATCAACATCAGGGCTATAAATAGTTATAAGAAAGCTATTGAATTCTTTTCGCGTGTACTACATTTTTAATAACAACTTTGTCGGCCTTAACTTCGTAAATGATGATATAATTATGCTCAAATGGAACACACTGAAAACTTTTTAAAGAGTCTGTCAAAAACTATATCCAGATCTTCACCATCACTTTCTTGTTCCATCATCATTGCCAACCTTTCCTGTTCTTCATCACTTGCTGATCTTCCACTAACAGACCAGTCATCATCAGCTATTGGAATGTCATCTGATAAAACATGATAGCCATTTGCCTTTAAAAAGGAAGCAAGGGCAATCGCTTTTTTGGTGTTTTTTATTTCAACCGTAAGTTTCATTTGAACATTATTTATGTGTACAAAAATAGGCAAAAAGTATTTTCAAACAAGATTTAAAAACACACCAACTTTAGCACACTGTAACTAATCAGTCGCCTCAAATTGAATAAATAGATTAATTGAAAATGAATCAATAGCCCTGCCCTTTAGGGCAGGGACTGAATTGCAGAAACAAATGCCCCCCGATTTCGCCACGCCATAGGCGTGGCGAAATCGGGGGGCTGAGCCTTCTTAAATTCATTCTCCCCCGACTTAAAAGTCGGGGCTATTGATTGTCATAATATTTACAAGTCTTTTATCAGACTGATTAGTTACTAAAGTTTCCCACAAGATAAACACTTAAATATCAAGGTAATAAAAATTGAAAAAAGTAGTGGTATATTGATTTAAAATGTTATTTTTGAATCAGTTACAAAACAAAAAGCATAATTTATCAAAAA
>Ga0208900_1001751_pt1 | contig 10956 bp, 3 predicted proteins | sample AntAceMetag02UKK_FD_184763 | JGI IMG/M metagenome (GOLD analysis project Ga0208900, IMG submission 184763) | Saline lake microbial communities from Ace Lake, Antarctica - Antarctic Ace Lake Metagenome 02UKK (SPAdes) (version 2) | ecosystem: Environmental > Aquatic > Non-marine Saline and Alkaline... | reverse complement strand
GGAACGTATTCAACAATATTATTGGCAGAATGGTGAGGGCTGACAAAATTTATCAAACCGAATTGATATGCAGTTAACTACTGACCTCTATAAATTAATTTCTGTATTTCCTTGCTTCCCTACCATTTATTGCCTACATTTGGGCGTTCATTTCTAATCAAAAAAGCCCGGCATATGAAAAAGTCCTTCCTATTCTTCCTTGAACTACTTCCTTAATTAAGCTTTTGTAGAAAGCTAATCTTATCTCCGGGCTGGATGTATGCGAAAGACTTGGCGAGCCTTGTCTCGAAAAGCAATTTGATTTTGAAAGGTAAAGTACTCAAAAATAATTGTAAAACATTCATTAATACAAACCATTCATTATGAAAACATCTCTACTTTTTCCAAAACAAAACGATTTCATTAAAATCATTTGCACCTGCATTTTTGCATTTGCGCTTTCAATCTCTGCCTTTTCACAGGCTACACTCACGCATACTACGGATGCGGATTTTAACAAAGGTAATCTTAACAATATGCTCGTTAGCGGTGGAAATGTTGTTCTGCCAAACCAAGCTAGCGGTATGGGTTCTTGGGTCACAACTACCTCTTTGCCCGAACAATTAAGTGACCATAAGTTAACCGTATGGAATAACCGGGTTTATGTAACTGGGGGCTACAATCCTTCAAGTGCTTATTCAAATGCTGTTTACATGTCCACTGTTGGGACAGGACTGGGAGCTTGGGCAGACCTTGAACCACTTCCCGTAAGTGTTTGCGACCATGCAGTTGTTGCTGCAAACGGATTTTTATATGTAATAGGAGGGCATCAGGATGGCGGCCCTTTTAGCGAGATTTATTATGCAAAGTTTAAAAACGATGGCACACTGGAAGAATGGCAAACAAGTTCTGTTAATCTGCCACAGCCCTTATGGGGGCATACCGCATCTTACGTTGATGGACATATTTTTGTTGCCGGAGGCACAAATCAATCTGATATTGGAACAGCTTTAAATACTGTTTATTCAATTTCACTTAATCCTGATGGTGATGTGGCTTTGGTAACTGTATTACCAAACACCCTTCCCGCAGCCCGGAACCAACACACAATGGTTAGCTATGGAAAAAATTTATATGTGCTTGGTGGTTATGATAATTTATATGAAAAGCAAAATACCGTTTACTATTGCCAGGTAGATAATGCCGGAGGGACATCTGCATGGCAAAGTGCAGATAACTTACCCCAGCCTGTTTACGGTCATTCGTCAACTTGCTACAACGGAATAATTACTGTTATGGGTGGCTATTACATTTCTGATACTATACCGAGTAATAGCAACTTTTACGCAAATGTTGATGATGCACCGGCATTTACCTGGACTTCCTTTTATCCCTACCCACATTACCGTGCAAATGGTGAAGCTTTTGCCGTAAACGGAAAAATTTTCTGTCTTGGTGGCGAAGATATTTTCCCTAATGTTTTAAGCAATTGCTTTTATGCCGATTTATCCTTGTCCTCCATCAAAGTTAAGGATGGCAGTTATACTTCTCCGGTTTTTGACCTGGGGGATAACCGGCAAATCAATAAATTAAGATACAGTGGCTCAAACCTCGGTAATTATAATTTTTATTACCGTACTGCCGACAATGGTGGGAACTGGAATACATGGACAGATGAAGGACAGAATGACACTATAATACTTAACATAAATAAAAGATATCTACAGTACATGTTTTCTTATGAAACAGATGATTTTAATAATACAGTTTCGTTGCACAGTGTTACTTTGGAATTTACTGCCACCCAGGTTTGTGGTGCTATTAGTGGTAATTTGCATTGGACAAAGGCCAGCAGCCCGTATCTTGTAACATGCGATTTGTATTTATCTGGTGGAACACTTACCATTGATGCTGGTGTGGAAGTAATATTTGCTTTTGAAACCGGCTTTGAGATAGGCCAGGCCAACTTGCTATGTAATGGCGCTATTGGAGATTCAATAAAACTTACCAGTTTTGATGGGAGTGCAGGTACCTGGGATGGAATATATTTTAATGCAAACAGCGATAACGGTGTGGCCTCTGCGATGATATACACTATAATCGAAAAAGCCGGATTTGGTAGCAGGGATGCCAACCTTTATTGCGATGGCACTTCCCAACCAACCTTGACAGGATGTGTTTTTAGGAAAGCAAAAGGAAATGGTGTGAGCCTGAATAACTCAACTCCAAGTTTTGACCAATGTATTGTTGAAAACAATACTAATAACGGGTTGCATTGCAGCAATTCCTCACCAACTTTGACCTTTACAGCAATTCAGAACAATTATAGCTCTGGTGTGGAATGCCTCTCGTCCAGCCCGCAGTTGAGTCATTGCATAATAAAAAATAATAATGGCAATGGATTTTCATTGGACGCCTCCTCTCCACAGATTTGGGATAGTGAAATAATGAGTAACACACAATATGCCATTTATTGCGCCAATGCCAATAGTTTTCCGGATATTTCGGGGAATACCTATTCAGGTAACCAACATAATGCGGTGGTTCATGCAGGAGGAGAGATGACCTTAAGTGGCTCATGGTATTCTGATGGCTGTGATTACATTATTTTGAGTAATATTATCATTGGCAAGCAACAAAGTATCTGCCGACTTACAATTGAGGAGGGAATAAATTGTAAATTTGGAAGTGGCGTTAAATTACAAATTGGGGATAGAAGATACGTCTACGGTACTTATCGTGAATTTGGAGGTGAATTACATGCACAAGGCAAAGCTGATAGTTTAATAACTTTCACCGCTTTAAATGATACTGTTGGTGGATGGGATGGTTTGTATTTTCATGACCATAGTGATTATTCAGGGTCTTCATCTTATTTAGGGTATTGCATTATTGAAAAAGGGAATCAATACAATGTTTATTGTGAAAACACAGCTCAACCTGCAACTATTCAAAATTGTACAATCAAAAGTTCAACAGGAAATGGCATTTATCTGAATAATTCCTCCATTTCAATTGATAGTTGTTCTGTTGAAAGTAATCTGGGAAATGGCGCTGTGTTCGAAAATATTTCCAATCCAATCCTCACCTATACCAATATTCAGAACAACGAAAGTACAGGAATAGTGTGTTCTTTCTCCAATCCACAACTAAGCCATTGTCAAATTATTGAAAACGGCAGCCACGGCTTCTCTTTAAGTTCATCCTCACCACAAATTTGGGACAGTGAAATTGTTGATAATACGGAATATGCCATTTGTTGTGCCAATGCAAATAGTTTCCCGAATGTTTCAGGAAATACATATTCAGGTAATTCTTATGATGCTGTGGTTTATGCCGGAGGAGAGATGACCTTGAGTGGCTCATGGTATTCTGATGGCTGTGATTATATTATTTTGGGTAATATTATCATTGGCATGCAACAAAGTATCTGCCGCCTTACAATTGAGGAGGGAATAAATTGTAAATTTGGAAGTGGTATTGAATTACAAATTGGGGATAGAAGATACGTTTCCGGTGCCACTCGTGATTTTGGAGGTGAATTATATGCACAAGGCAAAGCTGATAGTTTAATAACTTTCACCGCTTTAAATGATACTGTTGGTGGATGGGATGGTTTGTATTTTCATGACCATAGTGATTATTCAGGGTCTTCTTCTTTTTTAGAGTATTGCATTATTGAAAAAGGAAATCAATACAATATTTATTGTGAAAACACTACTCAACCTGCAACTATTCAAAATTGTACAATCAAAAGTTCAGCAGGAAATGGATTGTATCTGAATGAATCTTCCATTTCAATTGATAGTTGCACTATTGAAAATAATCAGGATAATGGTGTTGTTTGCGAAGATAATTCCAGTCCAATCCTGACCTATACAATTATTCAATACAATGACAGTTCCGGAGTAGAGTGCTATTCCTCCAATCCACAACTAAGACATTGCCAGATTACAAATAACGGCAGCCATGGTTTCTCACTAAGCACTTCCTCTCCGCAGATTTGGGACAGTGAAATTATTGATAATACGGAATATGCCATCCTTTGTGCTGATGCCAATAGCTTCCCGAATATTGAAGGCAATACTTATTCAGGGAATTATTACGATGCTGTGGTTTATTCTGGAGGTCAAATGAGTTCAAGTGGAACTTGGTATTCCGATGGTTGTGATTATATCGTTTTAGGGGATGTATACATTGGAGAATATGGTAACAAATGCAGGCTTACAATAGAACCTGGGATTACCAGTAAGTTTGAAACAGGTGTAAAGTTGCATATAGGAGATAATACTAATCAAGGTGGCGAATTGTATGCGATTGGGTCTTCAGACAGCCTGATAACTTTCACTTCCTTAAATGATTCGGTTGGTGGTTGGGAAGGGCTGTATTTTAATCTGAATAGTGAATATTCTGGCGCTACATCTGTTATTGAACAATGCATTATTGAAAAAGGAAATCAATACAATATCTCTTGTAATAATACTGCACAACCAACAATTAGTAACAGCATTGTAAAAAATTCAGCAGATGTGGGGCTTTCTCTTTATTTAGCAGATATTGCAATTAATAACAGTACAATTGAAGATAATACAAGTGAAGGTGTTTATTGTAATAGTTCATCACCTACAATTTCATTTTCTGCCATTCAAAATAACGGCAGCCATGGTTTTTCATTGAACTCATCCTCTCCACAGATTTTGGATAGTGAAATAACGGATAATATGGAATATGCAATCTATTGTGCCGATCTGGCCAGTTTTCCAAACATTTCACGGAATACCTATTCAGGTAATTTTTATGATGCAGTGGTTTATGTTGGTGGAGAAATGTATTCAAACGGAACATGGTATAATGATGGTTGTGATTATATTGCATTAGCAAACATAAGAATTTGGAATTCTTCTATCCCCCGACTTACAATAGAACCGGGGATTACTTGTAAATTTGAGCCTGGTGCAAATTTACAAATTGGATATGCTGGTCAGGGCGGTGAATTGTATGCCACCGGAACTGCTGACAGCCTGATTACTTTTACTGCATTAAATGATTCTATTGGTGGTTGGGAAGGAATTTATTTTGATTCCTATAGTGACTATTCAGGTGCTACCTCCAATCTTGAGTATTGCATTGTTGAAAAGGGGAATGAGTATAACGTGTATTGTGAAAATACTTCTCAACCTACAATTGAAGGTTGTGTAATAAGTATTTCAAATGCTTATGGTTTAAAGTGTAATAATTCTTCACCTCAAATTAAAAGTTCACAATTTATTTACAATGGTTCCGATGGCATCTATCTGACCGGCTCAAGTCAACCAACAATTGGCAACACACCAGAATTGGGTTGTGATATTTATTTTAACGAAGGTTATGGTGTCTTTAACAACACAACTAATAACATTGATGCCCGCTACAACTATTGGAAAAGCACAGATGAAGATTATATAGCAAGTCGTATTTATGATTTTTATGATAATTCAAGCAAAGGGATAGTGTATTTTACTGACCCTGATACAGTGGGTTTAACTTTATTTGATTCACTAAGCTTGAGCGGTAATATTGTATATGATAATGCTATTTCAACTGTTATGGGAAGTTTAGATGTTTACGCTATGGATTACTTTTATAGCATCACTGATACTACTGGGGCAGATGAATTTGGACATTTTGAGTTTAATACTTTAGCCTACGGAAAATATATGTTCGACATTGATTCTGAAATACCCTGGGCAGGGGCAAACTCAACGGATGCTTTACTCATACTAAAACACTTTGCACATGTGAACCTGCTTGCGGGTGTGCGTAAAAATGCTGCGGATGTAAATTTTAGTCATTCGGTAAATGCAACGGATGCACTTTATGTGATGCAGCGATTTGCCGGGCTAATTGATGCTTTCCCCGCAGGCGACTGGCTGATTGGTTTGGATACCCTATTGATAGATGGGAGAACAGATACCGTGCATGATTTTAAAGCCCTTTGCTATGGTGACGTTGATGGTTCCTGGGAACCAGAAGCCAAAGAAACAAGCTATCTTAACCTGGTGTATGAAGGCAGCCAGATAATTAGCACAGGTGAACAATTTAAATTAGCGGTAAAAATCAAAGAACCTGCTGAAGTAGCGGCCATATCATTGGGATTTTATTTTCCTCAGCAATACCTGGAAGTGGAGAATGTAATGATTTCAGATCATGAAGCAATTTGGTCCGCTTCAAATGGCCTGCTCAAAATTGGCTGGGCTGATTTATCCCCCATCTATTTTAACGAAAATGAAGTTCTACTTCATATCCAATTCAAGGCAAAAGACTTAACCAGCATGAATTCATCCATCATGCTTGAGCTTTACGAGTATTGTGAAATTGCCGACGCAGATGCCACGGCTTATGAAAACATCATCCTTTCAGTTCCTGTTATGGAAACCTTAACCACATCTCTAAACACCATGCACGAAAATGGATTTAGCTGCATGAATGTACCCAACCCTTTCACAAAAAATACTGAAATTATTTTCACACTCCAAGAGGATGCACAAGTTGTATTAACGGTTCTTGATACAAGAGGTGAAACAATTGCCCGCTTGATTAATGACAAACTTAAAGCAGGAGTTCACAAAATTCCATTTAATGGCAGTAAGCTGGTTCCCGGAATTTATTTCTATAGTATTGAAATTAAAGGGGACAAAGAGTTTTCTGTATTGGAAAAGATGATTATTTCCCGTTAATCGAAATTAAAAGCAATTTGATATGAAAGCTAAAACGGAATTTTTAATTTTCCTGATTGCCATACTCAGCATTCAATCATCCTTTTCACAAACCGGGTCTATCGTTACAATTGCCGGCGATGTAATAACATGTCCTGAAACTGTCTCGATACCTCTTATGGTTGAAAATTGCAATGGCGTTGGGGCCATATCGCTAACATTGCTGTATAATGCTGATGTATTGGAATTTTCGGGATATGAACAGTTACACTCAGAACTCTCTGGTGGGTTCTTAATTGTAAATGCCTTTAATCAAAAAGTAGTCATCTCTTTTGCAACAATGGACTCCATTAGCATTGGGAACGACACTTTAATGGTGTTGGAATTTACATCTAATGGGGGAAACTCAACTTTAATTTGGGATACCATTACATCAGGATCTTGTGAATACAGCGACATGAACGGAAATGTTTTGCCGGCTTATTATGATAATGGCAATGTTGAAGTGTATTTCCAGCCTTCGATTTTGCAACAGCCCACAGACCAAGATATCATCGTTGGTGAATCTGCAACTTTTGATGTTGCAGTTACAGGAACTGATATTGCATATCAATGGCAGGAAAGTTTGGATGGCAATGCCTGGAACGACCTTTTTGATTCCGGTATTTACTCAGGTGTACTGTCGCCTACATTGGCTCTCAGCGCTCCGGGCATTGAATTGAATGGGTATTATTACCGCTGTTTGGTTTCCGGAACATGTTTGCCTGATGCATTCTCTGATACCGTTCAGCTTACAATATTTCCAACGCCACAGCTAATTTCAGTAATTGTTGGTGAGCAAACCGTATGCCCGGGCGAAATATCTGTTCCGGTAAATGTACTCGATTGCAATGGGGTAGGTGCCATATCAATGGCCTTACAGTTCAATACTGAAGTCATTGAGTTTACCGGCTATCAAAATGTACATTCTGAATTGCTTACCGGTGAAGTAGTGGTAAATGCCAAAGATGGAATAGTTTATTTCAACTGGGCGTCAACAATCGCAGCGAATGTTGGTGATGATGTTTTGGTAGAATTTATTTTTAACACCAGTACAGGGTTTTCGAATCTAACCTGGGACACCAACCAATGCGAATTCAGTACACTCGGTGGCGAAATCATTAATTCGGAATATGCTAACGGAGCTATAGGCATTCAGCAACCGCCGCTGATTACACAACAGCCTGTAAACTCAACTGTAATTGTTGGAGCGAATTCCAATTTTACCATGGATGCAAGTGGCAATGGATTGGGATTTCAATGGCAACTTAGTACCAATGGTAATACCTGGGAAAATTTGCTTGACGCTGGTAATTACATTGGAGTAAATTCCATAACCTTGCAGGTCAACAATACTACATTGGATATGAATGGCAACCTGTATAGGTGTCTTGTTATCGGAAGTTGCCCGCCTGAAGCCATCACCAACCCGGCCCAATTAACTGTAAGTCCGGTATCGCAATTGATTACAGTTACACTTTCTGATTTTGCGGAATGCCCCGGCCAGTTTACAGTTCCTGTTGAAGTAACTGATTGCAACGGAGTGGGTGCAATCTCTTTGGTTTTACAATACGACAATAACCTTTTAGAATTTGTTACCTACCAAAACATTCATAGCGATTTTTTAAATGGGAATCTGGTGGTAAATAACCTTGAAGGGAAAATCTATTTTAATTGGGCCTCAACCTCAATTGCTAATATCGGAAGTGATATTTTGGTTGAGTTTTTATTTGAAGTAATTCCCGGCACATCCGCCTTAAACTGGTTAACAGGAAATGGTAATTGTGAATTTAGTGATGCTAGCGGGCAGATAATCAACTCAGTTTATGTAGATGGTAATTTATCAGTTTACCAGCCACCGGTAATCAATTCGCAGCCTGAAGATGTAGTAATTATTGAAGGTGAAAATGCATCTTTTCAAATTTCGGCAACTGGTACAGGTTTGGAATATCAATGGCAGGTAAGTGTAGATAGTTTGAATTGGAATGACCTGAATAATTCAACCTTATATTTTGGTGTTACCACGCCAACCCTTTCCATTCAAGGTGCAGCCGTTTCATTAAACAGCATTCAATACAGATGTACGGTTGATGGAACATGTCCACCACAAGCTATATCCGAGCAAGCCACTTTATTTGTACAACCCACTCCTCAACTTATAACCACCATGGTTAGTTCTATCAATGGGTCTTGCACAGGAAATGTATCTGTTGAGGTTACCGTTAAGGATTTCACCGGGGTCGGAGCTTTCTCATTGACACTGCAATTCGATCCTGTAAAAGTGAGATTTGACGGTTTTGAAAATCTGCACCCTTCTTTAGAGCAAGGAATGTATGTAATTGATTCTGCAGGAAGCAGAATTTACATGAGTTGGGCTTCATCAAATGCTGCAAACATCGGTGATGGAAAACTGGTGGATTTATTGTTCGTCTCGCAGGAAGGTTCAAGCAACCTGAACTGGGATACCAACACTTTGGGAAATTGTGAGTTTAGTACAGCTCTGGGAGAAGTAATAAATTCTGATTATGTGGATGGAAGTCTTAATATCGATGCAAATGCTTTAATTGCTGATGCAGGCCAGGATAAAACCATCACAATAGGTGAAGTTGTAGAATTGTCAGGTAGTGCAAGTGGGGGATCACTCCCATATTCATTTTCTTGGGCCCCTGGGGGTGATGGGCAAAGTATTTTTGTAAACCCAACCGAATCCACTTGCTATGCCTTGACAGTTAGTGATGGAAGTTGTTCGTCAACTGATTGGGTGCTTATTGATGTTATTGGTTCCACCCAGGATGTAACAATTAATGCTGGGTGGACAGGAATCTCAAGTTTTATTCTACCTATTGACACAAGTATTGAAAGTGTATTGCAATCTGTTTTGGATGACCTAACAATTTTAGTTGATTACGATGGAAATATTTTTCGCCCGGATGGTGGAATCAATACCATTCAAAATTGGGAAAGCCAAAATGGTTATTGGATTAAAATGGAAAAGTCAGGGAACATAACATTTGCTGGTGGTCGAAATGAAAATCTTGAATTACAGCTTACGACAGGTTGGAATTTGATCCCGGTTTTAAGTGAAGGTGCGGTGGCAGTGACTGACTTATTTGATATTCAGGAAACAATTATTGTAAAGGAGGCAGTGGGAACTAAACTTTATTGGCCGGAAAAGGAAATTAATACATTGGAGTATCTAGTTCCGGGTGGAGCTTATATGGTTAAAATGTCTGCCGATGTTACTATTTCGTTTGGGGATTAAACCTAAGAAAGGCCCATTTTCACTTTACCCAATACTGCAAAGCTTTCTCAATCCATCATGGTCAATGATTGAAAATGTTTTGCCATCAATTTCAATCAGTTTGTCTTTCTGGAAACTCTTTAATACCCTTACAACGTTTTCGGTGGCCATGCCTGCAAGTTGGGCCAATTCCTTTCTGGTAAGTCCAAGCTCAAATTTTGGTGACCTGAAAATATTTCCCGAAAGGCATAATAGCAAATCTGCCAGCCTACCATAGGATTGACGATGGATCATAAAAAAGAAACGGTTGTTGATTTGGTTGGCATTTTCGCTAATGATATTGATGATCTTCGATGCGAAGATGCCATTTTCCTTGATCAGGTATTTAAAGGTATTGATGTCGATGAGGCGGGCCACAGAATCCTGGTAAGCTGATGCAGAATATCTGAAAGTTTCTCCTTCATCAGAGAGAGAGGTTAGTCCAATTAATGTATCGGGGCCAATAATTTTCAGGATTAGGGTCTCATCGTTGTCTTCGAGGTAAACCTTCACCAAACCTTCAGACAAATAGATAACATGCGTCGAAAAAGCCCCTCGCTTTGCTATAACCTCACCCTTTTTATATTTTACTTCAACTTGTTTCCTTTCAATGAGTTCCCGTTGTTCATCCGTCAAAAATTCGAAACAATTGCAATGTGCTTTAGCTACAGTGCAGGTTTTGTTAATTAATTTATCATCCATCACATACCCGGTTTGCTGATTTAAGCTTACAAAAGTAGCGAAAATAATGCTGAGTATTAATCAATCGAAGTATTGATCTATATCAATGTATTCATGATTCGATATCATGCTTCAGCTATTTTTTATCAATTAATCTACTGTTAATTTTGTAACAGTAAATTTTAATAAAAATCAGCTAATAAATTCACTGTATGAAAAAGTATGCAATTCTATTCCTGGCCTTGTTTATGCCGCTGTTAATCATCACCTTAATGGCACAGC